>OJEJ01000097.1_pt1 | contig 53291 bp, 46 predicted proteins | sample 1593271 | NCBI WGS metagenome assembly OJEJ01 (sample SAMN05416877, study PRJEB24817) | seawater metagenome | isolation source: Sea water | place: Canada:Atlantic | collected 2013-11
GTATGTCACTATGGGCTGCTGAGCGAATAGTCAGTCAAGCTGAGTCTGACTACTGTTTCCCTAGATACGCCTCCAGTGATAAGTGTAAAAGTAACTCAGCAAGCTCAGCTATAAATAAATGGATTAAAACACTTGTGGGGTCAGATGCAGTTATTCATGGTCTTCGGCACAGTTTCAGGGATAGGTTGAGAGCAACAGAAGCACCAACGGAAGTAATAGATCAGTTAGGTGGATGGAGTCTTAAGACTGTGGGTCAAGGTTATGGAGACGGTTACCAGCTCGACCTTCTGAGTAGCTGGATGCAGAAGATTGCAGCTAAGCGCCAGTTGTCTACCCTACCTGTGTGATCGTGAGAAATCACAAGGAATACAAAGGGTTACGGATGTAAATGGTGCCCAGGGGCGGAATCGAACCACCGACACGAGGATTTTCAGTCCTCTGCTCTACCGACTGAGCTACCTGGGCATATAGATTGGAAGGCGTATTAGATAGATGAGCGGGCTTCCAGTCAAGTCTAAAAGCGATTTTTTCTAACTTGCTTAGAATATTCTCTGGTCATGGATTAGTTGGCGCCAAAAAATCATACAACAGGGTGTTAAACAAAGCAGGTTTTTCTAGGTGTACTGCGTGCGAACATCCAGGTATAACGGCTAAGTTGGATGTTTTAATGTCCCTCCATAACATTTCTGTTTGTTGCCACTGATAGGCTCGGTCTCCGTCGCCCCACAACACGAGGGTCGGGGACTTTATTCTGGCGAGTGACAGTACGCCGGACCAGTTTTCCATGGCTGACAAACAGCTTAGTGCGGCCTGTTGTTGCGCCATTAGGGCTATTGCTGCACAGTCTTCATAGCCGGCTGAACTTTCTCCGTTAAGAAACCAAGTGGCGGCTATTCGACGCCCTGTCGCCTGGACGCCATCTTGCTTTAAGCGACGGCGTGATTCCTCGATGGTTTCAAAACGTCCAGGGAGCTTGCCAATGGAGCCCGTACCGTAGAGTACTAATTTGTCGACTCTTTCTGGCGCTATAGCGATCATTTCTTGAACAATCATGCCTCCCATGGAATGGCCCACCAGATGGAACCGATCCACATCGGCTTTGCCTAGTTCGTCGAGGACGTATTGTGCCATCCCGTTAATGGTTTCAGGTGCTTCCATTTGATCGTTTAAGCCAAACCCTGGTAAATCTGGGGTGATGACATTAAAGTCGTCTGAGAGCGCCTTGACTTGCTCTGACCACTGCGGACTGCCGCCTAAATAACCGTGCACAAAGACGAGTGTTTTCATTTCAGTTTCTGGGACGGAATCATGACGAAATCCTCAAGCGAAAATTGATCAGAGTCAGCGTTTGTGCTTCCATTTTATTTGCTGTTACCTTGCACAATACGATCTAGGATCATTGCGCAGAATAAAATAGCAAACCCTGCCAATATGCCTTGGCCAACGTTGGCATATTGCAAGGCTTCGAGTACATCTTCACCCAAACCTTTAGCACCGATTAACGATGCAACTACGACCATGGCCAAGCTGAGCATGATAGTTTGATTGATGCCGGCCCGAATCGATGGGCTAGCCAACGGTAGGTCGACTCGTGTCAGCAAGTACCATTTGCTGCCACCAAAAGCGATAGCGGCCTCACGGACATGCTCAGGTACACCGCGCAGACCCAACACCGTTAAACGGACGACGGGAGTGCCGCCAAATATCATTGTGGTGACCACAGCGGCTGGCTTGCCTGTGCCAAAGAATGCAATGACTGGAATCATAAATACGAAGGCAGGCATGGTTTGCATGAAATCCATAATCGGACGAATAAAAGCATAAAACCGAACGCGTCGAGCACAATACATGCCTAGAGGTATACCGATGATGATCGACAAACACGCTGCGGTGCCCAGTAATGCTAAGGTGGTCATGGCTTTTTCCCAAAAGCCAAGCAGTCCCATGTAGGACAAGAATGCACCAGAGTAGATGGCAGCAGTCAAGCCAGCCGATAACCAGGTCAATAGGATAATAAAGCTCGCTATGACCATCCAAGGAGTTTCTACAAAGATTACTTCTAGACCATCTAGCATGAGACGAATGCCATAACTAATGGCATCAAAAAAAGCATCGCCATTGGCGACTGCCAAAACAAAGAATTTTTCTACCCAGGCTATGCTACTGAGCCTTATTTCGGGCTTTGTTGGAAAATCGATCAGCCACGGAAAGACGCCTGGAAAACTATAGTGGGTGACTGTCGCGACTACAATTATCACTACAAAAAAGGCACCGAGCAGGATGTGCTTGAGAGCCATTCCTGAGACGATTTTTGAATCTGACAGCCAATCAGAAAATCGTTTTTCAAGTAACGTATTAGCAATGACCGCTTGAACCACTTTAATGACGAGTAAGGCGACAATACCACCACCAGCAATCCAGATGCCCGTGCCTTCAAGCTGCTCAGCCTCAAGGCGAATGCCACCAATGGCATTTTCTAGGGATTCGACAGTTCGTTGATAAACATCGATTTTATCGGTGTTGTTTTCGATTGCCGACTCAAGTTGTTGCCGACGCAAGTCTAACGTGCCCTCTATTTGAGCAATACGCTGCCAAGCTTCGGTCGATAAATCACCAAAAAAACCCCGAACTATTTGGACAATGGCAAAGGTCTCTAAGATCAAAAAAGGCAGACCCCAATGCCACAGGCTTCGAGCTGCAAACCAGATAGAACCCAATAAACCAGCCCAAAGATTGAAGGTAAAGGTGAAATCTGCCGCATTGCCAATTTTGGCAAACTGTTTACGGTAATAGTCAGGATTGGTCCTCACAAATCTTTTAATCTGATCGTCTCGTTCGGCTGCGAATGGTTCTGACTTAGATTCAATATTTGGCTCTGTAACCGTTGGATTTAATGCTGATGGTTTCATGTCACTCATGAGGTTTCTGCTCCCTCTACAACCGTTTGCAAAATATCGGGTCGCGTGATGACACCGACCTCTATACCGTTGTCTAGAACTACTATAGGCGCCTCATCATCAATAGACAGTTTGATGAGCTCACTTAACGACGCACTCTCATCTACTCTGGGCGCATCGCTGGGGGGCGGTCCTGCAACTGATAGAAACGCTTGTATTGGTTGCATGATAGTTCGAGCTCGTACGATTTTTAACCTAGAAATACCGGCGACAAAATCAGCAACGTAATCGTCTGCAGGATTCATTACGATATCTTCAGCGGTGCCAATTTGGACCACACGACCATCACGCATGATGGCAATTCGATCACCAATCCTGACCGCTTCGTCGAGGTCATGGGTGATAAAAATAGTGGTTTTTTTCATTACTGCAGACAGTTTGATAAATTCGTCTTGCAACTGTCGACGGATGAGTGGATCAAGGGCACTAAAGGGCTCATCCATGAGTAAAACTTCTGGGTCGGCGGCTAAGGCTCTGGCAAGCCCAACTCGCTGTTGCATGCCCCCTGATAATTCGTGAGCAAACTTGTTACCCCAGGCGTCTAACTCAACTGTTTTTAGCATATCTGCGGCAAGGCGCATTCTTTGATTTTTGTTGACCTTGCGGATTTCAAGCGGCATTGCAACATTGTCGAGCACCGAACGGTGCGGCAATAACGCAAAGTTTTGAAACACCATGCCTATTTTTCGATTGCGAAATTCTTGTAACGCCTTCGTTTCTAGCGCCATTACATCGGTACCATCGATTAAAATTTCACCCGCAGTTGGCTCTAGTAGTCGGTTGAAGTGTCGTACCAGTGTCGATTTTCCGCTGCCAGACAAACCCATGACACAAAAAATCTCGCCTTTCTTTACTTCAAAACTAACGTCTGCAACCCCTACTACGGCATTGTACTTCTCAAGCACTTGAGACTTGGTGAGACCTTCTTTCTTAATGGCTTGCAATGCCTCGTCAGCCTTGTCTCCAAATATCTTCCAGACATTTGAAATTTTCAAAACGGTTTCGTTTGATGACTCGTTTATTGTGTGAGACACGTTAGACTATTCCTAATGTTTTTGAAAAATTACTGAACCGAATCGACGCGTGTCGATCCGGCACAGAAACTAACAGTCTTTGTTACAGACCTAACCAAGCATCGACACGATCAGGGTTTTTACTAATCCATTCACTCGCAACTTCAGAGGCTTTTCGACCTTTGCCCGAAACTTCATAAGCAAAAGAACTAACGTCATCAGCGGTCAATGAGAACCGTTCGAAGAATTCAGCAATTGCTGGTGAACGAGCTTTTAATGACTTGGACCAAGCAATCTGAACATTTTTTAACGCATCCTTAGTGGCTACTTTTGAGTCAGCATACCAATCAGGTGAATCAGAAGGCTGAATCATTTTGTACTTCGTAGCATCAAACTTAGGCTCAGTCAGCATCGCTACGTCGAACATATACCAAACCGCATGGGGCTTGTAGCAATAGAATGCATAGCCTTCATTTTTAGCGATAGCATCTTTAATACGCGCTGTTTTGACGCTTTCTTCAGCACGAATAGGTTCGATGAAAGGCAATAAGCCGTAGTCACGAACTTTGACTTCGTTCACATTGGCAGAGGCCCAACCTGGCGCACCTATCCACATTTCGCCTTTACCATTACCGTCACTATCCATTTTTGCAGCAACGTCTGGGCGACCTAAATCAGCAATGTCAGTAATGCTATTCTCTTTACCAAAAGCTTCTGGCACACAAAACCCCTGATTGCCTTCATACGAGTGGGTACCGAGTTGAACTGTTCCCGCGCCATCAACGTATTTTTTTGTAAAGCTTTGCTGGTTTGGCAACCAGACATCTGGATGCACATCGATATCACCTTTGCCCTGGTGCATGCCTTGGAAGATTGTCGCATTGTTGCCAGGCACTAAATTTGCTTCACCACCGATACGCTCAACCACAACCGCTTGTAACAATGCGGCAATGGCTTGTGCGCCCGTCCAGGAGGGTGCACCAATATTCACCTTCTCTGCGCTCAAAGCGACTGTAGACGACAGCCCCAAAGCAACACCAAAAGCCAGTCTCAATAATGTTTTTTTCATAGTTAATTCCTCAATCATGGTTATTAATAGAGTTCTAGTTCTTTTTAATACTTTTTCATTGTCAGCTTAAACTAAAAGCTAAATGTACTACTTAGCGAATATCACTTGTTTTAATTTTTTCCGCCAATGCAAAATTAGACTAACTCTATTCCAAAACGGCAAAAAACCACAGCAGTTGTCAGGAGAATACCCTTCTGTCTTTGTGTATCATTACCTTATTAAAATTTAGAGTCGCGTTGTGGATATCAAACTACTTGAAGATTTCGTCTGCTTAGCAACACTGCAAAACTTTACAGCAGCTTCCCGTGAGCGCTGTATTACACAATCCGCTTTGAGTCGGCGTATTAAGACGTTAGAGAAGTGGCTGGGTACCGAACTAGTCAAACGTGACAGCAATAGCTTTAACTTAACGCCACAGGGACGCATATTTGTCCCCGAGGCTAAACTTATTTTACGTCGCCTTTATAATGCTCGCGAATCAGCGCAGGCATCTGCAGCTAATGACCAAATAGAAATATCAGTGGCGGCTCAAAACTCAATCGCTCAAACGTTTTTTTTACACTGGGCAAAACGCCTTGAACCTCGCTTAGGTAAGACTTATATCCGGCTTATTTCTGAAAAGCTTACCGATTGTATCGACTTACTTAATCAGGGGCATGTTAACTATCTTTTTTGTTACGCTAACGAATCCTACAGCCTGCCAATAGATAAAAATAAATTTACTTACACGACTATTGGAAAGGAGTTACTCATTCCAGTTACCGTGCCTAACTTGGACAAAAAACCGTTATTCAGTCTTCCCGGCAACGCAGAAGAACCCATACCATTTGTTGCCTATGCCCATGAGTCTCTGTTTGGTAAGGTGGTCGATCAATTCATTAGAAATAAGGCCCATCAATGTTTTTTATCTCGTCGTTATGAAAATGCCTATTCTCATATGCTCAAGTCGATGGTAAGGGAGTCGTTAGGCCTTGCTTGGTTGCCCCAGTCTTCGATTACTTATGAGCTGGAACATGGGCTGCTTTGTCGTGCGGGTGATGAGCATTGGGATATCGAATTCGACATCCGTTTGTATTACCATCATGTGGCAGCGTCCAGCACTGAAATAGCCGTGTTAGAAGCGTCCTTGGAGATGGCTAAAGAATTCGCCAGTTGAAATTTGGTTTTGACAAGCCACATTTTTATGCCTATTTTCAATAACCGTTTTTAAGATTAGACCTGAGACCTCTCACTTGCTGTGATTGAATATTGCTCTCACACCATAACCTTGGGCCCATTATATTGAGGTTTAAAAAATATCTATATTGGCTGTGATTGTGCAACGAAGAAGCCTCTGGGTAAGTAATCACCCATAACTCGCCTGAGTTGTTACAGAAAAGATACTGTAGGGGCGATAGCCAGGACTGTTCGCCAGATCAAAACAAGCGCTTCAATAGGCCTAGGCAACTTTTAAGTTACCGATGTAATTAAGATTCTAGTGATTGGCCTATTGGTTATCAATTAGCGGACACATAATTTTAGCGCCAATAGTTTACTTACAGGCGTCGGTAAACCATAGTTAGGGATTGCCCGTTGGTCGATAAACTTAAAATCAGTCGTATCGGACACCCTTGCTGGCAAATGATCTAGCGCAATAATTGCAACTGATATATCCAGACTAAAGTGGGTGAATTGATGACGTAGTAAATCTGACTTTATTTCTTTTGGTGCCGTGGTATACCCTAAATTTTGGTTTTGCCATTCACTTAAATCTTGGTCTGACTCAACTTCTGGCAAGGACCACAAGCCCCCCCAAATCCCAACGGGTGGCCGACGATATAACAGCAGCTGGTTTTCATAGTAATGCAATAACATCAAAGTTTGTTTTTTGGGTTTTACTTTTTTATTAGGCTTTTTCCCGGGGTAAAGATACTGCGTGTCATTACTAAAGCTATCGCAGCTTTGAGTCAGTGGACAGTTTTCACAATCAGGTTTTGACTTTGTACACACCAGTGCACCAAGGTCCATCATGGCTTGGTTGTAATCATCCGCTTTTGTCTTAGGCGTTAATTGCTCAGTTATTTGCCAGAGCTCAGCCATGGTTTTGGCTGTTCCATACCAACCTTCCACTTGATAACAACGAGCCAAAACTCGTTTAACATTACCATCCAGTATCGGCCAACTTTGGTTGCAAGCAAAGGTAAGAATGGCGCCTGCAGTAGAGCGCCCAATACCCGGTAGCGCCAGCACTTCAGACATTTCTAAAGGGAATTCGGACTGGTACTTATCGCGCATAATTTGCGCGGCGCAGTGTAAATTTCTTGCTCTGGCGTAGTAACCCAAACCTTGCCAATGCTGCAAAACGTGGTCAATGCTAGCATCAGCCAACGTTTGAATCGTTGGAAAACTTTTCAAAAACCTTTGGTAGTATGGAATGACTGTCGCTACCTGTGTCTGTTGCAACATGATTTCAGATAACCAAACTCGATAAGCGGTCTTATTGGATTGCCAAGGCAATTGTGTTCGACCATGAAGATCGAACCACTTAAGAACCGAGCTAGAAAAATCTGCTTTTTGTTTATTCGAAAAACAGTTCATTTAGTTAAACAAACTGTTCAATAATTTCTTTTTTGTTTCTTCACTTTTTGCCTTAATCTTTGCTTCTAGTAATTTTTTCTTGTTTTCAATTTCGCGCCTTTTGATTTTTTTTAACTTGGCTTTTTCTTTATCAATCTTTTTTTGTAGCGTCGCTTTCTGCAATACTATTGTGGCTTTTTGCTGGTCTAGCTTAGCTTTTAATTTAGCTTTTTCTTCATCGGCCCTTTTCTTTAGTGCCGCCTTCTTTTCATTTAACTGGGCTTTTAGCTTTGCTTTTAATGCTGCCGCTTTCTTTTTTAACATCTCATCTAATTGCACATCTATTTTGGGTTCAGCCAACGGGCCATCAATTCTAACTGGAATTAACAAGCCAGATAAGTCATCAGCTGCTCCACCGTCTTGCCCCTTAATAGTTCCAACGAGTTTGGCGTTCACTAGATAGTTCACAGTTTCGTTATTCAAATCAACTTGTCCCTCACCACTCACCCGTATTATTGGGGCTTGCAATTTAAGGTCGTTGCTAATGAAAACACCTTTTTTAATCAATCCACTTAATTCGAGAGAAGAAAAGTCTGTTTGACTCTCCTGCATAGGCGGTTCTGAATCGCCTTTTAATTTAGCTTTTGCCTTATCAATTGAATGTCTAATATTAAAACCTTTTAACGCGCCATCTCTTAACCCAAGCGCTATGTCTCCATTGCTATTCTTTTTCAGCACACTCAACCATTCACCCTGCGTACTCAACGATACGTTAGCATTGAGCACACCATTAATACGGTCTTCACCATTAAGATCAGTTAATAACGCTCCAATTTGAACACCTTGAATTTTTTTATTCACACGGTACTTGGGTAATGCGCCATTGACGTCAAGACGCACCTGACCAGAGACGCTACCATCGTATAAATTCATCCTAATAGGATCAAGATTTACAATGCCAGCATCGGTTGAAATGCCGAGGTTAATATCATTCAAAAGTAAATTTTGCATTGTAAGTTGCTTCACCACTAGCTCACCATCAGCTTGAATAATACGAAGTAAATCCATTGGTAAAATAATTTTGACTGGTTCTTTGACTGCGTCTGGGATTACGTTTACCGAATTAGATTCTATCCCTGTTATTGACTCAGTTGCTGTTGTTGACTTTTTTGGGGTTACTGATGATGGATGCACAGGCGTCATACCTATAAGGGCGTCAATATCTAACTTATTTGATGCAAGTTTAAAGTTGATCACCGGTTGTGCAGTGTCACTAACAGTCACATTACCCTTTATGGTGTTGTCGTCGATCTTCAATACCAAGCCTTTTAACGAGACAGAACGTTTCTGTGGATTTAATTCGATTAATTCTGATGCAATACCAACTTGAATTTTACCCAAAGGCAGAGGTTCACCCGCCGCCGAGACATTCAAAACTAAATCAGTTAAGTTTAACCGCCCGTTATCAAACCAATATTGAATCTGAGTGGCGAGATCAATATCGGCGTTTATTTCACCTTTACTTTTCACCACAACCTGCATTTTTAAGTCAAAAGGTGCCTCTGGTGTAATGCGGCCTGTTTTAATTGTTAAATTTTGAACGAGGTATTCTGAACCTGCCTGTGCGTCTACCCATGACAATTCGGCGTTAGTGATATTCAGTCCACCAAAAGCGCCACTTATATTCATTGGCTCGCTCTTTACTTTGCTCTGATTGCTTGAACTGCTTCCCGATGATTTTGGTTCTGTTCTGAGTAATGGGGCGTTAGGTGATTGGGCGTCCTGAGGTTCTTTAAAATCATCCCAATTTGTAACCCCTTTATTATTATTCTGAAGGTTGATTTTAAGGCCATCGAGTATCAGTTCGTCAATCTCAGGGCTGAATGCAATGACTGAAGCAACATCGACACTTATGCTCACCTTATCGACCTTGATCATTGGCGTACTGCCAAAGCCAACTGCATTAGACAAACTTAATGCCCCAAGCTCCATACCCAGCGCTGGGTAAAATGTTAACTCAACATCACCATAAAACTGTAAGTCTCGCCCTGTGCTATCACGCACTATGTCACTCAAGTCCTGCTTATAATGATTTGCATCAAAAGTTGCTATAAAAATACCGGCGATGGCGACAACGAATATCACCGCAACACCAATGACAGTAAGACAAAGCTTAATTATTTTTTTAATAAGTCCTGACATAGTTTTTCCTTTTTAGGCCAGTTACCCTGATGAATACTTTAATAAGATAATTTTAAGTGATGTATAACAAACAACTAAGAAAGGAATTGTACAGGAAGTCGCTGGATATTCGAGTCTGGCTCAGCCATTGATATTATTGAAAATTTTCTTTTAAGGGGTGTCCTCTTGAGGCACGCCGTTTATAATGAGATGAATGGATCATGAATCAGGTATTGAATCAAAACAATGAAAGACAAATTAGAAGCATGGAAAGACGCCTTTTTAGATTGGAGAAATAACGCGAGTCACAGCGAGCGCTCAAAGGGCTGGCTAGTGTTTCCGATCGTTGTTTTTTTATTTCTTTTTGTTGTGCTTGGATATTACTGGAGTGGCGAACCTGATTCTTTTGATGTAGTGGTAGCAGCCTCCGAACGAGCACCAGAATCTAAGGCGTCCATCGTAACCGGCAGCTATACCACTAGTAGCGTTATTGTTGCTATGGAAACTCTTCTAAACAAACGGGGTGGCTATCTCAGTAATGACGTTCTGCCACCGTCTACTTTTCTAGATAACATTCCAAACTGGGAGTTTGGCGTATTGGTTCAGATCCGTGATATTGCCAGAGCCATGCGTAATGATTTCAGTCGATCACAATCACAGTCGACTGAAGATACAGATTTAATTGTTGCAGAGCCGCAATTTAATTTCGATAACAGTTCCTGGATACTCCCAGCGACAGAAGGCGAATATCAGGAAGGCGTTGATGCATTATATCGCTACCTAAACCGCCTGCAAAATCCAGCTAACCCTGAAGCACAGTTCTATGCGCGAGCAGATAACTTAAAAGATTGGCTTAGCCAAGTTTCTAAACGTCTGGGTAGCCTTTCGCAGCGACTCAGTGCCAGCGTTGGCCAAACCCGTTTTAATACCGATTTAGCGGGTGACGCAGAAGCCCAGCAATCCACTGAAACCAGTAAGCAATTTTCAGTGAAAACAGCTTGGTCAGAAATTGATGACGTATTCTATGAAACTCGTGGTGCCGCCTGGGCATTGATACATTTTCTAAAAGCAATCGAACAAGATTTTGAACCCGTACTTCAAAAGAAAAATGCACTCATTAGCCTTCGTCAAATCATTCGTGAACTCGAGGGCACGCAGGACGAGCTATGGAGCCCAATGATTATGAATGGCAGTGGCTTTGGTTTATTCGCCAATCATTCACTGGTAATGGCATCTTATATTTCACGCGCTAATTCAGCATTAATTGATTTGCGGAATCTGTTAGAGCAAGGTTGAATATCAGTTGAAACTTCACCCTGAAATGGCAGAGCCACGATATAAATGATCAACCAAAATTAATAGTTGGGAATACTGATTTTTTAAGAATGAGGTCGTAATATTTCGACCCCATTATTTTGTGTCACAACCGTCATAATGACGCTGACCGTTATAGCGTAATAATTTGGTCGGGCATGTTGCCTGATAAAGCAGAATATAGTTTTGGAAAGCAACCGATAACCGCGCCCTCTACTAAACCATCTTCGATTTCACGCTCTTCACAGCACTGGTCACAACCCATCAGCAACATACCTTTTGAATTAGCCAAGGCAGCGAGTCTTTCTCCGATAGGATTACCCTGTTGCAGAACGTAATTGTTGTCTTCAAAGAAAAACATACCGACAACTTCTACGCCGTGCGTGCCTTCTTCAAGCTGGGGCAGAATCATTTTTGCAAGTTTGAATGAAACTGAGTGACCCTGAGTTGAAAAAATATAAGCGACTTTCATGAATATTCCAATTTTTAGTTTATTAAAAGCGGCGATCAAGTTTAATTTAATCACGCAGAGCTAGTTTAACACGTAGCTGTAATCAACGCATGAAACCCGACACATTTCAGCAACATATTATAAGAGCGGCAGTATAAAAATAATTACTGTTTTTTTACTGTCCTTATTATCTCTTGGCTCTTAACACGGGTAATGGTTGGTAAATATCAGTATAAAACTGATCCAAAATAGAAAAATGATGGGCGCCTTTAATGGTTTCATTTTTCCCCTTAAATTCACTTCCCCATGCAGTTATTAATTGAGCAGACTGCTTTTTGTATTCATCACTTTCGTCGTCACCCACTAAGAGGTTCAACTCGATTAAATTCGATCGATGATGAAGGTTATCCAACAAAGGACTCACCTGTTGTGACGTTTGGGAAGTTAGCTGCAATGCCTGGTTAATCGACGTTGCTACCAAAGGTTGTAGATCATAAAGTCCACTTAATCCATTTAAACGTTGGAAGGGTGGCTGAAGAAAGCCATCTTGAGTCCAGTCGGTTGTGACTAACTTTGCGAGCAAATGAGCACCCGCTGAATGGCCTGTTATTTGTACTTGGCTGGTGTCACCGCCAAACGCTGAAGCGTTCGATAGAATCCAACGAGTCGCTTTTTGAATTTGAAATATTATTTCAGAGACTGTCACGAAGGGACATAACCCGTAGCTCACAATGATGGCACATTCACCTTTTTGATTAATGTGTTCGGCAATAAAACTAAACCAATCTTTACTCAGTGCCTGCCAATAGCCACCGTGCAAAAAAATATGAATGGGAGCTGATGCTGATTGGGTAGGAAAAATATCGAGTATTTCTCGCTCAGATTCACCATAACTCTGGTCTAAGTAACTTTTGGATTTACCACGATAGTTTGCACTTCGCAGAAACCAATCGGCTATATAATCAGCAAAGTCAGGCACAGCTAAACGATTGTTGTATTGTTGCTCTAGATAAGGATCAATTTCAGATTTCACTTCATACGCTCTGATGGTGGAATAATTTCAGCTGTTGATCACTTTATCCATGTGGTTCAAAATTCATTAGCTCAACATTAAATACCTTTTAATCGGCCGATTGACTTAAATTATTCGTTTATTAAGTGGTATAAAACTGCAGTGATTCGGTATTCTAAGTTTAGAATCAAAACTAGATTGCCACCTTGCCACCAAAATGCAATCGCGAAACAATGCATGGAGACACAATATTTATAATGCAGAATACTCTAACTGGATTACTGATAGCGGTAATATTAAGTGCCTGCGCCAATTATACTCCGGTGGTTAAACCATCTATAAACCCATACTACACGATACAACCCGGTGATAGTCTTGATTCGATAACGCTTTTACTTGAAATTTCGCCAACACTTTTAATCCGCATGAACCCCTCTATCGACCCCAATAAGTTAATACTCGGCTCTCGCCTTATTGTGCCTGACCGACAAGTAAAGAACCTAATTGATAGCCCAATCCCAATAGATTCATATATCTGGCCACTGTCCAAAGTCGAGGTTTCATCGTCTTTTGGATACCGGTCTGGTCGTTTACACACTGGTATTGATTTACGAGCCCCAAGAGATACGCCAATTAAAGCGTCGTCAAGTGGCAAGGTGATTTTTTCAGGGCAAAAAACAGGTTATGGTAAGATAATTATTATAGCTCATGCGGATGGTATTGAATCATCTTATGCTCATAACCACCGTAATCTAGTTACGGCTGGACAGGACATTATTAAAGGAGGCGTGATTGCAACCGTAGGCCAAACGGGCAATTCTACGGGTTATCATCTTCATTTTGAACTACGTCAGCGAGGGCAGGCTATTGATCCTAAACTGTATCTACCACCCTATGACTGATCGACATCTGGAAGTCCAATTTGGCAGACACCTACAAGTGTAGAAATCGATTAAAAAGCGACTATAGCTTTAAAAATTAGGATAAGAATGTGTCAACTCGCTTTGTGAATCAGTCTTTTTTCCAGTGACCTGACTTGCCACCCGATTTTTCAAGCAACCGAATATTGCCAATCACCATGCCACGATCAACCGCCTTACACATGTCATAAATTGTCAACAGTGCCACCTGAGCACCCGTCAATGCTTCCATCTCGACACCTGTCTGACCTTTCGTTTCAGTAGCAACGGTGCATTCAATTCGATTATTAGGCTCGTCAATTTCGAAGTCTACTGATACATGAGTGAGTGCTAGCGGATGACACAGTGGAATCAAGTCAGCTGTGCGCTTGGTTGCCATGATTCCAGCAATGCGCGAAATACCCAGGACATCACCCTTCTTATGATTGCCTTGCATAATGAGTGCCAGCGTGGCTGGGTTCATGCTGATATGGCCATTGACTACGGCACGTCGTGCAGTGCTGCTCTTCTCTCCAATATCAACCATATGGGCTTCGCCCGACTCGTTGAAATGCGTTAGTCCACTCATTTTTTTTCCTACTTGATGACCAGATACAGGGCTCGATTGCCTCGCTGAATATTCAGTATCATATCACCCTGGTGATTTTTAATGGTTTCCAGCGCCTGCTCGAAGGTTGGTATTAACTGTTGATTAATTGAGTACAAGATATCACTTTCTCTAATGCCTGCTCGCCATGCCGGTGAGTCAGCTTTTATTTCAATCACTTGGAGATAAGTCACCAGTCCATATTTCAAACTCGATTCACTCACCTGACCAATTTTAGCGCCAGCCAGCTTCTGAAGTAGATGCTTGCCTTCCAGCATGGCTACCTCAATTGGCTGAATGATGACCTCAAACTGCTTTTTTTCGCCCTGCCGATATAAAGTCACGTCCATTGATTGTCCCATACGCAATAGGCCAACCAAATTAATTATATCCTGAGAAGAACGGATGCTCTTATTGTTGGCTGATGTAATAATATCACCTATTTCTATACCTGCACTGTCGGCTGGGGAGCCACTTTCTATCTGCGTGACGATAAAACCACTCGTTAAAGACACACCAAACGCTTGTGCAAGTTCGGGGGTTAAGTCTTGACCTTCGGCACCCAGTCTACCGCGTTGCACCTGTCCAAATTCGACTAGTTGCAACATAATTTCATGTGCCATATTTATTGGAATAGCAAAGCCAATGCCGATACTACCTGACGATGCACCACCGCCATTTAAGATAGCCGTATTGATGCCAATTAGCTCACCTCGTAAGTTCACCAAAGCACCACCAGAATTGCCTACATTGATGGAGGCATCGGTTTGAATAAAGTCTTCGATAGATTTAAGCCCTAATCCAGATCGGCCTAATGCAGAAACAATCCCCGAAGTCACTGTCTGGCCTAGGCCGAAAGGATTACCAATCGCCACCACAAAATCACCGACCCTAAGCTGTCCTGAATCGGCTATCGGCAATTCGGTCAAGTTGTCGGCTTTCACTTGAATTACTGCCACATCGGTGTCCGCATCGCTGCCAATAATATCAGCTTGCATTTCTCGCCCATCTGTCAGCGTAACGGTAATTTCATAGGCATTTTTAATGACATGATTATTGGTCAGAATATAGCCGTTCTGAGCATCAACGATTACGCCAGAGCCCAAGCTTTGTGTCTCTCGTGTTCGCTCAACATCTGGCAAATTAAAAAACCGTTGAAAGAATGGGTCATTATAAAGAGGTGATTGGCGTCGTTGTTTAGTTTTACCACGGGTCGCTATATTAACGACTGCTGGCGTTGCCTTATCCAGCATGGGGGCTAGACTAGGCAACGCCTGACCACCCACGGCAACCGGTAGTCCTGCCAAGCCTAACGTAAGCCACGTCGACAAAAATAGTACTAGTAGTATTCTCCCCATTGCCTGCCTTAGCCTATCTAAAAAGAACGTGGATTAAAATCAAACTGCTTTTTCATATCACTGTAAAACTGCTGCGACTCTTCGTCATCTGCGGGAGGAGTTTGGATCATTACCTCGACCATTTGATCACCACCAGGCATGCCTTTGTCTTTCAACCGAATCTTTTGGCCTGATAGCATTCCAGCTTTTATTTTCAAACCAACTTCACCGTCCAATGTCGGCACTTTGAGACTGATGCCTTGTGCTGCTTCCCAAGGCGTTAATGGCAGTCTTAAGTTGATATTTTTGCCATCTAATTTATACATTCGGTGCGGTAGAATATTCATTTCCAAATAAAGGTCTCCTGATTCACCACCATGTGAGCTCTCATAGCCTTGCTTACTGAGACGAATTTTCTGCCCTGTTGAGACACCTTTAGGAATATTGATTTTAAGCTTCTTCAGTTCGGGACTCGACAACGTGTCATCCTTAGGTGATTTTTGACTGAACTGAATCGTTTTAGATCCCCCTAGGTAGGCTTCCTCAAGAGAAATACTGAGCTTTAAACTTTGGTCCTCACCTTTTGGCGGTGCCTGTCTTTGCCTGCCATGCCCCGCTTGCTGACCATTACCACCAAAAACCGATTCAAAAAAATCACTGAAATCCCCACCGTTAAAACCACCAGCACCCGCACTGCCATGACCGCCACCACCACTGAATTCATTACCATGTTTCCAGTCACTTCCAAATTGATCATAGGCCTGACGTTTTTCAGTATCTTTTAATACCTCATAAGCTTCGTTCACTTCCTTGAATTTCTCCTCAGCACTGGCTTCACTATTCACATCGGGATGATAGCGTCTGGCCTGTTTGCGATAAGCTTTTTTAATGTCTGGCGCAACAGCGTCACGTTCAACACCCAAAATTTGATAATAATCCTGATACTTCATATTTTTCTGATTGTCTCAAAATAGGCACGAGGCCTGTTATGTGCAGTAATGGTGTTAATAAGTAGGGCTAACGACTCAATTTTCAATCGTTATTATGGTTAATATTGTTCAGTCACCCTAATCAATACTATTACTATTGGTGTGCTCACTAATGGCTTCCGCTATCAATTCAATCGTGTCATGGTTCAAATCATTGTGAAGAGGCTCAAGCGCTGGCATCGACTTACTCACCTTACTTGATAACTGTTCAAATCTTTCAACTTTACCCTGCAAACCTTGCCGACCTACGATTGCCTTGAGCGTGTCATTGTAAGTATTTGAAGCCGTACTTAAATTGGCACCCAGTTTTTTCATCCGAATGGCGACTTCACAGACCTGATTAAATATATCACCGGCCTTCTCGCCAATTTCCCTCGCTTCTTTATTGCTGCGTTCAATCATCCACAAATTAGCGACTGTGCGCAAAATTGGAATCAAGGTGGTGTGCGACACCAAGACAATGTTTCGTTCATAACCATAGTTAAACAAATCTTTCTCAAACTTAAGCGCTTCAATATAAGCGGGTTCAATTGGCATGAACATCAGCACAAAACTAGGGCTACGCATACCTATCAGGTTAGTATAGTCCTTACCCGACAAATCATCGACATGTCGCTTCACAGAGTTTGCATGTTCGGTTAACGCAAGGGTTTCTGCTTCTGGTGTTTCTGCGGCAACAACACGGTCATAAGCGACCAGTGACACTTTGCTATCGATAATAATTTGCTTGCCACCAGGTACATTAACCAAGTAATCCGTTTGTTTCCGGTTACCTTCGGCATCTTTAAATGAGGATTGCTTTTCAAAGTGGGCGCCTGAAATAAGACCACTCATTTCTAAGGTGCGTTCCAATTGTGCTTCGCCCCAACCACCTCGTTTTTGAGAGTCACCTTTAAGTGCTGAAGTCAGGTTCTTGGCATCATCACCCATCTTCAAGCCAGCTTCTAGTACTTTTTTGATTTCGGCTTCAATCGCTGAATTACCTTTGATTGAATCACTGTGAACCTCGTTGACCCGTTTCTGGAAACCTTCGATCTGATCACGAAATGGTTTCAATAAGTTTTCGATAGAGGTTTGGCTATTGAGATTAAACGTTTTGGCTTTTTCGTCGAGAATTTTACCCGCAAGATTTTCAAATTCGACCTCGAGCTGTCTCTTATTTTCTTCAAATTGAGCCAGTTTTTGATCGCTTAATGCCTTTTCTTTCTGCAAATCACCGTCCAATTTCAGACTGTTTTTTTCAGATTCACTGAGGCGCTGCAGAGACTCTTTTAACTGTATCTGCTCGGTTTCGAGGCCTTGCTTTAATGCCTGATTTAATTGTTGTAACTGAGCTTCGCGTTGCTTTGTTAGCGCCAGCTCAGTTTCAAGTTGATGATGGGATACTATTAGAGCCTCATTTTGTAACGTTGCTTTTTTTTGGAGAGCTCGAGACCGTCCTGTAAGATAAATCAAAAGCGTAGCTATTATCGCTATTGCCGTGATTAAAAAGTTATAAGGTTCGATAGCTTCCATAGTAATAAGATAATTTTAATATAATCTTATTATAACACCTTCCATCAACAATCGATGACCTTAGCCGAGTTTCAATATTAACTAAGATTACCCAAGTTTAGTTAATATTACGCCTTTATAAATACTGACAGTCAACATAAGCCAACCTAGAATAAAAGCACAGCCTCCCAACGGCGTGACAGTGACTAACCATTTGACGTTGCTGACCGCTAACAAGTAAAGCGAACCACTAAATAGGATAATGCCCAGAACAAAAAAGAAGGCGGCCCAGTGGAGTAATTTTTCTGAAAATTGCGATTGGCTTGCCATCACCCCCACTAATAGTAATGCAATGGCATGATACATTTGGTATTTAGCCGCCGTTTCGATTAAACCTAGCGCATAGCTGTCCAACACCTGCTTTAAACCATGTGCGGCAAATGCACCAATCAGCACTGAACACATCGCGAATAGGGCACCCACGATCAATATTTTTTGTTGTGTCTTATTCAATAGAATTAGATCGATGCGAATGTCTAGACCTTGGCCCGACGCCGACCTCGTTTGCGATCCTTCACGCCATCACCCTCTATCTTTGCTTTCGCTTTCAGCGGTGGCAGGGTTACAATTTTTGATAGCTCTAGATAAGGATCCGTTTTATGCGGTAAGGCCATTGCTTCAATGAAGTATTCCTGAAACTTAGGCTCAAGGGCGGTTTCTATCTTTTCTACCTTAGGTAAAATTTCACCAATTTCGAGACGTGATGGAAAGTTTAATAGTGCGATACGCGCACCTGTACCCGCAGCGTTACCAACAGAACCAACCTTGTCTATGGCACAATCAGGGATGAGACCTAGCACCATCGCATACTTAACATCGATATGACTTCCAAAGGCACCCGCTAGACCGATCCTGTCGATTTTGCTAATACCCATATAGTCGAGCAATAAACGAATACCCGCGTGCAATGCCGCCTTGGCCAATTGAATCGCTCGAATATCAGTTTGCGTGATGCACAATGTTTTATCACCATCATGTAGAACGTAGGAATAAGTTCTTCCATCAAGAATGACACGGCTATTGTCTTTGCCATCAACCAAGCCAATCACGCCATCCTGATCGATAATGCCAGCCAGATACATTTCGGCAACGACTTCTATAATGCCTGAACCACACACACCACTAACACCCACCTTGGCACTTTTTTCAGCGAATTCAGGATCGTCTGACCAAACGTCGCAGCCGATGACTCGAAATCGTGGTTCAAGTGTTTCTGGATTGATACGTACGCGCTCAACTGCACCTGGTGCTGCACGTTGTCCGCTTGTTATTTGCGCACCTTCAAATGCAGGTCCGGTTGGGCTTGAAGCGGCGAGCAATCGATTCCGATTACCCAAGACAATTTCAGCATTTGTACCGACATCAACCAGTAACACGTATTCTTCTGATAGATCTGGTCGTTCAGATAATATAACACCTGCTGTGTCAGCTCCGATGTGGCCTGCAATGCAGGGTAAAATACAAACGCGAGCTTCTGAATGTAAATTGAGATCGATATCAGCAGCACGCAGAATCGTAGTTTGATCAGTAGCCAGCGTAAAAGGCGCTGTTCCTAATGGAGTCGGGTCAATCCCAAGAAAAAGATGATGCATAATCGGGTTAGCAACAACGACCAAGTCAAGAATTTCATCGAGTTGGATACCCGCTGATTTCGCTGCTCGACTGGCGAGTTGGTTAAAGGCTTCACGAACCACTTTGGTCATTGCCAGGTCGCCGCCTTCATTCATCATCACGTAGGAGACGCGACTCATTAAATCTTCACCAAAACGAATTTGTGGATTCATGGCAGCGGCGGTGGCGATCACTTCGCCAGTATTCATATCACATAGTTGCGCAGCTATGGTGGTAGAGCCAAGGTCAATGGCAAGACCATAAACTACTTTTTTCACTGACGGCCATATGCCGATAATTTGTTGGTGCTGGTATACCGCCGCGGTGACTTGCCGATCGGATTTATCCAGTGCTTTTTGGAGCAGTCTTAGCTGTGACAATTCACATTCCAAGATTGGCAATCCAAAATCATTTGCTAATGCATTTTGCAAACGTCGTTTGTCGGAGATGGGTGCATGCATATCCGGCTCGGGTAGAGTGACGGTATAAAGACGCAACGCTGGTTGAACTTGAATGTCATAAGCAGTAACGTCCTTGGTGATGTGTTGCTTATGTTGCTGACTGTCTTCTGGCACATCGACCACTAGGTCACCCAGAATTCGCGCATTACAACCAAGCCGTTTTCCATCTTTCAGACGGTTCTTACTTTGAAGGTATTGCTCTGTTTCAGTCAGCTCAGAAAGGTGCTCAGCTCGCGAAATAATGCCGTGCTTAGAAAACTCACCTTCCTGTGGCAATACCTGACAGCGACGGCATTTACCCTGCCCACCACATATAGAGTCAAGATCAACACCAAAACGTTGAGCGGCCTGTAAAACCGTTGTGCCTGCCTGAACTTGCCCACGCAACCCGGAGGGCATGAATAATACACTGACTTCTTTTTCACTCATGCATCGTTACCTATGATATCCGCTTTTTAACAGTCTACCTTTAGCCGCGGTTTCTTCGGCCTCTGCGGCCTGAACCACGCACAACGGCACCTTCGGCTGGTGGTTCACGAAATTGCTTGATCCAACGAGTACAGTCTGGATCTTTACCCATCATTACGTCAGCACCAAGGCTCGCACTAATGACTTCTGCATGCAGTGGATTTGTAATGGCTGAGGTCATACCCGCCTGAATAGCCATACTAATAAATGCACCATTGAATCCGTTGCGGTTGGGTAAGCCAAAGCTAACGTTTGATGCGCCACAAGTGGTGTTTACTTTCAGCTCCGTACGCAAACGGTGAATGAGTTTTAAAACCTCTCTTCCCGCAGAGTTAATAGCGCCAATGGGCATTACTAACGGGTCAACAACCACGTCACAGGCAGGGATACCATAATCAGCAGCGCGCTCTACAATTTTTTTGGCAATTTTAAAACGTTCATCAATGTCCTCTGAAATACCCGTTTCATCATTTGAAATGGCGACAACCGCAGCGCCGTATTTTTTAATTAGCGGCAATACACGATCAAGGCTTTCATCTTCACCTGTTACCGAGTTTACCAACGCCTTGCCCTGATAAACTGCCAGGCCAGCCTCTAGTGCATCAATAATTGACGAGTCAATACTTAACGGTACATCAGTCAAGCTTTGAACCAACTGGATTGATTCTGCCAGAATACGAGGTTCGTCAGCCAGTGGAATTCCAGCGTTAACGTCGAGCATGTGTGCTCCAGCCGCAACTTGAGCCAAGGTATCCGATTCAACCCGGCTGTAATCACCATTTTTCATTTCTTCAGCCATTATTTTACGGCCAGTTGGGTTGATTCGTTCGCCAATAATTACAAATGGGCGATCGAATCCGATGACTAATTCTTTTGTGGCTGAGCTAAGGACCGTCTCGGTCATTGGGTATTCCTCAATAAGTGTTGGATGTCTATTTACGTGGGTCTAGAAACTAGGTAGTTGTTCCTTGTGTTTTTTTACCTTTACTTCATTCAATACCCGGATACCAAGGTTTACGATCACCCAGTACTCCTGATTTTTTAATGATGTCGGCAACGGCTGCCTCTTGGCGATAAGCCATGACATGGACACCGCTGACACCTTCAATTTCATGCAATTGTTGGATTAATTCAATACAGATTTTCTGACCTTCAAGCTTTTGGTTCTCTGACCCTGCAAGTCGATCAACAACCACATCTGGGATATCAATACCCGGAACATTAGTTCGTATCCAGTTAGCTGTTCTGGCTGATGCCAATGGTCCTACGCCAGCCAAAATGAAACATTTATCAACCAAACCTAGGTCTCTCGACTTAGCCATAAAGGTCTTAAACTGAGCAATGTCATAAATGTATTGCGTTTGAATGAAATCAGCACCGGCAGCGATCTTTTTAGCTAAACGATCAGGCCGATAGTGAATTGGAGGTGCGGTCGGATTAGAGGCCGCACCGAGAAAAACTTGGGGTGCAGACGTTATTTTTCGACCACTTAAAAACTTTGATTTATCGCGCATACCTCGAATAATTTCGAGCAGAGACATACTGTCTAAATCAAACACTGGCTTTGCTTCTGGGTGATCACCTACTTGAACACCATCACCACTCAGGCAGAGCATATTGCTAACACCCATAGCCGCAGCACCAAGCACGTCACCTTGAATTGCAATTCTATTTTTATCACGACATGAAATTTGCATAATGGGTGAATAACCCACGTTAGCCAATGTTGCACACATCGCAACGCTTGACATATGGCAATGTGCACCCGAACCATCGGTCGCATTCATGCCATCAACAAAGCCATCGAATAATCGTGCCTGCTCGTAAACGTCAGTCGCTAAAGATGAATCTAATGGCGCCAGCTCGGCAGTGACTGCAAAATGACCTTCTCTTAAGACCTGTTCAAAACGACCACAGGATAGATGGTCATCCTTTTGAGGCAAAGGATTCCCTGGATGAATCTTGTCATGATCCAGCATAATTAAACCTCTCCAGCTTGGTCAAGCAAAGCTTTAGCTGCGGCATTTTCACGGGATACACGTAACCAAGAAGAACTGCCCTTCAAGCTAAAGTCGACGGCAACCTGAACCTGCCGGATAGCGTTTGAATCTTCCATCAAGGCACTGCCACGCCAAGCTTCAACCCAAACGCAACGCATTTCAGGTTTCACTTCGCAGTGGCCATCTAGACGTACACCACCACAAGGACCATTGCGTAAATTTTTGGGACAGTTCATTGGACATGACAGGCCGGTCGAACTGAGTGCACATTGGCCACACATTTGGCAATCAAACAGAAAGCCTTTAACGGCATGCTCGATAACCCGTACTGGCTTTTCCAATCGGTCATATCCGATCGCTTTAAAGACAGGGTGCAGCTTGAATAAAGCCAATTCGAATAGGTTGTAAAATTTCCCTAAATGCTTGGAATTAGTTACTGACCATTGACGTACTGAGTACACTGCTTCATCTCCGAACTGTATAATTGGCTTAATTGATTAAGATCAGCGGTCCAATACTGCTGATTGATATCTCCTAACAACGATTATTTTACCTGTCTAACCCGATCTGCATGGCCTTTTGCATTGATGCATCCAGCGCGGGCAACATTGCTCCCGTGCCGGTAAAAAGCCGTTCATAACGCAAGCCAAGCTGCGCTGCAGCTAACCTCGCTACTTCATTCAATTGATCTGAGTCAGTTTGTGCCAGATACACCAATCGTGTGTAATTACCAAAGTACATTGGCAGTAATTCTGGATGCTTATCTAGTGCCAGCGTGCCAATCACTAAACGTTGAAAATGTTGCGCCAAAAAGTCTGTGAGATAAAAGGTTCCAGGTTCTTCATCTTGCAATCTAGCGTAAGTTTCTTCTCCCGCTAAAAAGTCATAACAATGGGCACCCGGCAAACGACTCACTCCACGAGCTTCCAGCACCTTATCTAATTCGCCACTGGTACCACAATCACCATAGGCCACAAAAATTTGATCATAGGTATCAACGGCAGCGTCAATCTTTTCTGCCACAGCTTGTGGGATTTTTTCGGGCGTAACATGTAAGTCAGCGGTGATGCTTTGGAGGTCCATCTGCGACCACTGACCCAACTTTTTAATGGCATTAACTTCACGCGCAACCGCGGCACAAGTTATTACTAGGACTGAGGCGGTTTTATCCATTTTAGATCGGCACCAGAATCCTTTACGCTAACTTAGCGCGCGCGAAATTCTGCCACAAGTTGTTTCGCTGTTTCAGAAGCAACCGCAGCATCACGACAATAAGCGTCAGCACCAACGGCATCACCAAATTCTTGATTCAATGGCGCACCACCGACTAATATAATGTAATCGTCACGAATACCTTTTTCTTTCATCGTATCAATAACAACTTTCATGTAGGGCATAGTGGTTGTCAACAAAGCAGACATGCCAAGTATCTCAGGTTTATGCTCTTCTAGAGCTTCTAAGTATCTTTCAACTGGCGTATTGATACCGAGGTCGATGACTTCGAATCCAGCCCCTTCCATCATCATACACACTAGGTTTTTACCAATGTCATGAATATCACCTTTGACGGTACCAATAACCATTTTGCCCGCGGTTGGCTCATCAGACTCAGATAGCAACGGCTTCAAAATAGCCATGCCAGCCTTCATTGCGTTAGCTGACATCAAAACTTCCGGTACAAATAAAATGCCGTCGCGGAAATCAATACCCACAATGGTCATACCGGCAACTAATGCTTCGGTTAATACCTTGTTTGCACTCCAACCACGCGCTAGAAGAATTTCAGTCCCTTCCGCAATTTCTTCTTTTAAACCGTTATAAAGGTCGTCATGCATCTGCTCGACAAGCTCATCATCGGGTAAAGTTGAAAGGTCTAGATCGTCTTCGTAGTCATCATCTATATCGGTCATGCCAAAACTCCAGCGAGCAAAAACTCTTTAAGTTAACTCATACTAGACATTACGCTTTGATTAGTCCTACATCTTCGCGACAACCGATTACCGAAACGCGACACAGAGCACTGTCTTAAACAGCACTATGAATGTTTGCTTTATTCCCATTAAGACAATGTAATACACTGGTATTATTTCAGTTAGTTGAACTATGCTAAAAAAGCTTTTGTTCGACAAGGAATCAAGAGACGAAATGCGTAAAAAAATACCCGTTAGTTATGCCATTGTTGGAATGTATGTTGATGAACTTTGTGGATACTGGATCGACACGCCCTTTTGGAGATCATCATTCAAAATAGTCAGTACCGAAGACTTAAAGACGTTACAGTCTTGTGGCATTAAGGAAATATGGATCGACACCCAGAAAGGTAAAAATACTGAAGAATCCATCATAGTCACTTCAGGACCTTCGTCGCAAGACATCGAGGCTACACTAGCAAAGATCAACGAATCAAAGTCTAGTGCTGAACAACAGGTGTCTTGTGAAAAAGAACTTGATGCAGCGCGAAAGATTCAAATAAAAGCCGTTTTAGAAGTTACTTCTATGCTCAATAATGTGCGCATGGGCAAAACTTTGCACATAGGCAAGGCCATTCCCATCGTTGAGGAAATTTATCTGTCAGTGGCCCGCAACTCATCGGCACTTATTGGCTTAACTCGCTTGAAAAATAAGGACAATTATACTTATATGCACTCAGTCGCTGTCTGCGCATTAATGATTGCACTCGGCCGAAAAATGGGAATAGGCGAAGATACCGTAAAATCACTCGGCATGGCCGGTCTGTTGCACGATGTCGGCAAAATGGCGATCCCTAATTTGATCTTGGATAAGCCTGGGAAATTAACGGATGAGGAGTTTAGTATTGTCAAATCCCATCCAGAGCGCGGCTGGAATATGCTGAAAGTGTCAGAGGATGTCGATGACATTGCACGGGATGTTTGCCTACACCATCACGAACGAGTTGACGGCATGGGTTACCCTGAAAAATTATCAATGGATAACCTGTCTTTATTTGCCAAGATGGGAGCCGTTTGCGATGTTTACGATGCAATCACGTCAAACCGAAGTTATAAAGATGGCTGGGATCCAGCCATGTCAATCCGCAGAATGGCAAGCTGGAAGGATGGCCATTTTGATAACCGAGTGTTCGATACTTTTGTAAGTGCCATAGGCATTTATCCCGTCGGCACATTGGTGAAATTAAGCTCAGGCAGACTGGGTGTGGTTACGGATCAGACCCCACAAAATTTACTTAACCCGCAAGTGAAGGTGTTTTACTCGACATCAATTAAGACCTATCTTTCCCCCAAAATGCTCGATTTAACAAAATCAAATGAGACCATTAACTCGATTGAAGATCCCGCTTTCTGGAATATCGATTTGAAAAGAGTTACACCAATATAATGAAACTGGAAGGTCATTAGCGAAGGATAGGTTTGACCTTAATGGTCAATGCCATAAACAATAACTCAACCACAAAAAATTAAGGCTTCTCATATCACACTGATTGAGCTGATTAATTTTTATCTCACGGCTACTTGTATATATGGAGTTAAATTCAGGGATTGGTACGGATATTAAATGCCAAGCTCAAATATCAAACGAATCGACATCAATTACCCATTTTAGGGTCGCTGTATTTTTGACGGATTGTAATGCTGGCATTGTCTCACGCAAAACGGTTCGCAACTTGGTGGTATCCTCACTCATTAAACACAACTGGGCTCGATAGCGCCCAATTCGACGCGTCATTAATGCGGGAATAGGTCCAATACATTTGAGATGCCTTAGGTGAACACTGCTTTGAAGCACTTGCTTGATTTCTGTGAGCTTTTTCATGGCCTCACTTAAGGTCATTGCATCTGCTCGAAACATAACCACACGAGCATAAGGCGGAAAACTAATCATCTTACGCCCTTGTAATATAGTCGATGCGATATCGCGGTAACTTTGATTGACCAGTGACTGCATCATCGGGTGATCGGTGTAAGCAGTTTGTAACAGGGCTTCGCCTTTGACCTCGCCTCTGCCTGACCGGCCTGACACTTGAAATACCATTTGCACCAGTTGTTCACTTGCCCGATACGACGCACTAAACAAGGCCTGATCTGCATCAAGCATGGCACTTAAAGTGATTGCTGGATAATCATGTCCCTTGGCGATCATTTGAGTACCGATAATAATACAGGGTTCACCACTTTGAATTTGCGCCAGTCGTTTCGAAAACTCTTCCCGCGATGCGATTGTGTCGCGATCTATGCGAATAATGGGCGTGTCTGGGTATCGCCACTTAATGGCCTGCTCTAGTTGCTCGGTACCAATGCCATAATGCTTAATATCGGCATGCTGACACTTGGGGCATGTCAGTGGCATCGTTTGACGGCACCCACAATGGTGACATAACAGCGTATTAATACGATGATGCAACGTCAGTTTTGAATCGCAATGGTTGCAACTTGCCAGCCAGTCACACTCATGACACATAACGACAGGGGCAAATCCGCGTCGGTTTAAAAATAGTAATACCTGTCCTTTCTGCTCTAAATGCCAATCTATCTTTTTTAATAGATAAGGCGAACAGCCAGACACCAGCGTCACATTGCTGGTGTCGACTAACTCGATTTTGGGTGGTGCATGTCGCGTTGGACGTTGCGATAACTGATAGTAAAAATAATGCTCTCGATCACAATTATGCAGACTCTCCAACGAGGGGGTTGCCGTGCCGAGTACGATAGGAATATTGAGCATTTGCGCACGCTTGATGGCAACATCACGGGCATGATAACGAATACCATCGGTCTGCTTATAAGAGCTATCGTGCTCTTCATCGATAATAATCAGCCCCAGTCGATCACTCTGAGAAAACAGACAAGACCGAGTGCCTAACATGATATTGACGTCACCAGCTCTAAATTTCTCCCAAGCCAAATATCGCTGACGATTGGAAAGACCCGAGTGGGAAATAGCAAACTGTTCGCCAAAGCGACGACTGACTCGCTCTACCAGCTGTGAGGTCAAACCAATTTCTGGCACTAGGTAAATAATCTGTTTTCGCTGAGCTAGCTGCCATTGGATTAGATGAAAGTAGACCTCTGTTTTACCACTGCCAGTAATACCATCGAGTAGATGGACTGAAAAGACATCGAGCCTAGTTTCCAGTTGTTCAAGTACCTGCGACTGATCGGCGCTTGATAGCGGTGGAGACTCCAAAGTGGCGCCACTGCATTGGGGCTTTAAGTAATCCCAAGTAATCGCTTGTTTGCGCTCTAAAGCTTTAATCAAGCTCGCCCAACCACTGTTGATTTGCTTTAATTGGACCGCATTCATACCACCACTAGCCTGTTCGATAGCCACCAATATCTCAAATTGCTTGGGTGAACGTCGACGAATAACATCGTATAAAATTTCATCAGTAACCTGCGCATGCCAATATTTGACCCGTTCAGGCTTTTCACTTTTACCACTGCGCAAATGGGCTGGTAAGCACTGGAACATGACTTCGCCCAGTGGCTGCAGATAATAGCTTGCCATCCAGCGTGCCAGCGCCATCATATGTTCGGATAAAACCGGCGTGTCATCGAGACACTCAAGCGCTGATTTGGTTTTATCACGAGCAACAGACGGGTCATCCAACTGATTCAAAAACAAGCCTATTTTGTTACCACTCCCAAAGGGTAGGCGGAATCGTTTGCCGATATGACTGACACTATGACTAACCCCATCATTAATAATCGAATCCAAGCTCTCTGAGGCAGTGGGCTCAATTGCGTAATCGAATACACGATACAAAGGAATCGCAATTGCGAAAGAGGCAAAGTGGATTAAGGGTTTGTCTGACAACTTTTGAGCTCCGAGGATGGAGCCCTATGATACTTTATCCACAGCGCACTGGAATATATTTTGTCAATCAATTAATTTAATTCACCAAAATTATTAACGTCAGATAGCGCATTTTTTTAATCAGTTTTCTAGCTTATATAAGCTAACCCATTAATAAATCTAGATAAGTTTGGTTATCCACATTTACTGTGGATAACTCTGTGAATGAAATGTCAATATAGCGCCAGAAGCCGCATTAATCATCAGCTTTTGTTAAATTGCTCAAATAGTCGCCAATTTATTTTTTGTTATATTTATCAAACACTTAATTTTTATTTTTAGTTCTCTATGGCAGCACTGATTAGAAGAATGTAGATTAAAGAAATCAACGTTCAACGCGGTGTGTATCTTTTTATGTCAAGCCTTTATTTCAAATAAGCTGCCTTTTATTTCTATTTATTTGGCCATTATTGGTTGTAGTTAGTTAAATCTTAATGTCCAGACGCTACATCTTATTAAAGTCATTGAATAGATATATTGAACCAATCTTTCAGCAGAAAACTCAAATGTCAAACGGGTTAATTATATTAATGTGCTGAATGACAATGACAGTTATATTATGATGGAAATGTATTGATCTATTGATCACTTTCTATGTAGGTCAGAAAGCACCATTAACCGATGAATCAATCAGGACTTCATCGGGCTAGTAGCCCTCTGAAACTTATTTTTAAATACCGAGCCTAAACTATGTTTAAGTCTTTCTTTCCTAATCCAAAAGTGTTTTTTTTGTCTGTCGTGATTTATGCGGCGCTTTGTAGCGCTATCTGGTATGGGTTTAATGTGCAGATCGGTCAATTTTTTGGTTTCGATCTAACGGAGTCAAAGCCAGTGATTGGTTTAGGACATTTCGTTACTGATTCATTTTTATTATTTTATTGCTTCTATTTTGTTTGTACCGCTTTATTTGCAACGGTTTGGTTTAGGATTGCTAAACATCAATGGCAATGGTGGTCAGTTGTGGGTTCAGCCGCCGTTTTATTTTCAACTTATTTTTCTGTTCAGGTTTCCGTTGCCATTAACAACTGGCGCCGGCCATTTTTTGATCTCGTACAGCAAGCGCTAAAAACACCTGGCACCGATGCTGCAGAAAGCGATCGCTCTGCAGAATCTATTGCTTCAATTACGAGCGAGTTATTAGACTTAATTTTGATTTTTGCAGAGGTTGCGTTCCTTGCTATTTTCCTTTTTGTTGCGACTCGCTTTTTCGTTAGCCATTTCATTTTTAGATGGCGTAATGCGATGAACGATTACTATACTGCTCAGTGGGCACAGGTTCGACATATCGAAGGTGCCTCTCAACGCATACAGGAAGACACTATGCGTTTTGCTGCCATTATGGAGGGTTTGGGGGTTTCAATCATAGATGCGGTAATGACTCTATTTGCATTTTTACCGGTTCTTTGGGCACTCTCAGAATACGTTAGTGAATTACCTATTATTGGTGTTATTCCTCATCCTTTGTTTGTTGCTGCTTTATTGTGGGCAATTTTTGGCACCACCTTATTAGCCACTGTAGGAATCAAGCTTCCCGGCCTAGAATTTAAAAATCAACGCGTCGAGGCTGCTTTCCGTAAAGAATTAGTTTATGGAGAAGACGATGAGTTGCGGGCACAACCCGTTACTCTAACCGAACTATTTGTGAATATACGCAAAAACTATTTCCGTTTATATTTTCATTACATGTACTTTAATGTGGCCCGTATGCTGTATCTGCAGGCAGATGGTATTTTTGTCTATATTTTATTAATGCCGACCATTGCGGCTGGTGTAATTACTTTTGGTATTTTGCAACAAATACTAACTGCTTTTGGACAAGTGAGTAACTCATTTCAGTATCTGGTTAACTCATGGACGACGATTGTTGATTTACTATCAGTTTACAAACGTTTAAGTTCATTTGAAATGGCAATAAAGCACGAACCCCTGCCCGAAATTGACCAACTTAATCGTCAGTAATTACGCTTCATGTGCTTAATTTTATTTGCTTATGGACAATCCAAAGATTATCCCCTCATTGTTATTTCTAATCGCGATGAGTTTTACGCCCGGCCGACTCGTTCCGCCCATTGGTGGGAGGATTCGTCGGACACCTTTGGTGGCCGAGATTTAGAGGCACAGGGCACTTGGATGGGCGTGAACAGACAAGGTCGCTTTGCCGCTGTGACTAATGTTCGGGAGCTAGGCCAAAACCAATTAAGTCAGCGTTCACGGGGCGACTTGACACGAGAATTTCTAACGGGTTCTGAGTCTGTATCCCAGTTTTTGGCCAAAATAACGTCACGGCAGGATGACTATGCGGGTTTCAATTTACTCATTGGTGACGGCAACCAATTGTGGTCTTATTCAAACCGTCAACCTAGCATTCAAAAATTAACACCCGGATTTCACGGCGTCAGTAATGGCCTCTTTGGCGAACCTGGGCCCAAGTTGACATCAGGCATAAAAGCACTCGAACAAACGCTCTTTGGTGGTGCAGATGATGATGCCTTAATTGAAATCATGGCGAGTCGACAACAAGCGCCAGACGCGCTATTACCAACAACAGGCATGCCACTAGAGAAGGAAAGACAGCTATCAAGTCGATTTGTTCAGTTGCCTGATTACGGAACACGGGCCTCTACTCTCATCAAGTTTTCTAATCAAAGCACCGTGAGTTTTACTGAGCAAACCTTCAACCCTGAAACCAATCAGAAAACCCGTATCAATGAAACGTTTTCTATCCAATCATAATCATTGATGGAAATGCGTTGGCGCATTTAAACCAGCTTAATTAATCGACTCTTAAGTAGCAGTATTAAGTCCAAATAGATTATTGGTGTTTCGCTGTAGGGTTTGCGCCAGTTCATTTTCAGATACATCTCGAAGTAAGGCGATCGTTGCTAACTGTTCAATAATGAAAGCTGGCTCGTTGCGTTCACCTCGATGGTTAGCACCAGGCTGATCCGGCGCATCTGACTCGATTAAAAGCCCAGTGTCAGGCACTGACGCCACGATCGATCGTAATTTTTGGGCGCGTTCAAAACCCACAGTAGCCCCTATACCGAGCTTAAAGCCTAAATCAATTAGCTGATTGGCCTGCTGCTGACTACCTGAAAAACTGTGAATAACCCCCGTCAGTGGCGCGAACTTACGGAGCAGACTGATTGTTTGATCCATCGCTTTTCGTACATGAATGATCACCGGCAAGTGGTGGTTTTTTGCCAACTGCAGCTGGTCACTGAAAATTTTCAACTGTTGCGCCTCATCTTTATGGCCAATAAAAAAGTCAAGCCCACATTCTCCAACTGCAATTGGTTTTTCACGATCTAACCAGGCATCCAGTTCACCGATATTAGCCTCTTGATACGCGGCCATAAACATCGGATGCAAACCATAAGTCGGATATATACAGTCATATAATTCACTCACTGTTTTGATTTTTTGCCAACGTTGCGCCGTTGTAGCAGGCATTATTATATGGCGAACGTTGCATGCCTTCGCGCGAGCAACAATTTGATCACGGTCAATATCAAATCGATCGTCATCTAGGTGACAGTGGCTATCTATTAAAGCCATTCGTTAAGTTGCCCACCGTCGGTCCATCAGGTCAGCAATAATAGGGGCGAAAATAATTTCCATGGCCAACTCCATTTTGCCGCCGGGTACAACAATAGTATTCCTGCGCGACATAAACGAACCTTGAATCATACTCAATAAGTTGGAAAAGTCGGTGTGCCGAATGTCAGGGTTCCTAAACTGGATAACAACAAAACTTTCGTCAAGGGTCGGAATGTCACGGGCGACAAACGGATTAGAGGTATCGACGGTTGCAACTCGCTGGAAATTGATATCAGTTTCCGAAAACTGCGGCGTTATGAACTTTGCGTAATCAGGCATACGCCTTAATATAATATCCACTATCGCTTCTTCGCTGTAACCCCGCTCTTTACTGTCCCGGTGTATCTTTTGAATCCACTCTAGATTGACCACAGGCACCACACCCACCTTTAAATCGACATAGCGTGGGAGGTCGACGGATTCAGTCTTAACCAGGCCATGCAGTCCCTCATAAAATAAAAGGTCAGTATCTGAAGGCAGTGGCTCCCATGGGGTGAACTGCCCTGCTTCAAACACCGTATTCAAACGCCTGCTGTGATACTTGACCTCTTCTTCATTATGCAAATAGTGACGCTGCTCTCCACAGTTAGTTTCGCCATAATTTTTGAAAAGCTGCTCGAGCCTTTGGAACTGATTGGCACCAACGCCAAACTGGCTAAACTGCTCACCATCGCTCGTCGCCTGTTCCTGAAGGCGCAGCATCTCTTCTCGGTTATAGCGATGAAAACTATCGCCTTCGATGGTGGCAGGATTAATTTTCTGACGCTGAAAAATCGAGCTGAGCGTTTTCTTTACGGTTGAGGTTCCAGCACCAGACGAACCGGTGATAACCACAACGGGATGTTTTTTCGACATGTTATGTATCCAGGCAATTTGTCACTGAATCGATTATTCAATTCTTTTATCTGTTGATTTTAACATTTTTTTAGATTTTATCGCGAACCCGATTTATGTAGTTAGCTATCAACCGATAGTTGCTAACTTTTGTGCGCCAATCGGAATACGTGTAAACTCTATCGTTATAAGTATAGAGCTCGATTAAAGAGCCGTAACGGGTCGAAAAATAACTCCAAATATAAGATTCTTCTCACGAGAGGTTATAGACAAAGCTTGTTTAAATTAAACAAATCTCACCATGTAAAATGGATCGCTGGACTCATATTTATTGCCCTAGGCTGGGGAATCGTATCATCAACGCCTAGCATTGAAATTACCTGGGTTAGTTTATTTCTCCTCCTAACTATTTATCTTTTTTCATTTGAAATTATTAGTGTTGATGAAACCGCAATTTCTATCATGGTGCTTCTTGGCTTAACCACTTTGCTAGCACCTATGATGGGCTTAGAACAGGGGCTGGTATCAACTGATTATCTCTTTGATGGCTTTGCTAGTAACGCGGTGATGTCCATTATCGCAGTGATGATTATCGGCGCCGGCCTAGATAAAACGGGCATGATGAGCAAGGTCGCTGGTTTTATTTTGAAGATAGGTGGCACTACTGAAGGTCGAATCATCCCTATTATTTCTGGCACAGTCGGTATTATTTCATCATTTATGCAAAACGTAGGCGCTGCAGCTTTGTTTTTACCCGTTGTTAGTCGGATCTCTGCTCGATCAGGTTTGGCTATGTCACGTCTATTGATGCCCATGGGCTTTACCGCTATTTTAGGTGGCACAGTGACCATGGTCGGCTCATCACCACTCATTTTACTGAATGATTTAATCGTCACATCAAACATTGCACTGCCTGCCGATCAACAAATGGACAGCTGGGGCCTTTTTTCGGTGACACCCATTGGCCTTGCCTTAGTATTTACTGGCATCATTTATTTTGTGGTTGTGGGTAAATATGTGCTGCCAAATGTGTCGACCAATAGTTCAGCCAATGTGGCGGGGTCAACTCAGTTTCTGCAAGAAGTCTATGGAGTCGATTATTCACTATTTGAAGTCAATGTTCCAAAGGATAGCCCATTAGTTGGGCAAGTTTTGGATGATATCGAGTCAAAAAATAAAATTAGAATTATTGCAATGAAAGCTGCCAGCGCAGCGGTGCGCGCTGGGCAAGGTGACTTATCACGCGACATTAACATTGGGGGTGACGCAACACTGGGTGTTCTATGTTCTCCAGCCCACCTAAAAGACTTCGTTGATAACTATGGTTTAGTTATTCAAAAAGGCTTACGAGCATTTTCTGAAGTTTTGTCATCCAATCAAGCCGGTATTGCTGAAATCGTTATCCCCCCAGGCGCTTCAATTATTGGGAAGAGTGCTCGCGACGTTTGGATGAGAAAGACCTATGGTCTAGCGATGGTTGCCATTCACCGTGATGGTGAAACTCAATTTGAAGGCGATAGTATTCGTGACATCCCACTCGAGGCGGGTGATACCTTGCTCGCTCACACCTCTTGGAAGGCGCTGGCTCACTTAGAAAGTAATCGCGACTTTGTCATTGTTACCTCAGAATATCCACGTGAGGAATCTCGACCTAACAAAGTGGGTTGGGCCGGACTGTTTTTTGGCTTGGCATTGTTCATGGTGTTGTTTACAGACTTAAGACTATCAGTCGCATTAATGTCAGGCGCTATTGGTATGATTCTTTCCGGCGTGCTCAAAATTGATGAGGCTTACAAATCGGTGTCTTGGGGCACGGTGTTCTTACTCGCGAGCTTAATTCCACTTGGATTAGCCGTCGAAACCAGTGGCACGGCAAAATGGATTGCCGAGCAAACCTTACTAGTAGTTGGTGACATGCCGATTTGGGTGATACAACTGTCTGTCGCTCTGCTCGCCACTTTTTTTACTTTGGTGATGTCGAATGTGGGGGCAACCGTTTTGTTAGTGCCACTTGCGGTTAATATCGCCATCGGTGTCGACGCTGACCCAGCTGTTTTTGCACTGACAGTTGCTATCGCTACGTCTAATTCCTTTATACTACCAACCCACCAAGTCAACGCCTTGATCAAAGGCCCGGGGGGCTATAGTGTTCCTGATTACATGAAGGCTGGCTTTGGCATGAGCATTCTGTTTCTAGCGGTAATGATGACTATGATGCACCTACTATTTTAGATTCACACTTTTTAGAATATGCTTATTGCGCTCAGGCTTTTTTAAACACTAGATCCCATACACCATGACCAAGATTGAGCCCCCGTTGTTCAAACCTTGTCCGCAGCCGATAATCTGGACGCTCGGCGTAACCGTCACTATCACCCTGGTTTGAAAACCGCTCATCTGACAATAACTCTTCCGCCATATACTCAGCATATTCTTGCCAATCAGTTGCGAAGTGCAAATGACCATCAGACTTCAATAGGCTGAAGGCTAAGTCTCGAAATTTTTGATTTACGATACGACGCTTATTGTGCCTTTTTTTATGCCAAGGGTCAGGAAAAAAAAGCAGCACTTTATCTAACGATTGTGTGGGGATCATATGCTGCATCACTTCTATTGCGTCATGAGAAATTAATCGCACATTGAGTAACTTTTCCCTTTCGATAATATTTAAACATCGACCGACACCTGGGCGGTGTACCTCTACGCCAATATGCAAAACGTTAGGTTCATTTCCTGCCATTTTGATCAGCGCATCGCCATTGCCAAAGCCAATTTCGAGAATCACAGATTCATAATCCTGGATGGCGCTGGTAAAGCTTGCCTGCGTTAACTCATAATCAATGCCATAATGTGGCCAATACTCACTTAGAGCCTGCTTTTGCCCTAAGGTCATTCGCCCAGAACGGCGTGCAAAACTTCTAATTGCCCGATCAATTTTTAATTCTTCTTTCATCAGTTACTTATATCTTCAGCATGGTGGATTTCTATTAGGCCAGAATTCTAACTCATTCAGTTATGCCAGTACCGTTTATCGGTGGTTTTTATTATTCCATCACTTTTAAAGTGCATTATTATTTTAGTTTACTACGCTAAAAGCATGAAAAATTGTCTTGGCTTTACTCTATTAGAGTTGATCATAACCGTTGGTATTATTGGTGTGTTAACGGCAATTGCGGTTCCTTCGATGGGCATTTATGTTAAGAATGAACGATTGACCTCTCAAATTAATACTCTGGTGTCTCATCTTACCTATGCGCGCAATCAGGCAGTCACTCAGAGCCAACAAACCGTTGTCTGTATCAGCAATAATGGCGTGAACTGTAGTGGCACAGATTGGTCAGATGGCTGGATTGTGTTTGCAGATTCCGATGGTAATGCCACCGTCAACGACCTTGAAACTGTTTTACTTGCTCAGCAATCACTGGCTGGCAACACACTAACTAGCACCATCGGCACGTCAGTTATTTATGACAACCGTGGATTCGCTAAAACAGCGGTTGGTACTTTTTCGCTTTGTGATGATCGATTGCTGGCAAACCTTAAATCAATTCAAGTCTCCATTACAGGCAGAGTACGCCAAGGCGGTGCAACTTCATGTTAGTTGCCAAGCCACCACAATTGAAACAACCTCAGCTTGGCGTCTCTCTGGTCGAATCAATGATAGCTTTACTCATTATTTCGATCGGTCTGCTCGGAATCGCCGCCCTTCAAGTCACCTCTATCAGCCAAAACGCTAGCGCACTGCACCATAGTCAAGCTGTTATGATGGCCTACAATATGGCAGATCGTATACGAGCCAACAATGCTCAATTTAAGCTCTACGCCAACATCAATACTGACAATGGTTATGTCGATCCAGACTGCATTACCAAAAGCTGTCTGAATACCGAAATAGTAACCGCTGATGCAGCCCACTGGACAGACATGGTAAACAACCTGCCCGCAGGCAGAGGCACCATTAGCTACAATGCGAATGCTATCGATGGGCTGCTAATTGCGGTCATGTGGGATGATGGTAGCAGCTCAGCTGCCGGAGGTGGTGCAGGGAGTACACCCTGTCCTGACGTTAACCTGTCATGCTATCTCGTCGTGCTCACACAATGAACTTTTATAGAAAAAATCAATTCTGTCTATATAAAAACAGACGCAAACAGTCTGGAATTTCACTGGTTGAAGTCCTGGTATCACTTGTCATTAGTTTGTTTCTGTTGGGCGGAATTATTCAAGTGTTTCTGGGGAATAAGGCGACCCATAAATTTTCCAGCGCCTTGTCTCAAGTCCAAGAAAATGGACGCTTTGCAATGGATGCTATCAGTCGAGATTTACGCAGTGCTGGAGATTGGGGATGCATTAATTTTAACCCTACAGACGCTACTACCATTAACAATACGACCATTAATAATATTAACAATAACTTGGTTGGGGAAGAGGGGTACATAGCTGCCATACACGACTTCATTGCTAATAGCCCGATCGTCGGCACCAATGATATCGATGGTGTTAATACTAGCGATACGATTACCTTGAGTGGTAGCAAACCAGGCCAAGTCAATGTAAGAGCCCCTTTCAGCGCAACGACAATGAATTATATAACCACTAATTCAATCAGTTTTTTTGCCGATGGTGATATTGCTTTAATCACTCGCTGTGGCTCCAACGATCTATTGATACCTCAGGAAGCTGACATCTTTAGAGTCACCAGCGTCGACACATCTGCCAATCGACTCAATCACACCGTAACGTTAAGTCAACAATATGAAAACGATGCGACCATTATGGAGCTGCAAACTGTGGCCTATTCTATTGAGGAAGGTGCTAGTGGGGAACCGGCCTTATTCCGCAGTTTGTTCAATGATAATCAGGAATTTATTGAAGGCGTTGAAAACATGCAAATTCTGTATGGCATCGACACAACTAGTGATGCCTTTGCTAACCAATATGTTACTGCCAACAATGTTGCTAATTTTCGCAACGTAGTGTCTGTCAGAGTCATGCTACTGGTAAGATCTTTTGAAAATTTTGTGATTGATCAAGCGCAGACTTACACCTTTAACGGTAACGTTGTAATGGCGAGTGACCGACGAATTCGGCGAGTCTTTACTAATACCATTGCATTACGGAATAGGATTGGAATCTTATAATGAAGACAGCAATGGCCACAAAACAAAAGGGAGTCACTCTGGTTTTTAGCTTAGTGATATTAGTAACGCTGACCATACTCGGCCTATCAACGATTCAAAGTACACGCACCGAACTGGCAATGGCAGGTAATCAGCGCGAATCAATATTAATGTTCCAGGCTGCTGAAATGGGCTTGAAGGCCGCCGAAAATTACATTGCTAACTCGACCTCCAACGGCGACTTTAACGATTCAAGTCTTGGCCTGTCCACAGTCGATGCCCAATCGGCTCTTTTTGAACTAGATTATTTCGATGCCGCCACTTGGGCTATCAATGCATCACAAGCGGCTGGGGCAGACGTTTTTAGCTCTGCAAAACCACGCTATATTATTGAGTACATGGGTGATAGAAAACAAGATCCAATGGCGTCTTCTGTCAATATCGGAAACTATGGTTCCGGTCAAACTGGCAGTACTGTTTCCATCTACCGTGCCACAGCGAGGGGGGTCGGATTAACGGGTAACTCATATCGTTATATCCAGTCTTACGTTGGGAAAACCGCCCCTTAAAATTATAATGTTCTGGTAGATAAGATGATTGTTCAAAACCTTAGAAAAGACCTCGCTTTGGTTGCTTTCAGTGCATTAATGCCACTGATGAGCTCGCTGCCTGCATTTGCAGCACCGGGACCTTTAGCCACTGCACCATTGTTTGTGTCTTCACTGGTTGAGCCTAACGTATTTTTTACACATGACGATTCTGGCAGCATGAGTTGGAATACGATGGTTCAAAATGGAACCGCTGGATTTTATTCTAGCAGTGGTGTGCCCTATATAGATGGTAGATTTCGCTTCTATTATGAGCCCGACTGGTATAACGATACGACCGTATTACCTCCATCAGGTGCTACTTGGGCCCCAGGTGTATGGGTTTTACGTAATCATAACGGTAATAAAAATTACTATAATCCAGCAACCACCTACACTCCTTGGGCAGGCGTGGAGACTGATGGTTCCTCAATGTACAGCAATGCAGACCCGACCGCCGCTTTCATAAACCCTAATTTTCCAGCTGGACTAAGCACCAACCTAACGGTCAGAAAAGATTTTTTTGACCATGATAATTGTGGCTGTTGGTTACCGGATGCAATCTATTTGCCAACGTACCATGTCTGGACTGACACCGATGCTGACGGCGTTATTGAAACTACTGATTCGAACACTCTTGTCGAAATTGAAGCAGGCACAACGGAGATGCAGAACTTTGCTAACTGGTTTGTGTATTATCGTAATCGTGATTTTGCAGCAAAAGCCTCGATCGGCCGCGTCATTAATAATACTGATGCCACCCGCATGGGTCTGGTGGTATTCAATGGCCCAGAACAGTTCGACTTAAAGTCGATGACTAACGTTACCTTTAAACGCGAAATACTCGAACAATTTTATAGTATAGAACCTAATGGTGGCACTCCCGCGAGAAACACACTGAAACGGGTAGGCGAATTATTTAAAACTACGGATGCCTCAGCCCCCATTTTATCTCAAGCAAATGGCGGTGAATGCCAACAAAATTTTAATATCGTGATGACTGACGGTTTTTGGAATGGTGCTAATCCCGGCGTTGGAAATACGGACATTGATGCAGGTGCTGGTTCGCCATATGATGGCAATGAATCGGAGTCAAATGATGGCGGTAACTATGCCGACAGCTTCTCTGATACTTTGGCTGATGTCGCTATGAAGTATTATGAAAATGACCTGCGTTTAGATCTGGCAAATAACGTTCCAACTACTGAAGGAATTGATGAATCAAACCAACAACATTTAGTCACTTACAGCATTGCATTTGGTCTCAACGGAACCTTAGATCCTAATACTGTTTCGCCATTAGATGCCGATTTTAGCTGGCCCAAAGCGATTGCCAATCAAAATTCCACTGTTGATGATTTATGGCATGCCGCCTATAACGGCCGAGGTAAATACTTGAATGCCCAAAACCCATCTGAATTAGAGCAATCACTCAATGAATCCATTTCAGATATTGCCGAACGAACGGCTACCGCTGCTGCTGTAGCCGTCAACTCCGCCAAACTGACCACTTCTTCTGTGGTTTATCTCACAGAATTTAATACCAACCGCTGGCAGGGCAATCTTTACGCATACAAAATCATAGATTTAACCTTGGGGACATTAGCCTCTACGCCAACATGGGGGGCTGGTACGGTACTGACCGCTAGAGACATTACTGCCGAACCACGTGTTATTTTAACTTATGACCATAGTGCCACTTCACCAGATGGCGTAGCGTTTCAATGGTCCAATTTGAATGCTGAGCAAATGGCTGATTTAAGTATTAATCCTTCTGGCAATGTAGATAGTGACATCACCATTGCACAGAAGCGTCTTGATTTTTTACGCGGTGATCGATCGAATGAAGGTGCGGGTGAATTTTTTCGGGAAAGAGCGTCTCTACTCGGTGACCTTGTTAATTCAGGCCCCGTGTTTGTAGGCCAACCCGATCTTACTTGGCCTGACACAGCGCCATTTCCAACCGAGCTCTCATCGCGTTATTCCCAATTTAAAAATGGTAATGCCAAAACACGTAACCGTGTAATTTATGTGGCGGCCAATGATGGTATGCTGCATGGTTTTTCAGAAACAATTAAAGACACCACCGGTAATGATATTTTAGGGTCTGGCGGCAAAGAAGTACTCGCCTATATTCCCAGTAGTTTGTTTTCATCTTCAAGCAGTAACGAAGGTTTACATTACTTAACTGATCAAAGGTATCAGCACAAATATTATAATGACCTTACGCCTTCTGTATCGGATATTTACGCTAATCTAGGCACCGGTTTAAAATGGCACACGATATTGTTTAACGGATTACGCGGTGGTGGCCGCGGTGTCTATGCATTAAATGTCACCGATCCAACTACATTTAGTGAAACAAATGCCGCCGACATCGTATTGTGGGAATTTAACAACACACACGATGCCGACCTTGGATTCACCTATAGCCAACCCCAAATCGGCATGACTAATGATGGCAGCTGGGTCGCTATTTTTGGCAACGGCTATAACGATACTGGCGATGGTAAAGCCAAACTTTTTATCTTGAAGATTGTAGAGGGCGTCGATGGCGTTTGGAGTGCAAGTGATTACATTAAAATTACCACTGGCATTGGCTCAACGACCGCACGCAACGGACTTGCAACGCCCGCACTTGCAGATACCGATGGCAATGGCACTGTTGATAGAGTTTACGCCGGAGATTTGGAAGGTAATATGTGGGCATTTGACCTCAGTAGCTCAGTAACATCAAACTGGGCGCTAGCAAATACTAGCTCAAGCCCGCTTTTTGTTACTAGGGGCAATCGTCCCATTACAGCTAAACCCACGCTGGCTAAGCACCCTTCAATTGCCGACGTTACCAATAACAAACCCAACATCATGGTGTACTTTGGATCAGGCCAGTATTTGGTAAACTCAGATAAAAACACTTCAGCAACCAATCACTTTTATGGTGTCTGGGACAGGGGTGATAGTGCTCACACTGATACCAGCCTGGTCGAGCAAACCTTTAGAAGTGGCTTTACTTTTGATGATGATAACCATGCGGCAACTGCACCAATTGATGCTCGAGTATTGACACAAAACAGCGTTGATTACACAACGAATAATTATGGTTGGTTTCTTCAGCTACCTGATTCTGGCGAACGCTCAATTACGCGCCCAACGGTCAGAGGAGGGAGTGTTTTTTTCAATACCTTTATACCCGTATCAGACCCCTGTTCAGTCGGGGGTTTTGGTTATCGCATGGTTGTTGATGCGGCCACAGGGGGTGCAACGAGCCAACCTCAAACGGATACCAATGGCGACGGCTTTGTTAATGATGATGACACTGCCAGTGATGCGACTGCGACTAATCCTGAAACGCCAACTATTGCGGGCACGCAACAAACGGGGTTAATGTCAGAAGATACATTTCTAGATACGGTTAAATATACGAATGATTCACCCACGGTCGTTAAAGACTTACTAAAACTACGTACTGGCCGTTTTTCATGGCAGGAGTTATTACAATGACCTATAGAAACACTGTCTTTTGTCAATTATATTTGGCCTTTACTCTGATGTTGCCTGGATACTTTACCACTGCGAATGCTGCCCCTTTGATTCAGCTTGAAGGCAAAATATTGTCCCTCAGTAGAAACACGATCAATGTTAACGATATGTTATTTAACATTATCCCAACGGTTAAAATATTTGCAGTGGATGGTTCAAGCTCGAGCCTGGAAAATATACGAGTGGGACACTATGCTCGAATTGAAATACAAAAATACAACGGTCAACTTTACGTTGACAGCTTATATTTAATGACTAAACCTACTGCCAACGAACAAAGGCCGCCGGATGAATAAACTCAAACGATGTAAAGGATTTACCCTAGTTGAACTTTTGATCGTCCTCACCATCATGGGAATACTGACCGCAGTTTCCCTTCAGTTTTATGGTAACTACGTAGTGGCTGCAAACCGCACTGATGCTCGTATAGGTTTGACGGCGACCGCAACGGCACTGGAAAAGTGCAAGGCTCTTTATGGAGCCTATAACAATGCCGCTTGCGATGCGGTGATTCCAGCGACTTCTGATGCTGGCTTTTATACCATTACCGTCACTAATACTGTCGTCACCTATGAGTTGACCGCTACGCCTGTTGCCGGAAAACCTCAAGTTAATGACACAGAATGTACTACGCTAACCTTATCCAATACGGGTTTTCAAAGTGGAACAGGCACCACTGTTTCACACTGTTGGTAAAACATACGGACTCATATTTTTAGCTCGATTGTGTATAGTCTTGATTTTAACCACATAGTAGCAAAATACCCATCATTCAAACAGCAGCAGGCAGGCTTATTCAAAATTCAGGGGAACATGTCAAATGAAATCTGAACAACGCAATATAGTCACAAAAAAAGTCACCTTGATTGGTGCTTTAGTCAATGCCCTGTTAGCTTCTTTACAAATTGTATTTGGACTTTTGGGACATTCTCAGGCACTGCTGGCTGATGGTATACATACCTTGTCTGATCTCGGGAGCGACTTCATCGTCTTAATGGCAACGAGTCAATCTGCTAAGGCCGCCGATACAGAGCACCCCTACGGTCATGGCCGAATCGAAACGTTGGCCTCTGTATTACTCGGACTCATTTTAATTGGCGTCGGCGTTGGGGTTGGCTTTCGCGGCATCAGTAATATCATGACACCAGACCATGTCGTTCCCAGTGCCTTTACGCTAGTGTTTGCCATTGTTTCAGTCCTATCCAAGGAAAGCCTCTACCGCTATACGCTGAAAGCATCTAAACGCATACATTCGACTTTGCTTGAAACAAACGCTTGGCATCATCGCTCGGATGCATTGTCTTCAATCGTTGTACTTTGCGGCATTTCTGCTCAAATTCTTGGTGTGCCTTACATGGATTCATTAGCTGCCGCCATCATCGCGCTAATGATCAGCTTCATGGGCTATAAACTTGCTCGTAAGGCATTTGACGAATTAATTGACACCAGCCTCGACCATGAACTGGTTACCAAAATTCAACACACCATAGAGCAGAATGATTGTGTCAATGCGTTGCATAGCCTGAGAACTCGCTCAATGGGCGGTCAGGGGTATCTTGATGCTGAAATACGCGTCAATCCAAGGTTGACCGTATCCGAAGCGCATCACATTGCCTTTTCGCTTGAACAACAGATAAAAACTGAATTTCCCCGCATTATTGACGTTGGTATTCATGTCGATCCATTAACAGAAGTTGGTCATGACTGGGTAACCGATCTCCCCTCTCGCCACGAGATACTCGATCAACTGATTAGACAATGGGCACGAGTTGAATGCAGCGCTAGAATAAAAAGCATTCAATTACACTACCTCAACAATCTAGTAGAAATTGATTTGATTTTGCCATTAACTTTAGCCAACAGTAATTACCAACAGAAGATAGATGAGTTAATTGCTGAGGCAGCAAAGATTAAGTATGTAGGTCAGATCAATGTTTATTTTTTACGTTAGAATTGCACTACTTTGGTGCAATTCTAACGAAGCTTACCCAACTTATCCCTAAAATAAGGATAAATTGGTAACAGAGAATTTATCAGTACAATACTTCAAAATTCATATTCAATATAACGGAGACACTTTCAATGTCAGCTGCTGACGTATTAAACACAATAAAAGAACACGACGTTAAATTTGTCGACTTTCGATTTACTGACACTCGCGGTAAAGAACAGCACGTCACTATACCGTCTCATCGGCTTGAAGAGGATAGCTTCACCGAAGGCCAAATGTTTGATGGTTCTTCAGTGGCTGGCTGGAAAACTATTAATGAGTCTGACATGATCCTTATGCCTGACCCATCTACCGCTATATTAGATCCATTCACCGACGAGCCTACAATCAACATTAGCTGTAATGTTGTTGAACCAGCAACAGGTGAAGGTTACGAACGCGATCCTCGCTCCATCGCCAACCGTGCGGAAACCTACCTAAAATCAACAGGCCTTGCTGATACCGCTTTTTTTGGTCCTGAAAATGAATTTTTTATCTTTGACGACGTACAGTGGACTAATGAAATGGGCAATTGCTCATTTCGTATCGACTCAGAAGAAGCTGACTGGAATACCGGTAAGTCGTATGAAGATGGCAACACAGGGCATCGTCCAAGGGTTAAAGGCGGTTACTTCCCTGTTCCCCCAGTTGATTCTTTACACGACATTCGTTCTGCCATGTGCCTTGCGCTGGAAGAAATGGGTCAAAAAGTTGAAGTGCATCACCACGAAGTGGCCACAGCGGGACAATGTGAAATTGGTGTTGAGTTTAATACGTTAGTGAAAAAAGCTGACGAAGTTCAGGCCTTCAAATATTGCGTTCATAATGTGGCGCATAGCTACGGAAAAACAGCCACTTTCATGCCAAAGCCACTGGTAGGTGATAATGGAAGCGGCATGCATGTACACATGTCTTTAGCGAAAGATGGCGTCAACCTGTTTGCAGGTGACGGCTATGGCGGATTATCAGAAATGGCATTATTTTATATTGGTGGCGTTATCAAACACGCAAAAGCCATCAACGCTTTTGCAAATCCAGCCACTAACAGCTATAAGCGTTTAGTACCAGGCTTCGAAGCCCCTGTTATGTTGGCTTATTCGGCTCGTAATCGTTCTGCATCAGTTCGAATTCCTTACGTAGGTAACCCAAAAGGTCGCAGAATTGAAGTTCGTTTTCCTGACTCTACCGCTAATCCTTACTTGGCTTTTAGCGCCTTGCTGATGGCTGGCCTAGACGGTATTAAGAATCGAATTCATCCCGGTGAAGCCATGGACAAAGATTTATACGACTTACCACCAGAGGAAGAAGCACTCATACCACAAGTGGCTTTTTCACTGGATCAAGCGCTTGACGCTCTGGATCAAGATCGTGAATTTCTGAAAGCCGGCGGCGTATTCACGGATGACGTTATCGATGGCTATATCGCGCTCAAAAATGAAGAAGTTCAGCGCATGCGCTTGGCGACTCACCCAGTCGAGTTTGACCTTTATTACAGCTGTTAGTTTTTTCTAACGGGTATTAGCATCAATTTAAAGGCCTCCACAAGAGGCCTTTTTTATGCTCAGGCTACACCAGAGTGGCGGAATCCAACCATTTAAATCAATCATTTCTTACCAATTCGCACCAAAGTAGTGCAATATTGAATTATTATGAACTTTTCTCATTCTGATAAAACTGCAGGCAGAATAGTTGACACGCTCAACAGCAGCATTCTATGCCTAAATAAAGATTGGACTATCAGTTATGTCAATTTTGCAGCCGAAGAACTATTCTCTCGTAGCGCAACCAGCTTATATGGCAAAAATATAAACCAACTTTTCAGCCAGGTCGAGTTAAATACCATTACCGATAAACTAGATGCCTTCGGTGGCGATTCTTTTGCCGTGACTGAACATGATGCAAAAATCACTTTAGTGAACGGTACAACATTTTCTGCCGATTACAGTATTTACCCAATCGAAAGTACCGATAATACTGAACAAATTCTAATTGAAATCAAGCAGCTTGATTGGCAATCAAAAATTACTCGTGAAGAATTCACCAACCTCAAGAAACAAGCAAGCCTACAATTTGCACAAGGCATGGCTCACGAAATAAAAAATCCCCTCGGCGGTATACGAGGGGCGGCACAGCTTTTAGAACGTGAGTTAAACGAGCCTAAATTGCGCCAGTATACCGAGGTCATCATTAACGAAGTGGATCGACTAACGGCACTGATTAACAATATGCTAGGGCCCAATACCGAAATTGTAAAAAAATCTATTAATATCTTAGAAGTGCTTGAGCACATACGCCGATTAATGATGGCCGCTGAATCAAGTCGAATCCATATTAAAATAGACTACGACCCCAGTATTCCAGAACTCATGGGTGATAAACGTCAACTCATACAAGCGTTGCTCAACATTGTTCAAAACGCCGCACAATCGATTGATCATCAGGGTGTTATCATATTTAAAACCCGAATTGGTAGACGTTTTACGGTAGGACAGATCACCCATCCACTGGTTGTTCAGGTTGATATCTCAGATAATGGAAATGGCATCGCTGAAGAAATTAAGGACACCATTTTTCTACCCATGGTGACCAATAAAGCAGAAGGCAGTGGCTTAGGCTTACCCATCGCACAAGAAATAGTGTCGCGTCACGGCGGCATTATATTGTTCGAAACCTCGCCTCAGGGCACAACGTTCAGCGCTATATTGCCCTTATCACTTGGCACCAATGCACCATGACACTGGCATCTGAAAACACACACTCGGTTTGGATAATTGATGATGACCCGTCAATTCGATGGGTGCTAGAACGCGCGTTAACCAATGCGAAATTTTCAGTCACGCTCTTTGAAACGGCCTCCAGCGCACTCAGTCGTTACAAACGAATACTCCCCAGCGAGCGGCCTCAGCTGATATTGACTGATATCCGCATGCCCGGCATCAGTGGCTTTGAACTGCTCAAACAAATCAAGAACGTCGACTCAAAGCAACCCATTATTATTATGACCGCTTATTCTGATCTTGATACCACTCTGCAAGGTTATCAACAAGGTGCCTTTGAGTATTTACCTAAACCCTTCGATATTGATAAGGCCATCGAGTTAGTCACCAGAGGCTGTGAGTCACACAGACGAAATGAGGTCAGCGATGTAACCGTTGCACCTGATAATGACATCATTGGAGACTCAACATCGATTAAAAACTTGTTTCGACAAATGGCAAAGATAACCAAAATCTCTAGCCACTGTCTCATCATGGGGGAACAAGGTACCGGTAAAACCCTTGTTGCGAATACCATTCATTTTGCCAACGTCAAAAAGGATGTGGCTTTAATTACAATCAATATATCTAGCACCACCCTTAGTAGCGATATCAACGAAGTTCTCAAACAACAACCCAATGCTACCGTATTACTCAAAAATATCGACACATTACCCACACCCGTACAGAGCTACTTAACTCAAACCCTGACGGACTATAAACAGAATAAATTGGCTTCAACCCTGCGCATTATTGCGACCACTTCGGTCAACCTATTTGACCTCGTACAGCTCGGCAGATTTAACCAATCACTGTACCACCAACTCAATGAAATCAACCTAATCCTGCCACCCTTGCGCAACAGACGCGATGACATACCGGCACTCATTAACCATTATCTCAACCGCTTTGGTGTCGAATTGAATGAAGTAGCCAAACCAATCGCAGTTGATGCCATAGCCTTCCTTGAACAGTACGAATGGCCCGGCAATATTAACCAGCTAAAGAATATCTGCCGTAGCCTGAGTATTGCCTCTGAAGCGAGTATTAGTTTACAGGCTCTGCCCGCTGAATTGTTTCAAACACAACCGGTTGCACAAGCTTCATCCCGCGATAAGAATCTAAGCGAATGGGAATATCAGCTGGGCCTTTGGTCAATGCGGGCGCTGGCTGCAGGTGATCCAAACATTATGTCAGACGCTCAATCTAAACTTGAAAAAAAACTTTTGCAATGTGCACTTCAAGTCACCAAAGGCCGTAAACATGAGGCTGCCAAACTATTGGGCTGGGGGAGGAATACACTCACAAGGAAGCTAAAAGAGCTTTATTAGGGCGGCGTCGAAATACAATTCATATAGGCTAATTCCAATGTTTTAGCCTGATACTTTTCCATGCATTCGCCGGGCGTTCCAACAAACTTCATCTCGCCATTATGCAAAATACCAAACTGGTCACAAATGTCTTCGGCATCAGCCAACAGGTGCGTACTATAAAAGATAGTCCGGTTCTTAGGCTTTTCGTCTCGTAATAACTGCTTGAAATGATAACGTGCGCTGGGGTCTAGGCCGCTCAACGGTTCATCCAGGATGAGCAGGTCACGGTCCAACATGAAACAACTAATTAACCCCAGCTTTTGCACCATACCCTTAGAATAACTAGCCACCTTTGACTCGAATCGATCCGCAGCAAAATCCAGTTTTTGCGCTAACAGCATCACTCGCTTTTTATCGAGCGGTATGTCATAGGTCGATGCAACAAACTGAAGGTACTGCCAGGCGCTAGCCTCTTTTTTGGTATCAAATTTCTCCGGCAGAAAGGCCAAGCTTTCGCGACAACGAGGCTCTCGATTGATGTTATTAAAAATCGAAATCTGGCTGCCTTGATCTGGCCGAATCAGATCGAGTGCGAGCTTGATCAAGGTCGACTTACCCGCACCATTGATACCCGCAATAGCAAAATAACTGCCCACAGGCACCGACAAATTCAGGTTTTCGAGGATCGTGCGTCCCGATACCTGGTAAGAGAGGTTTGTGAATGATAATGCAGTGTTATTCATAGATTAAAAAAAGGCCCGCGACATACCGCAGGCCAGATAATAACAAGTTAATCGAACCAATATTTAGAATCGGAACACAGTGTCGTATAAGTCTAAATCTCCATATTCAGTAGCAGCATCTGTGGCTAATGAACCAATATCGGCAACGCCAGAGGCATCTTCAGCGACAGCCGACGAAAAATCTGCGGATCGGACACGTCCAGTGTTTGGTATACCATCATCAAGCCTGGATTCGAGTATTTTTACAACACTGCCTTCGAGTCGTCCAAATACGGTAACATGGCCCCCAATACCCAGTCCGCCTGAATGAATACCAATTTTTCCAGCATAGGCATTTTGCTGACCCAGAAAGTCTGTCGGATCGCCAGACACAAGACCAGATGCTCTTAACATCATCCAGAACTTTCCTGTTTCTAGATCTACTGTTGTGTCCAACCAATGACCATCAATCGAGCCGTTCCCATCACCTACTGCTGAAAAACCATCAAAACGATCGTCTGCAGCATTATCATCACCGGGCAATTGCATGTAACGGTCTTGATAAGAGAATATAGCGGCCGCTAAGCCCGCATTATCACTCTCGACCCGCTTTAATTTTGCATTGGTAATCATTTCCTGACCTTTCAGGACACCGCCGATGAGCAGTCCAACTATGACCAGCACGATGGCAATTTCTACCAGGGTAAATCCTTTTTGTTTTTTCTGTAACATAAGTGCCTCTCGGTAATTTATCTTGAATTTGACTAACATAGTTTATGTGGCCTGCCTGTTATCAAGCATGTTCCGTGCCATTTCTCATAAATCGCCATCTGACAGTTAAATTGCCGAACAACCTAATCCTGACTCCCTATTATTGTTGAGATTCCAACAACTTTTGTTGGAATTCTAACAGCTTTACCCTCAGAAACCGCCGCTCGTCTGCATTTTTGAGCGAGCCACTCTCAAGCATCGCGACGATAATGGCGATGCCCGTCTCAAACTCATTCAACTCGCCTAGCAGGATAAATTGCATGTCTCGCGCCCATTGAGGCATAACCACATCAAGTGGTTGAGTTGTTAATTGCTCTGCCAGCAATAGCGCCAATGACAAGTCACCCAGCTTATGCTTCGCCAGGATCGTGGCCTCGGTCATGCGCCGCCAGTGCAGTTGCGGGTCTCGCGTGAAGCTTGCCTGAATAAAATCGACCATTAGCCGCATATTCTGCTTGTCGCTCGTCTGACTATAGACTCGTGACGCCAGCATGGTGGGGTATTCAGAATGGGGATTTAAAGCCGTGATTTGATTGAGCCAGTGGGTCAGCTTTGGATAGTCCAGCTGTTCATAGCGCATATGCTTGCCCGACTGATTGTCGTGCAACTGAAGCCGTATCGCGAGCCAATAGCTCAACAGTCGATCGGATCCCATCGATGCCACTCGATAAGTCGACGCCGCGGTTGGATTTGGGAGGGCCTTGTAGGCTAACGCGCCTGCAGATAATGCCCCTTGGGCCGTCCATATTTGCACACCCAGAATCATCAGGAAACAGGCCACCAGGGGCCTGGGTAGGGAATTAAAGGGTCTTTCAGCGCGTTTCATTGTCCTAGCTTCATTACTCTCACATGATTTTTCCAGGGCTACCCTAGAGGTTAAATTCTTTGCGGTAAAAGTCGACTAAACAAACTCCCACTAAGAAAGCAGCGTAGATCACAACCGTGAGTAACTGACTGGGCAATAGATCGGCCGACAGTAGCGAAGGATCGAAAAAAACATTGTTTTGCGCAAATGCCTCAGTCCCCGGCATAACATATAACACGCCCTCAAATAACCATTGCGCAAAACGATTCGATGCACTGCCATCGGATAGCTTAACCGACTCGGATAGCATTTGATTGATGATGGCAGAACACTTGGCTAACAGGTAGATTGCGATAGAAAAAACAACCGCCTGTGGTATTTTTTCCAGGCTCAAGATACCCAACAAACCAATCAATGCTACCAACACCAGTTCCAGCCAGAGTGCGGCGGCCCAGTAGAGCGCTATGTCGAACGAGGTAGCCCATGAAAGCATGCCAGCGACCGGCAAGCTTAAAAGGGTCACTATGGTAAGGATCACTAATAACTGAGCTATAATATACTGCCAGCGTGATATGGGCATGGTTAATAGTCGTTCGAATTGCTTCGATTGATAATCTTCCGCGACATTGCTCGTCACGAGTAGCAATACCACCAATACCAGGCTATAACGTAGAAAGTCAGCCTGTAGTGCGGCACTCATGTTTTCGCTATTGATGATAGCCAGCTCCGAGACAAAACCGGCGACTAAAGATGACAGCACCCAAAGGATAACAATAAGAATAGCCAATCGGCGATTAACAACGCCCAGCAATAAATAACGAAACAATGATATAGTTTGCCCAGCCATTTGTCCCACTATCCTTTAGTCCTTTAGAAAAGTTGAATTTTGAATTTTAAATTTTTACTGCAGTTCGAGCGACAGTTATTAGCCGCAACCCTGCTAACTTATCACATTTTAATCTGGTCGTCGTCCAGTGCACCATTACAAGCTTGCCTGATGCTAATACTGTATGGCCTGTTCTTGTTATGGCAACCGCTGTGGCGAAAGGATTCGCCCGTGAGTCGATGGCCTATCGCGTTTCTCGCCCTTATCATTGCGTTAATCAGTTACTTTTTCAGCCATGAATCTTTAGTCCTGTTCGGTTTAGTTTTTTCCGGTTTTATGGGTAGTCGACTATTAAGTCAGCCCAACTTCCGCTCATTCGACTCGCTCGGTTTGATTATAGTCATACTCGAAATGGCCACGGGCGTTATACCCGGTGCCTTCCCTCAAATTGCATTACCCAGTTTATTTTTAGACTCTATGCAAATGCTCATTTTAGTGCCGATTTTACTGTTCTTTTTTGCCACCAATTCAGAGCATAAAATACAAAATCATAACCAAGTCGATTTGATGCATGGCTTGCTCACCGCCACTTTAATTTTCATCGTTTTATTAGGCGCGATTGTCATTAGTGTCCTATATGGCGTTGCGTATATTGATGGTTTTTTATTAACTTTGTTTCTTGTTGCTACGCTTATTTTGGGCGTGAGTTGGTTTTGGAATCCTGGTGTGGGTTATTCTGGCATGGGTGTTTTATGGAATCGATACGCGATGACCATTGGTGGCCCGTTCGAAACCTGGATCAATACACTCACCACCCTAATCGAAGAACACTACCTCACGCCAAACGATTATCTAAAGGCCGCTTGTGAACACTTGGTCGAAAATGACTGGTTACATGCGATTCAATGGAATTTTAAAAACAGCATGGTTTCTGCTGGTGAAAAAACTGGCACCCGAATCGAACACATGATCAACAATGACATTAGTGTTGAGCTTTACTTTACCTCTAACCCCGGCCCTGCGCTTGAGCAACACACCACCTTACTCATTCGAATGGCTTACCAGTTTTATTTGGCGAAACTGAACCAGGAAAAAATGCGGGCTCAAGAGCACTTTGCAACGATTCATCATACCGGCGCAAGGCTTACCCACGACATCAGAAATATTTTGCAATCAATCGAAACGTCACTCGATATTTTAGGCATTAATTATGGCTCCGAAAGGCAACAAGCGCTACTCCAAAAAAACTTAACCCACATTAGCTTAAGGCTCGAAAACACACTCAAGCAGCTCAAGACACCCAAGCTTGACGCTGAAATTAAGTTACTCAGTGCCAATGAGTGGATGGACAAAGTCGAACAGCAACATCACTCGAACGCGTCTATCCGTTTTCATCGGGAGCTCACTAGCAACCCCGCCTTACCCGAGGATTTATTTGATAGCGTCTTAGACAACTTAATCAACAATGCCATGAGAAAATCATCCACCGGTCGGGTAGACGTTCGGTTATATTGTAATTCAGACATTATCCTACTGTCAGTCTGTGACGATGGTAGCCCCGTTGAATCGAGTATTGAAGCCAGCCTATTCAATCAACCCGTCTCATCGGGCAGTGGCATGGGGATCGGGTTGTATCAGTCAACTATTATGGCCAGGGCATTCAACTTCGAACTTGAGTTAAGCCAGAACGAGGCGGGTAGGGTTTGTTTTAATCTGTTTCAGCACTTGCAGGACTAAGGAATGTGCGCAAAATAACTACCTGAAATGTCTGGCTCACCAAAAAAACAGTTCTTATCAGGACGTTATTTCGTACACGTCACTAAACAGTTGATGCCTGCATTCGACCGCCTCAACTGGGTCTACGAGCTAAACCCAAACCAGCGAGCCCTAGTCCAAACAAAGCGATTATGGAGGGTTCTGGCACAGCCGAACGAGTCGAATCAAATTCTACCTTCACCTTTACGTAGATGCCATCTTCCTTTTTTATATCGCTAAAATCCAAAAATATAGAATTTTCATTAAATATTATGCGCTCTTGGTCGAATATAGCTGAGGTACCCGAATCAATAGTGACTTTAGCAACTGTCTCTTATACACATCTGACGCTGCCGACGAC
>OJEJ01000098.1_pt1 | contig 52934 bp, 56 predicted proteins | sample 1593271 | NCBI WGS metagenome assembly OJEJ01 (sample SAMN05416877, study PRJEB24817) | seawater metagenome | isolation source: Sea water | place: Canada:Atlantic | collected 2013-11
GAGATAGCGTAGCGTCTCGTGGGCTCGGAGATGTGTATAAGAGACAGGCATTAAGCATTAAGAGAACTGAGTCACTTTAATCACTATTCAATATTTATAGTTCAAAATAATTAAAATCCATCTGAACAATATAGATTACTACCTTGATAAAACTTTCTAGACAATATCGCTCACATGACCATTCAGCTATAATACATTTTTTGACTCAGGCTCATCAAAATTATGCTGTCATCCGCTCAACCCGTACGTCGCGCTCTAATAAGTGTCTCAGATAAATCAGGTATCGTCGAACTAGCTTCACAGCTCCATGCTAAAGGCGTTGATTTATTGTCGACTGGTGGCACGGCAAAATTAATCGCTGAAAACAACATACCCGTCACAGAAATAGGCGACTACACTGGTTTTCCTGAGATGATGGCGGGCCGCGTCAAAACACTTCACCCTAAGGTTCATGGCGGCATTCTAGCCCGACGAGGTACCGACGAGGCAATCATGGAGGCGAATGACATTCAACCCATCGACTTAGTAATTGTTAACCTTTACCCATTTCAAGCAACTGTAGCAGACCCAGCTTGCTCACTAGAAGACGCAATAGAGAACATTGACATTGGCGGTCCAACAATGGTCAGAGCTGCAGCAAAGAATCATGCCAGTGTGTGTATTGTTGTTGATCCTACCGACTACCCAACCATCCTATCAGAAATGGATGGCGATGACGGCAAGATCAGCGATGCCAGCCGATTTTCATTAGCCATTAAGGCGTTTGAGCATACAGCCAGCTACGATGGAGCAATTTCTAATTATTTTGGCCGCTTGGTACAAAAAAAGGAGGACAGTCAGTTCCCTCGCACAATTAATTTGCAGTTCAAACATACGCAAGGAATGCGTTATGGCGAAAACCCTCACCAGAATGCGGCATTTTATGTTGAGGCAGGTATAACAGAATCGAGCGTATCGACTGCCATACAGTTGCAAGGAAAGGCACTTTCATTTAATAATATTGGAGACACTGATGCAGCCTTAGAATGCGTCAAACAATTTGACCAGCCTGCCTGCGTTATCGTTAAACACGCTAACCCTTGTGGTGTTGCCATTGATAACGACACTCTGAACGGTAATATTCACGATGCTTATCAGCGCGCATATCAGACTGACCCAGAATCTGCTTTTGGTGGCATTATCGCTTTTAATCGAACACTTGATGCAAAAACAGCTAAAGCAATTATAGACCAACAATTTGTAGAGGTAATTATTGCTCCTGGCGTTGATGACGAGGCTAACGCAATCATAGCAACTAAACAAAACGTTCGCTTACTACAATGTGGTGAGTGGCAAACAGCCGGCTATCGGCTTGATTATAAGAGAGTAAATGGTGGGTTGCTGGTTCAGGACGCAGATTTACAATTACACAACACACTTGACGTTGTTACTGAAGTAAAGCCAAGCCAACAGCAGATCGAAGATATGATTTTTGCATTGCAAGTGGCTAAATTTGTTAAATCAAATGCTATCGTTTATGCCCGAGAACATACGACTATTGGCGTAGGCGCAGGCCAAATGTCCCGTATTAATAGTGCTCGAATCGCCGGCATTAAAGCAGAGCACGCCAAGCTTCAAGTGACTGGTTCAGTCATGGCATCGGATGCATTCTTCCCATTTCGTGATGGCATTGACGCTGCAAATGACGCCGGTATTCGAGCCATTATTCAACCCGGTGGCTCGATGCGCGATGATGATGTCATTGTCGCTGCAAATGAACATGGCATTGCGATGATTTTCACTGGCATGCGCCATTTTCGGCATTAATGCAGGGGCTATACAGATGAAAATTTTAGTTATTGGTGGCGGTGGGCGTGAACATGCTTTGGCCTGGAAAGCCGCTCAGTCAAAAAAAGTAAGTCACGTTTTTGTTGCCCCAGGCAATGCAGGCACTCATCAAGAAACTGACGTAAGCAATGTCTTTATTGATGCTGATAATATTGATGCATTACTTGAGTTTGCACAAAATGAATCAATTGAGCTTACCATCGTGGGTCCAGAAGCACCGCTCGTCAATGGGATTGTCGACCAGTTCCAAGCGGCAGGGCTCCGGATCTTTGGGCCCAGCGCTGCAGCGGCACAATTAGAGGGATCAAAAACATTCACTAAAGACTTTCTTCAGCGGCATCAGATACCAACCGCGGAATACCAGAGTTTTACTGAAATTGAACCTGCACTCGAATATGTCAAAAATAAAGGCATCCCCATTGTCATTAAAGCCGACGGTCTGGCCGCAGGTAAAGGGGTCATTTTAGCGCTCACTGAGCAACAAGCGATTGATTCAATCAAAGATATGCTCTCTGGCAACTCGTTTGGCGATGCGGGTCATCGTATTGTCATAGAGGAGTTTCTATATGGAGAAGAAGCCAGTTTTATTTGTATGGTCGACGGTGAACATGCTTTGCCACTAGCAACATCACAAGATCATAAAACAAGAGATAACGGAGACCAGGGACCCAATACAGGGGGAATGGGCGCTTATTCCCCTGCCCCAATCGTGACTTTTGAAGTTGAAGATAAGATCATGCAGGAAGTGATATGGCCTACCGTTCGGGGCATGGCAGCCGAGGGCATTAAATATACTGGATTTTTATATGCTGGCCTGATGATAAACAATACAGGTGACATCAAGGTAATTGAATACAACTGCCGTTTTGGTGACCCAGAAGCTCAACCGATCATGATGCGACTTCAGTCAGATTTAGTTGAACTATGTATTGCTAGTTGTGACGGTAATCTGGCTGAGAAAAAAATACAGTGGGATCCACGCTTTTGTCTGGGTGTCGTGTTAGCTGCCAACGGTTATCCCAATAGCTATGTCAAAGGTGACATTATCAAAGGGATAGCGCCAGCCGATTCAAAGTCAAAGGTGTTTCATGCCGGCACCGTAAATGATGATAAGGGCAATATCGTAAGCAGTGGCGGTCGAGTTTTATGTGCAGCAGCCTTAGGCGACACGCTTCTGGACGCGCAGAAAAAAGCCTATCAGATTATTGACCAGATTAATTGGGATGGCGCCTATTTCAGGACTGACATTGGCTTTAAAGCCCTATAAATCTGAATTTCACACATCATGGGACATTATTTTTTCTGCCACTTATCAACTGGTTTTCATATAAAGCATTAACTTCACTATTTAAGTCGTTGAACTAACTACAACTAGTTCACATGCTATTGATGCACCTAGCCACTACATGTAGTAGCTAGGTTAGAAAAAACACACTATATATTGTGATCTTTACCATTACAGTTATACTGACCCTCTGTCAATTAATAGCCTTGATGAGAATCATAATATGAAATGTCCCAATTGCAGTTCATCCATGTTGATCGCTGATAAAAGAGCTGAAAGTAATAGCCTAGTTACTTTTTTTCGATGTACAAATTGCGTTAGTGAACATGTTTCGTCTGAACTCACTAATGATGATCAGCTCATCTCATCAAGTCGGTTGGAATTTTTTGAACCGAGTCTCACCCAAAATTTTAAATATAGTTAGATTCCCTGAATCACGGCTTATCTTCTAACATTTCTAGGCACATCCGGCGTTGTGGTGCAGCTCATAAATGGCAGAATTGTTAGCCTAATCTTTAATGATTTTGGCGAATTCTACAACCTAAGTTCATAAGAAAATTGGTTTGTCCTACTTAGTAATTAGGTATTCAGCTCTGGCAAAAAATTATGCTGCTGATCAGGTTGGTTGACTGAGAAAAAATAGAACAAGTTCATTAACATTAATTTTTAAAGCCTAATCTCGTCTTAACTTGTCATTTAGAGCAATTGGAGTTGGGTACGTGGCTACAATGTAGTACGAAGAAAAGACAAAGCTTACCAATGTTGCAATTTGAATTAAATACGACACTTCTGCACGAATAACAGCAAGTTCTGTCGCCATAACGGCCAGAAGCAAAGAAAACTCACTCATCTGACCAAGTCTCATTGCAATTTCGGTAGAGCGCCCAGAAGTCTCATTAGAAAAGCGAAGCAAGAAACGAAACAAAATAGGCTTGATAACGATTGCAATCAGACTCAGTCCTACGGCCACTAACCAGATATCGGGTAAAATACCCAAATTGAAGTTAGCACCCAACGCAACAAAGAAGATAATCAAGAAAAAATCGCGCAACGGCTTCAAACTTGCGACTATAAATAGCGCGATTGGATTGCGCGCAATCATAACGCCAGCAATAAATGCACCGATTTCGTAGGATAGACCCAGCTGCTCTGAAAGTTCGGCAAGCCCTAAACACCAACCAACTGCCACAAGAAAAATATATTCTTGAATACGATCAAACTTCAAAATTAATTGGGTCAGTACATGTTTTTCCAGCACATAAGCAACACCCACCATTACGGGGAATGCAAGCATCGGTTTACTCATCGCAAGCCAACCAATATCAGCGTTTGAGCTACCTTCAAGCACTAACATCAAGAAAATAGCAATAATATCCTGCAATAACAACATACTGATAATCACCTCACCTGTATGTTGGTGGTGTAAGACGGTGGTGGGTATTAATTTCAATCCAACGATTGTGCTGGAAAACATCAGTGCTGCACCGATGATGAAAGACTCGGTAACGCTATAGCCAAACAGTTGGCTATAGCCAAATCCAAGTGCACACAAGACGACAGAACTAACGCCTGTGACGACTGTGGTTTTACCCACCAGACGAAATAAATCCTGTGGGTTAAGATTTAAACCTAATAAAAATAATAAGAAAATAATGCCAACGTTGGCAATGTCTTGAATTTGGGTGGCATCCGCTATCAGATTAAGACCCCAAGGACCGATTAAAAGTCCCAAACTGATATAGGCAATAATCAATGATTGACGCACGTAAAGGGCTACCGTTGCCAATACTGCAGCACCAGTGAATATTAAAAAGAGGGTATAAACAATCGAGGTATTTTCCATTTCAGAAGTAACAATTCATATCAGTCCAGAATAATCCAATTTTAACACGTCAAAGAAAAAACTGACCCTACTGTCTTGCCGTTAATGTTGGTATCTCCAATTTATGGTTTTTGACAAAAAATTGTTAATAAGCAGATAGAGATATCTCGATTAACCGCTTCACTTCTGATGGTTCAGATGGCTTATCCAGAATAGCTGAGACACCCTCTTGCTGAATCGCGTCTAGCTTTTCGACATTACTTCCAGTTGTTACCATAAACACTGGAACAGAGCTTTGATCACTTTCCATTCGAATAAAGCCTAACAGTTCATGCCCATCTTATTCGGACATCTTGAAATCGCTGACAATCAAATCATATTGATTGGTTTGTGTCAGCGTTATAGCCTTACTGGCATCGGCAGCTTCAGTGACCTTTTTGATCCTCCTTTTGTTCAACGTTTGAGTGATCATTTTTCTAGCCATCCCACTGTCATCGACCACCAAAACGTCAAGGCTTTCTGTGTCTAACTCATCGAGGGTGATGTGATCTGGAATTCACGCATTCCTAACACTCAATTACTGCCCGTCATATCTTCGATAGGCAAAGAACTAATCACTACATTAAGAATATCATTAAATATTGAATCTAGTGTTTCAGCACCTTTAAGAAAACGACGGAATTAACAAAGGCCTAAATCTTCAAACTGTTGCAGGATTATTTTACTTTCTGCAGTTGATGGCTCTTCGAGAACCACATAGATTGAAGCCATTGGATGTTCCATTTTATCTTTCTAAAGTGTCTATCAATATATATAGCACAGCTGGTCATTTAATTATTAAATTCCAGTTCATATCACTGAACGCATCACTTGATTTTTAGATTCGAATGCCTAAGCTAATGAGCTATCTTTTGATTGGTCCGTTTGATGAATGCGCTTGAAATACACGATCTCCATAAAACTTATAAAAGCGGCTTTCAGGCACTTAAGGGTATCGACCTTGTTGTTGAAGAAGGTGACTTTTTTGCGCTACTAGGACCCAATGGAGCAGGAAAGTCTACTTGTATCGGTGTTGTATCGTCCTTAGTAAACAAGACCAGCGGCAGTGTAAAAGTGTTTGGTCACTGTATTGATAAAAACTTAATGGGGGCGAAATCGTCACTTGGCTCAGTGCCACAGGAATTCAACTTCAATACGTTTGAACCCGTTCATGAGATTGTTGTAAATCAAGGCGGCTTTTATGGTGTCTCAAGAAAAACGGCCACTAAGCTAGCCGACCACTATCTTAAAGAACTGGGTTTATGGCCACACCGCCAAGTCGAATCAGGCAAACTGTCAGGTGGAATGAAACGTAGACTAATGATTGCTAGGGCGCTCATTCATCGACCTAAATTATTGATATTAGATGAACCTACAGCGGGAGTGGATATCGAACTGCGTCGCTCCATGTGGCAATTTATGGACGAAATAAACCACCAAGGAACCACCATTATTCTTACTACACATTATCTAGAAGAAGCTGAATCCATGTGTCGCAATATCGCCATTATTGACGAAGGTTTAATTATCGAAAACACGAGTATGAAGACCTTACTCAAAAGCCTTAACAGTGAGACTTTCGTACTTTATCTGGCCGATGAAATTCTTCAATCACCCTTTTTGCAAGGGTTTGGTAGAACATCTCTGCTTGACAGCCATACTATTGAAGTAGAAGTACCTAAACAACGATCATTGAATGAGCTTATTCATCAGCTCGACTCTCTTAAAATCACCGTCAACCGTATGCGCAATAAAGTGAATCGATTGGAAGAGCTTTTCGTCAATATCACATCAAAGAAGATTAAAGCAGTATGAGCCAGAATATAAGTCAAGCTAACATTTCACCCTGGAAAAGAAACTGGGTCGCCTACGTCACCATCACGCGACGGGAAATTTTGCGATTTAGTCGAATTTGGGTACAAACACTGGTGCCTCCAGTCGTGATGACAGGGTTATATTTTGTTATATTTGGTAATTTGATTGGCCAGAAAATTGGTGTAATGGACGGTATGTCCTATATTGATTTTATAATGCCCGGTTTAGTCATGATGTCGATTATTACCAATTCCTATGCCAATGTCGTTTCGTCTTTTTATGGTGCAAAATATTCACAGCACATTGAAGAGATGCAGATATCCCCCATTCCCAACATTATTATTATGCTTGGCTTTATCACGGGTGGCGTAGTTCGAGGATTGTGCGTTGGAGTAACAGTCACTTTAATTTCGCAAATTTTCACTGACTTTTCAATGCATAATCCATTAGTCATAATTATTGTTGCTGTTCTGACGGCCTTTCTCTTCTCTATAGCAGGCCTCATTAACGCGGTATTCGCTAAAAGTTTTGATGATGTCAGTATTGTGCCGACCTTTGTATTAACGCCTCTGACTTATTTGGGGGGTATTTTCTATTCAATCAAGCTACTTCCTGAATTTTGGCAACAGGTATCACTAGCAAACCCTATCTTGTATATGGTGAATAGTTTTCGATATGGCTTTCGTGGCACCAGTGATATTGATTTGACTACCGCCATTTGTGTCATCCTATTATTTATAGTGATTCTATTCAGTGTCTGTCTCGCCTTACTAGAACGAGGCATAGGCGTTAGGCAATGAGAGATGATAATCCAATAATAGATATTGGTGTCAATTTAACCAACAAAAGTTTAATGCAAAACTTAGAACCAGTTTTGCAGCGTGCTAATAATGCAGGGGTGAATAAAATAGTCGTCACAGGTACGAATCTAAAAGAAAGTGAAAAGGCAGTTCAACTGTGTAACCAGCACCCTCAGCATTTAGTTTGTACTGCAGGTGTACACCCCCATCATGCCAGTGACTGGACAACAGATACTTCGCAACAGATCGTTCAATTAGCCACTCAACCTTGCGTTAGGGCCATTGGTGAAACCGGCCTTGATTTTAACCGTAACTATTCCCCTTCGCCAGCCCAGACGGACGTGTTCAGGCAACAGTTAGCGATAGCAAGTGAACTAAAAATGCCCGTGTTCTGCCATCAGCGTGATGCACACGACACGTTTCTTTCCATTTTAAAAGAATATCGCAACAAACTCACAAAGGTCGTCATTCACTGCTTTACCGATACCAAAGTCGCATTGTTTGATTATCTAGATTTAGATTGTCATATTGGAATAACCGGATGGATATGCGACGAAAGGCGCGGTACTGAGTTGCAGAGTAACGTTCAATATATCCCAGACAATCGCCTTATGCTTGAAACTGATGCACCCTATCTATTGCCCAGAAGTTTATTGCCAAAGCCTAAGTCACGCATCAATGAACCTTGTCATCTACCCCATATTTTACAAACAGTGGCGCATCTTCAGGGCAAAACTATCCAACAACTTGGCGCTGAATGTTTAAAAACTAGCCAACTTTTTTTCAATATTGAAAGTTAAGAATCTCACTATTTTTGCGATGACGGTTCCAGTATTATTAAACGATGACGAATAAAATGCCTATGATTTGCGCGCCTTTTGTTACTTTATGCTCTGCAATCATTATTTTTAAGTCTACACTGTTGTTAGACACTGTCGATATCAATCAAAATGTTATGTTGATTCCTAATCATGAATGATCAGCCTAAATTAAACTTCTTTGCCTCAACCCCGGAACCCTGTAGTTATCTAGACAACAGGGACGCCATCAGTGCATTCGCTAATCCAAATGTCGATATGACTATGCCCACTTATAGCGCCCTCATTCAACACGGTTTCAGGCGCTCCGGTGGCTACGTTTATCGTCCCCATTGTCCAACTTGCCGGGAATGTATTTCTGTTCGAGTTCCCGTCAAGCGACACAAGCCATCGCGCAATGAAAAGCGTATTCTGCGACTCAACATCGACATTAAAATCAGTGTCACTAAGGGCAAGTTTCACCAAACACATTTTGAATTGTATAACCGATATATGGCGAGTCGTCATGGTGATGGTAGTATGGCGAACCCTACTAAAGCCGACTATCATCGCTTTTTAATCTGTGACTGGACAGAAACAGACTTTATTGAATTTCACCTAGGAAAAACTTTAATAGCGATTGCTGTAACGGATATTACAAAAACAGGGCTATCGGCAGTCTATACCTTTTTTGATCCTGATTACCAAAGTCGAAGTTTGGGGCATTTCGCAATTTTGCGACAGATAAAAGAAGCACAGGCTCGCGATCTAGAGTACCTCTACCTTGGCTACTGGATCAAAGACTGTAATAAAATGCGTTATAAAAACCGGTATAAACCATTGGAAGGATTTATTGACGATCACTGGCAGGATATTACCATTAATTTAAGTAAAGAAAATGAGTCCAAACAATGACTAAGACCTACCTTGATCTAGTTGACGTAATAATCTCGGCCAGTCAAAAGTGCTACCCGGATCTGTTTTCCTGCCTGGTGCAATATCACTATGACCACATAAAGCATCCGTTTCAATCTTTGAATATTGACGTCTAAGACACTGAACCAGTCGGTCTAACTGATGATATTGGTTATTGGTATAATTCAAATCATCAGTACCTTCTAACTCAATACCAATTGAATAATTATTACATTCAGGCTCACCCAACCAACTTGAAATCCCTGCATGCCAAGCCCGTTCAAGAAAAGAGACAAACTGAATAAGGTTCCCGTCCCGCTCGATTAAACAATGAGAAGAAACTTTTAAATGACAAATCGATGCAAAATATTCATGCTTTTTTGGATCAAGCTGATTGCAAAATAAATCTTGAATATAACCACCACCAAACTCCGCCGGTGGTAAACTTATACCGTGTATGACAATCAGTTTTATATTACTTTTGTCAGGTCTAGCATCGTAGTTGGGTGATTCAATCACTTCCACCGTTTGTAACCAGCCTGTTTTATCAATTGTTAGTTTTGTCATTCTCTGATTTTTCGAATAGTGGTGTTTGAATAGCATTATTTGAATAGAGACTTTACTCTACAATCTACTCTACGATAAATTATCTACTATGAAGCTGCAAGATTTAAACCCACCTCAACAGCAAGCAGTAACCTGCATTGACAAACCCTGCCTCGTCTTAGCAGGCGCAGGGAGCGGAAAAACTCGTGTCATTACCTATAAAATAGCTCATCTCATCCACCAAGCGGGTTACGCCCCAGACACCATTCGTGCGGTCACCTTCACCAATAAATCAGCTCGCGAAATGAAACAACGCATCGTCACACTACTCGGTAAAAAGCACAGTAAGGGTATTGGTATATCGACTTTCCACACTTTGGGTTTACGCATATTGCAGGAAGAATATTTTGAAATCGGACTGCGTAAGGGTTTTAGCATTCTCGACTCAAAGGACGTCGAATCATGTCTTACTGAATTACTCCATCGGGGTGAAGGCGACCAAGCCTTTACTAAACAAGCGATGTATCAGATCAGCCGATGGAAAAACGAATTTATAGATCCCATTAGCGCCATTAGCATGGCTGACACTCCGTTACTTGAAAGTCAGTCTCGATTGTATCAGCATTATCAGAAACATATGTTGGCTTGCAACACGCTGGACTTTGATGACTTGATTATGATGCCGGTGAATCTATTTCGACGCAACGCAGAGGCGCTCCTCAAATGGCGCGGAAAAATACACTACCTGTTGGTTGACGAGTATCAAGATACCAATACCAGTCAATACGAATTAATCAAATTGATCGCAGGTCTAAGACAGAAACTCACCGTTGTGGGCGATGACGACCAGTCAATTTATGCTTGGAGAGGCGCAAAACCAGAAAATATTAATCTGCTAGGACAAGACTTCCCCACCCTAGAAGTTATCAAGCTAGAGCAAAACTATCGATCCAGCGGTCGAATCCTCAACTCCGCTAACAAACTGATCTCAATCAATGAACATTTATTTGAAAAGAAACTTTGGTCAGCCTCAGGGCCAGGTGAATTTATACGGGTTATGCCTTGCCGGAATGCAGATGATGAAGCCAGCCGCGTGGCACAAGATATCCTAACCCGACATTTTCAAACCAACGATGAATACAAGAAGTTTGCCATATTATATCGCAGTAATTTTCAGTCTCGAGTATTTGAAAAATCACTCAGAGACCACTCAATCCCTTACCAAATTACGGGTGGAACCGCATTCTTTGAACGCAGTGAAATTAAAGACATCATGGCCTACCTTCGGTTGGTTACCAACCCTGATGATGATCGTGCCTTATTACGCATCATTAATGTACCGAGGCGTGAAATCGGTGCTTCAACCATTAAAACAATTGCTGGCTATGCTGGCACCCGTCACAACAGTATTGGCAGAACCATTAAAGAGTTAGGCCTTCAGCAAAAGCTTGCCAAGCGAGCTTGGATAAAAATTCAAACCTTCGCAGATCTTATTGACGAACTTCGATACAAAAGTAAGGAGATGGACGCACTGGCATTTACTCAACATTTAATTACAACGCTCGATTATGAACACTGGTTACGAGACATTGGCACCTCTTCAAAACAGGCCGATAATGCAATAGAAAACCTCACCGAACTTACCAGTTGGATTGGTAATTTACAAAAGCAACGAGATGATTCATCGATTGAAAGCCTAGTTACTCACCTGTCTTTAATGTCTATTCTTGAAAATGATGATGAAAAGAATGAGCAAGACGCCGTTCAGCTTATGACATTACATGCAGCGAAAGGGCTAGAGTTTCCAAACGTTTATTTGGTCAATTTTGAAGAAGACAGTTTGCCTCACCATCAATCTCAAGAGGCTGATACTATTGAAGAAGAACGCCGTTTAGCTTATGTTGGCATTACAAGAGCAGAAAAAACACTGACACTGAGCTATGCCAAACAACGCCAACGATTTGGAGAAACGTTACAATGTGAACCTAGCCGATTTCTTTATGAATTACCCGAAGAAGAGCTAGAAGGTGCAGAGCATATTGCGAGCAAATTATCACCAGATGAGAAAAAACAACAAGGCTTGGGACACCTTGCTGATTTAAAGACGATGTTAAACGCAGCGAACTCGTAACGAAGTTCTCTGCAGTAATGATTAGTGCTGAATAATTTGACTCAAGAACAACTGAGTTCTTTCATTTTGAGGGTTATTAAAAAATTCATTAGGTTCATTTTCCTCAACGATCTCACCTTCATCCATAAAAATAACACGGTTAGCAACTTTCTTAGCGAAGCCCATTTCGTGCGTAACGCAAATCATTGTCATACCGTCTTCAGCAAGTTCAACCATTACATCGAGTACTTCGGAAATCATTTCAGGATCGAGTGCTGACGTTGGTTCATCAAATAACATGACCTTGGGGTTCATACACAAGCTTCGTGCAATCGCAACTCGTTGCTGCTGACCACCTGATAATTGCCCCGGATATTTATCCGCCTGTTCTGGAATCTTTACCCGTTCAAGATACTTCATTGCTATTGCTTCAGCTTCGGCTTTAGCAACATTTTTAACCCAGATTGGTGCCAAGGTGAGATTCTCAAGAATCGTCAAATGTGGGAATAGATTAAAATGCTGGAACACCATACCCACTTCTTTACGAATCTGTTCGATGTGTTTTAAGTCACCCGTCAGTTCAGTACCATCAACAATAATTTGACCTTGCTGATGCTCCTCAAGATGGTTAATACATCGAATTGTCGTCGACTTCCCCGACCCCGATGGACCGCAGATAACAATCCGCTCGCCTTTTTGTACCGTTATATTGATATCCTTCAGGACGTGAAAGTCACCGTACCATTTATGGACGCCGTTGAGCTCAATAATATGTTCAGCACTCATAATCTTTACCTTTTATGTCCAGTGTGAAGTTTGGCCTCAAGCGCAATGCTATAACGCGACATCGCAAAACAGAAAACCCAGAAAACAAATGCAGCAAAAACATAACCTTCGTCATCAAAACCTAACCATTCAGAATCAGTTAACGCCAAGTTAATAATCGCAAGTAAATCAAACAAGCCAATAATTAATACCAATGTGGTGTCCTTAAAGAGCGCAATAAAGGTGTTTACAATGCCAGGGATTACCAACTTCAGCGCTTGCGGCAATATAATTAAACCCATGCTTTTAGGGTAATTTAAACCGAGTGCTTCTGAAGCTTCGTACTGTCCTTTAGGAATAGCCTGTAGACCGCCACGCACGACTTCTGCCATATAGGCTGATTGAAACAGAGTTATACCAATTAATGCCCTCAATAACTTATCAAAATCACTACCTTCAGGAAAAAACAACGGCAACATGACTGACGCCATGAATAGCACCGTAATCAAAGGAATACCTCGCCAGAATTCGATATATACAACGCAGACTGATTTAAACATCGGCATTTTTGACCGTCTACCTAAAGCTAACAATATCCCAAGAGGTAATGATGCAACAATACCCACTGCAGACAGAATAAGGGTCAACATTAAGCCACCCCATTTAGTGGTCGAGACAACCTCAAGACCAAATGAACCGCCGTGGATTAGAAAATAGGCAATAAATGGATAAATGATTAGAATGAAAGCACCTAACCAATTTTTATAATGAAAGGATTTAATAAACAATGGAATAGTTAAACCAATCAATAGCAGCCCAGCTAGATTGGGACGCCAGTGCAGTTCGGCAGGGTAAAAACCATAAAAAACTTGATCAATACGATTAGCGATAAATATCCAGCAAGCACCGTCTTCATTACAGTCCGCACGATTTGACCCAGACCAAGTTGCAGAGAAAAAAGCCCAATCAAGCAGTGGCGGTAATAATAAAAGAATTAACACTATCGCGGCCAAACTCATAACACCATTAGCATAAGTAGAAAATAAATTTTTCTTTACCCAGACAACGATTCCAACTTCGGAAGCGGGTGGCGGCAAACTTGGACTTTTTTTATGATTGACCGGCATTATTATCGCTCCACTATAGCCATCTTTTTGTTATACCAATTCATCACCGATGAAATAAGTAAACTAGCAGTCAAGTAAACTGCCATCGTCATTGCCGTTATCTCAATCGCTTGACCCGTCTGATTGAGAGTTGTGCCCATAAATACGTTAACTAAATCAGGATAACCAATTGCAGTCGCCAGTGACGAGTTCTTTGTTAAGTTTAAGTATTGGCTGGTTAATGGTGGAATAATGACTCTCATCGCTTGAGGGATGATTACCAACTTCATCAACTGACCCCTTTTAAGTCCGAGCGCTAATGATGCTTCAGTTTGGCCGTGATCGACTGCCAATATACCGGCTCGGACCGTTTCAGCAATAAAAGCACCTGTATAAATGGTGAGCGCTAAAACCAGTGCTAACAATTCAGGTACTACCGCAATACCACCCGCAAAGTTAAATCCTTTGAGTACTGGGTATTCAATACTCATTGGCATTCCAGATGCCCAAAAAACCACGAGTGGAAAACCAATTAAAAGGATAAGACTAGACCAGCCAACAGGAAATTGCTGTCCAGTTTCATCCTGTCGCTTTCTAGCCCATTGGCGCATAAAAAGCAGGGCTATGAAACCAATAATGAAGGCAACTACAGTTATCAAAAAACCAGGCTCAGCAACTGGGCCAGGTAAATATAAACCCCGTACGTTGAATTCGATGCCTAAACCCAAGGACATACTATTTCGAGCGGAAGGTAAACCAGCCAAAACAGCAAAATACCAGAAAAATATTTGCAGCAATAATGGAATATTACGGAAAATTTCGATATATACGGTGGCGAGCTTTGCGACAAGCCAATTATTCGATAGGCGAGCGACACCCATTCCAAAGCCTAACAAAGTAGCCATGAAAATGCCCAAAACAGCGACTAACCCTGTATTAACCAAACCGACAATAAAGGTTCGGCCATAGCTAGAGTCCTCATTAAACTGGACTAATGATTGCAAAATACCAAAACCCGCTTTTTCGGTTAGAAAACCAAAACCAGTCGAGATACCCCGAGATTCCATATTGGATAGCGTATTATCAACAACACTATAAAAGAAGTAGACTAAGCCAGCTATTAGCAGGGCCTGAAAAAATAGGGCTCTATATTTAGGGTTATTCCAAACCGCGGGATTGGAAGGTTTTTGAACTGTCTCCAATTCTGACATCATAAACTCCAGACTTACATGGTTCGCGGTTTGGTAATTAAAGAATGGTTGATTTTACACATCATAAATAACTGAAGTAACCATTGATGTGTAAAAGCAACTTATAAAAAAGAGAGTGAATGGAACCCCATACACTCTCTACAGCACTAACTCATTACTAGATTAAAATAAAAACTTAATAACCTAGATTAACGAATTGGAGGTGCGTACATAATGCCACCACGAGACCAAAGGTCATTCAGACCGCGGGCAATCGCTAGAGGTGTATCAAGTCCAACATTGGCTTCAAAGCTTTCACCGTAGTTGCCAACCTGCTTAATGATGTTATATGACCATGCGTCATCAATACCAAGCTTTCCGCCTTGACCACCAACAAAACGTTCGATTGCAGGGCTTTTTGTCTTCATGCTATCGATGTTTGCAGATGTCAAACCCAGCTCTTCAGCATTAATCATGGCATTCAAAGACCAGCGAACAATATTAAACCATTCGTCGTCACCTTGACGAACAACCGGCCCTAATGGCTCTTTTGAAATGACTTCTGGTAATACAATTGCAGAACTAGGATTTTCTAACTTGATACGTAAAGAATAAAGCTGAGATTGATCCGAAGTTAGCATGTCACAACGACCGGCTTCAAAGCCTTTAATTGTGGCATCAGAAGTATCATAGTTAATTGACTTATACGTCATCCCATTCGCAGAAAAATAATCTGCCAAGTTCAATTCGGTCGTAGTACCCGATTGTAAACAAACCGCTGCTCCGTCAAGCTCTAATGCACTTTTAACACCAATTGCTTTACTGACCATGAAGCCTTGACCATCATAGTAGTTAACACCAGCGAAGTTCAAACCCAATGAACCATCACGAGTCAGAGTCCAAGTAGTGTTACGTGAAAGAATGTCAATTTCACCCGATTGTAGCGCAGTAAAACGCTCTTTTGCGGTTAACGGTGTGAATTTAACTTTAGTTGCATCACCTAGAACGGCAGCGGCAACAGCACGACATACGTCAACGTCGAGTCCTTGCCAATTACCAGAAGCGTCAGCATTTGAAAAACCTGCAAGACCTGTACTAACGCCACATTGGACGTGACCTTTACTTTTAACTGTTTCAAGCGTACCAGCAGATACAGAAGTAGCTGCTAACGCCAGAACTGATGAAATCAGTAGCGTTGAAGTGATTTTTTTCATTAATATCTCCGGATATTCGAGTGTTTTATTATGGTGATTACTTTTCCTAGATAAGTACAATTACTTTTCCTACATAAGTAATCATGATTTACAATAGTCACTTCACTATTTAATTGCAAGTTAAGAATGGTATCTTGCCAATTTGGGACAAAATAGACTCCAAAAAAATAGATTAAAGGGCCTTAAATCGTTATTTAGACAGATGCTTATATTCTTAAGGATATAAAAAACACCTTTTGCTAACTGATGCTCAAACAATAATATTAATATATGGCTATTAGAATTATTATTTACGCTTGATTTGAATTTTAGTACCTGTCGAACCCTGTCACGGATAAACAGTGCAACTTAAGCGATTAATTTTTATTGGTTCTTTTGTTCCATCCTTTGTTAAGAACTGCTTTTCGACAACTAACACTTGCAACAAAACATACCTTTGCCTAATCTACCTAAAATTCTTTAAAACATCACGACAGAATCGACTATGACTACTAAGAAAACCACGCAAAACAAGCCAGATATGCGCCAACATTCATCACAGGTTGTCGATGGCGTAGAACGTGCGCCAAGCCGCTCTATGTTAAGAGCAGTTGGATTTAATGATGAAGATTTCAAGAAACCTCAAATTGGCGTTGCCTCCACTTGGAGCATGGTCACACCCTGCAACATGCATATCGACAAACTAGCACTCAAAGCTGCTGAAGGCGTTAATGCTGCGAAAGGTAAGGCTGTTATTTTCAATACCATCACTATTTCTGACGGCATTTCAATGGGCACTGAGGGCATGAAGTATTCTTTGGTATCGAGAGAAGTCATCGCTGATTCAATCGAAGCGGTTGCTGGCTGCCAAGGTTTTGATGCGCTTATTACTATTGGTGGTTGTGACAAAAATATGCCTGCCTGCATTATGGGTATGGCGCGACTCAATCGTCCCTCGGTCTTCGTTTATGGCGGCACTATCATGCCCGGTTGCCACAAAGGTAAGAATGCCGATATCGTTACCGTATTCGAAGCGGTTGGTGCTCAAGCAGAAAATAAAATCACCAAGCAAGAAGTAAAAGATATCGAATGCGCCGCTATTCCAGGCCCTGGCTCTTGTGGCGGAATGTACACTGCTAATACCATGGCATCTGCCATTGAGGCCATGGGCATGAGTCTGCCCAATAGCTCAGCACAAGCCGCTATCTCCGAAGATAAAATAAAAGATTGCTTTGATGCTGGCGCCGCCGCAATGAAATTACTAAAAGCTAATATTCGTCCCAGTGACATCATGACTAAAAAAGCATTCGAAAATGCGGTCACGGTTGTCATTGCCTTGGGTGGTTCTACTAATGCGGTATTGCATTTGCTTGCAATGGCATCGTCTATTGGCGTAAAACTGAAACTGGACGACTTTACTCGAATCGGTAAGCGTGTCCCTGTGCTCGCAGACCTGCGACCCAGTGGAAAAGCTATGATGTCCGAATTGATTGAAATTGGTGGCATTCAACCCTTAATGAAAATTCTGCTGGATGCTAAATTGCTACATGGTGACTGCCTAACCGTAACCGGCAAAACATTGGCTCAAAACTTGGCTAAAGTAAAACCTTACCCCAAAAGCCAAAAAATTATTCACGCGCTTAGCGACCCGATTAAAAAAGATAGTCATCTCGTTATTTTAAAAGGCAACTTGGCTCCCGAAGGTTCTGTCGCCAAAATTTCGGGCAAAGAAGGTTTGAAGTTTACCGGCAAAGCAATGGTGTTCGCTTCTGAAGAATTAGCGTTGAAAAAAATTCTCGACGGTACCATTAAAAAAGGTGATGTAATCGTCGTTCGCTACGAAGGTCCCATTGGTGGCCCGGGTATGCGTGAAATGCTATCACCAACCTCCGCTATAATGGGTAAAGGTTTGGGTAAAGACGTCGCCTTTATTACGGATGGTCGCTTCTCTGGTGGGTCTCATGGATTTGTAGTTGGACATGTAACCCCTGAGGCAGCAGTCGGTGGCCCTATCGCATTAATTAAAAATGGCGATATTATTACTATTGATGCAGAAAAACGACAAGTTAATGTCAAGCTTAGTGCTGCCGAACTTAAAAAGCGCGCCGCTGCTTGGAAACAACCAAAACCAAAATACAAACGTGGCGTCTTGGCCAAGTATGCAAAATTAGTTAGCTCTGCATCACTTGGTGCGGTGACTGACCTAAACAATTAATGGATACAACAGACTACAAGTAAAAGGTTGCCCAATACTCGAAAGATTATGTCTGAGTTGATCATTACCTCTTCGGAGGGCTGAACTCACAGCTAATCTCGATATAGGCAATAGTGAAGTGCAGTCATCGATGAGCTCTCTCAACTGAACTGAATATATTGGCTTCTCGCTGGAGCGATAAGCCATGTATCCAAATAAGTAAAACTTAAAAGCAACTGTCATCAGCGATTTTGATGAACTGCCTTTTTCCAGACACACTGATAAGTACCTTGCGATGAAAAACTCGAGGATAGTGGCAGGTCCTAAGCCTACGAAGCTGACAACCATCTAAATAGACTTGGCAGCTAGAATATGAAAGCTTTTATCGCGCTCGCAATTAACGCACCAGTTTTTCAACATAAGCAAACTCAAACGCCCACCCACATCGGTCACAATAGCTGACGAAGAATACACCGTGAATGATTCCAATCGAGTTGGTGACAACGGCAAAAAGTTAAGCTTATATTATGTAGCCGGTGAACCTACTAATCTGATACACATGCAACGACAGGTCTCGAAGTGCCCTAGTTGAATTCAGTGCAAACTGACATTCGTGTGATCAGTTTAGGTCAATTAATTAAGCGCACCAACCGAATGGATTTTTATTCACAGATAAATTTGATCTAACTATTCCCTAAAATAAAGTCTTAATTCAAAAGTTACATCAATGAATAAGAATATATTTAAATAATCTAACTTTAGTTAATGATCGTAGGCTAATTAATAACTCCAATTCAACTGAGCACTCAAAATATCAACCGAGGCCTTGTATTCTCCTTTTTGAGTACTTTCCAGGGTAGGTATACTACTTTCATACTCGTTATTTATTTGTACATCTTTAATGAACAAATGCGAATAACCAACATCCAGAGTTAAATCTTCGTCTAACAAATAGGTTAGTCCAAACGATACCCACTTACGATCATTCCCCGGTATTCTTGCGGTTCTTCTTTCTGCATTAGGCACGGGTGTTTGGTCCAATGCAACACCACTTCGGAGTACCATTTTATCAGTGTATTGATAGTCAAAACCGACTGAATAACGCAGCGTGTCATTCCAGTTTTCGGTGGTAACAGAATCAGGTTGCAATGGGTTTGCATAGTCAATGCGGAGTTCGTCAAATGAACTCCACCCCGTCCAAGTTACATCCGCAAGATACGTTACCTTTTCAACGGTATGAGAAACACTCAGGGCAAGACTAGCAGGCAGGGTCACACCTGCACTAATAGCACTGTCAGAAAAGCGCCCTCCAGCCGTGAGAAATGTGGCGCCCGCAGGAACCATAAAATCAGCAGTACCTTCGAATTCGAGATCAATTTCAGAACGATAAGAAACACCTAAATTAGTTGCGGGTGTTATCAAGTATTGCAAACCGAAATTAAAACCAAACGCAGGATCACTCAAATTATCGCCACTTAAATCTGCAAAACCGTCAGTTGCTTGTGGAGAGCAAGTTGCTGAAGCCAAGCCCAAAGCAACACAAATAGCACCAAAATCAATGGCATTGGAAAAGACAATGTCACCAAAAACCATGTCAATGCCACCACCAATAGCCATTTGGCTATTCACCTGAAAGGCAATACTAGGATTGATATTGAGCGTTTTTAAATCGGTTTCTACTGCATGATAACGACCAACCCAGGCGTCATCATACTTGGTGGCTAAACCAAACAATGTCTGAACCCCGAGACCCATTTTTGTCTGCTGATCGACCGACTTTACCCAGTAAAGATTAGGAACAAAAGCGGCTAATCCTCCATCATCATCACTACCAGTCAATGCCGTGCGGCCCAAAATCACAGCAGCCGTTGACCCTTGGTTTGTAAAAGAAGAGTTAGGCTTGATATAGTGTCCTGCAATACTGAAATGGTCTTTCTCAAGCTGCATCATACCGGCGGGATTAAAGAAAACGGTTGATGCATCAATCGCGTGTGCTGCCGACCCAGCATAGGCGTTACCCTGACCACTCGCACCATTTTCAATTAATGCAAATCCTGAGGCGTGAACTTGGCCGAGGATCAAACAGGCGACAATCGTGCTCTGTATTACTGGTTCGCCAATCGTATTTAAAAATCTCATAGGACATCCTTATCGTATTGTTTAATCCTGGTTAACTATAGACTAACTTTTAATGACCAACGCCTTTTTTAGACTATTTCTTCAAACGGTTATAAAAAATTAATCTAGGCAAATTAAAATGAAACAAGAGGAGAGTGGATAAAAACGTTGAAAATTAAAATAATCCTTAAATCAAGTGCACATGGAATGATTAATAGCCAAGTAAAAGTCGGTCGTTAAACTGAGAAAAAACAAGACTAAAACGGTGAAGGACTTCAAGCCATCGACTATTTACATGAACGATGGCCTCTAGCCTTAAAATAGTTTCAATTTTGATCATTACCTTTTAATTTTATCTTTAGTAACATAAGAAATTAAATATGCCTATGGCGAAATTTTAGATGAAATCTTTTCTCAAGCTTACTTATATCAAAGAGAGCCTCATTCATGGTAAGGGTTTATTCGCCCAAACAAACATTCCAAAGAACACAATTATTGGTACATTAGAGGGTAAACCCTGCCAGAAAGACGGCTGTTATGTTCTTTGGTTAAATGAAACCGATGGATTTGAAGTTAGCTGCGATTTAAAGTATATCAATCATTCATTTGAAGCCAACGCTTGTTATTATGATGATCTGACTGTGGTGGCTCTGCGGCGCATAAAGCAACATGAAGAAATAACCCATAACTATGAAACTGGTAATTGATGGCATTTATTAATTCCCTGACTTCAAGGACTGATTGTGCAGACTGCGTTGACAGCTATACTATATAATTAATTTTTTTTGTAGTCTTCAGCTTTCCATTCTTAACATATAGAAAATAAATAATGAATATTGTTCCAGTCGCTAAATTTAATATGATCGAGCAGCAACTTCGCCCTTGGGAAGTGCTCGATAGAAACGTATTGTCAGTTATTGGTCAACTTGACCGAGATGACTTCGTGCCTGAGACTTATAAAGGTTTAGCCTATGCAGACTGCCAAATACCTTTGCCTAACTCTGCCAGCATGTTTCCTCCAATAGTTGAAGGTCGAATGTTACAAGCCTTATTAATTAATGCTGACGACCATATTCTTGAAATTGGAACAGGATCTGGCTACATAACAGCCTGCCTCGCAACGCTTGGCAAGCAAGTATTATCGCTTGATATTGATTCAGCAAGTCAACAAACAGCAGCAGCGATTTTGCAAAAGAAGTTACTCAACAACGTCGAATTTGAAACAAAAAATGCCTTTGAATGTAACTATAACAAGGCATTCAATGTCATCGCAGTGACCGGCTCAGTTGAGTCTATTCCCGAAAATTTGAAAAAATCACTGATAGTGGGGGGCCGTTTATTTGTAATCGTTGGAGAATCACCCGCGATGCAAGCCCTCCTCATAACTCGCGCATCAACTAAAGAGTGGATAACTGAATCCTTATTTGAAACAGATTTACCCGCACTGATGATTTAAACTTGAGTTTCTAATTGAGTAATTTATAGCTATGCAAAGAATGAAAGCAACCGAGTTAGCCCAATATCTAACGACCTCAAAACCTTTATTAGTGGATGTTCGTGAACCTTGGGAATTTGAAATTTGCCAGTTAGCAGATAGCATTAATATACCAATGGCCACTATCCCCAATAATCTTCAACCAATTCAGGAGGCAGATGAATGCGTCATCATTTGCCACCATGGGGTTCGGAGTATGAATGTAATTCGTTACTTAATGCAGCAAGACATTGAGCATTTGATCAACCTTGATGGCGGTGTTGATGCTTGGGCCCAAGCTGTAGATAGAGATATGGCTCTATATTAATTCGATAAGGAATTCTTTATAATCGTCTGATAATGTGAATGTGTATCCGGCAAGTTACTTAACCTCAATACATTAATCATTTTTTGGCCTTAACCACCAACATGGATTTACAGTGTACAAACCTTTTTTTGCTTTTTTATTTTACTTTTTTAGCTTTCCATTAATGGCTCAAAATCTGGTTGATATCTATCGCCTTGCTGAGCAAAACGACGCCACTTTAAAAATTGCACAAGCCGACTATGACTCGGCTAAAGAAACTTTACCGATTGCTAATTCTACACGCCGTCCGCAAGTTAATTTGTCAGCTCAGCAGTCTCTTCAAGAAAGTGACAGATCCACTATTGGAAACAATACGAATCAAAATCTAGGGTATACGCTGAGTTTAACTCAAACTCTCTACAACGCTCAAACCAGCGCCCAAGTAGACGCTGCAGGATCTTCAGTGCGTCAAGCCGCTGCCATATTAGAAGTCGCTGAACAGGACTTAGTCATTCGGGTTGCAACACGTTATTTTGCCATTCTATCTGCACAAGATAGTGTTAAATTTGCGCGCGCGGAACAAAATGCAATTGCTCGACAATTAGAACAAGCTCAAAAAAGATTCGAGGTTGGGCTTATAGCAATAACAGATGTTCATGAAGCTCAGGCACTTTACGACAGTTCATTAGCACAATCTTTGTTGACGGAAAATCAGCTCGATAACGCATTCCAAGCACTTCAGGTAATTACTGCTCAACCCGCATCATCTACAATGGCTGAACTTGGCAGTCGCCTCCCACTCATCATTCCAGAGCCAGCTGACATTCAGGCTTGGGTCAATACCTCACTCAAAAACAATCAAAACTTGGTAGCCGCACAAGCAGCGTCACAGGCAGCTAAATATGAACTTCGACGCCAAAGTCGTGGCCATTATCCAACGGTTGATTTTAGTGCCAGCTTTAATGAAAGCAGTATCGATGACGACCTACTTGGTGACTATGATCAGGATGATATTCGTTTAATGGTTCAATTGAAGGTACCTTTATTTACTGGCGGTCGTATTGAAGCCACCCGAAAAAAAGCAGCGTCTGCCTATTTATCAGCCCAAAACAACGCATTACTGCAAAACAGACTCACTTCACAACAAACCCGCATTGCCTATTTGGGTGTTGTTTCGGGCATTAGTCAGGTCAATGCCTTTAAGCAGGCTCTAAACTCCAGTACCACCGCACTCAAAGCCACAGAAGCTGGATTCGAAGTAGGTACCCGAACCTCTGTTGATGTATTAGTATCACTACGTGAAACATTTCGTGCTCAACGAGATTATTCCAGTGCGCGTTACGACTACTTAATCAATACCCTCAAGTTAAAACAGGCGGCGGGGTTGTTATCATCTGACGATCTAACAGCCATTAACCGCTGGCTAAGCCTTTAGTACGCCGCGTATGTCAAGTCACAGTTCTAATATTTTTCGGATTCGTGATTATCTTCATCCGCGCTTCTGGATGATGTGGGTTACCTTTGCCTTATTGCGATTAGCCTCACTTTTTTCTTACCGGTCTCAACTCGTTTTAGGTCGATTTTTAGGACGAGGCATTAAACTAATTTCGGGTAAACGCCAGCGTGTTGTCGAAATTAACTTACAACTGTGTTTCCCCGAAAAATCACCTGAAGAACGAGAACGAATTAAAAATGCATGTTATGAAAGCATCGGAATCGCCATTGTTGAATTGGCGATGTGCTGGTGGTGGTCAGAAAAACGCTTAAAGTCATTGGTTGAAATAAAAGGCATGGAAAACCTAGAAACAGTTTTAGCCAGTGGTCAGGGCGCTATTTTGTTATCAGGGCATTTTACCAGCCTTGAAATTGGTGGGCGCTTGTTTACCTTAACCACGCCGATGCAAGTGATGTACCGTACCCAGAAAAACGCCTTATTTGACAGCTATCTATACAGCAAACGATGCAGTTATCTGAAAAATGTAATTTCTAGAAAAAGTACTCGACAGCTCATTAGGGGCATTAAAAAATTAATCCCAACCTGGTATGCACCTGACCAAAACTTTTCCAATGAGCGCAATGTTTTTGCCCCATTTCTGGGCGTATCCGCCGCAACCATTACTGCCAGTTCACGATTAGTACAGTCAGCACGCTGCGCCATGTTGCCATTTTATACCTACCGTAAACCAGATGGTACGGGTTACATTTTAACCATTGAGCCGCCCCTTGAGAATTTCCCAAGCGGAGATGACCTTGCTGATGCGACCGCTATTAATGCCTCTATCGAAAAATTTGCTCGTCATCATCCCGAGCAATATATGTGGATTCATCAGCGTTTTAAAAATCGCCCTGAGGGTGAACCGCCGCTTTACCATTAACGTTGTTAACATAGCTAAATCAAGCATTGCCAAAACAGGCACGGTCATATCATGCGCTTCCAATCACCCGGCATAAGCTACCGACTATTATCGCTACTTCTCTTACCGCTGTGGATTTTTCATGCCATCTTGCACGGTCATAAAAACAAAGTTCGAGGCTACTACCACCTAAGATGCTTTGGCAAACGGGAACAGAATCGACCACAACAGGTTTGGGTGCATGCCTCGTCGGTTGGTGAAGTTGAGTCGATCTCTCCATTGGTTGAGGACTTATTAGACCAGGGCGAAATCATCTTATTTACCAGTTTCACCGGCACAGGCTTTACCACGATTCAAAATAACTTCGCTGATCGAGTCGAAGCGAGCATTATTCCAATTGATTTCATTGTGCCTTGTTGGCGTTTTTTTCGACAACAGTCCATCAAATGCTGCCTGTTAATGGAAACTGAGCTATGGCCGGAACTACTATACCAAGCAGCTAGAAAAGGAATCCCAATTATTCAAGTGAATGCTCGTCTATCGGATAAATCACTAAAGGCTCCCTTGTTTGTCCGTTCTCAGTTGCGCAGAACATTCGAATATTTATCCCTTCATTTAACGCGTTACGACAGTGATAAAGCCAATCTTATGGCCTTAGGGGCGCTGCCACAAAATATCAAAATTATTGGCAATTTAAAGACTCGTCTGGTCGATACGATTAAAACCGACCGGCTCATAGACCGCCCTTACCTGTTACTCGCCTCCAGTCATGCAAATGAAGAGTTTGAGTTTTTGCAACAACGTCCCGCAGCATTCCAGTCACATTTAATTGTGATTGCACCAAGGCACCCCAAAAGAACCGATGACATCCAGCGACAACTCACTCAATTGGGAATTAAATATGCAGTACGCAGTCTCTCGCAACCCATCACTAAATTCACGGAAGTCTACCTCGCAGATACCCTCGGTGAACTGAAGCAGTTCATGGCACATGCTCAAGTCGTTGTCATGGGTGGTTCGTTCGTGCAAACAGGGGGACACAACCTGATAGAACCAGCCAACCTAGGTTGTGCGATTATTACTGGCCCTTCGGATAGCAATATCAGGCAAGACATCGAATTGCTCGGACAGGAACGAGGGATATTACAGGTCGAGGATATGGCTAGTTGCTGGAATAAGGTCGATGATTTAATTCAGCACCCAGCCAAAGCAGAAGCCTTGAGAGACAATGCCAGGGCTGCCCTACTAAAACAATCGAATGTAGGTAAAGCTTACCTCGCAGAGATCGCACCTTTTTTATCAGCTCCAAAAAAGTCAAAGCCGACACTATAAAGGTAGCTGATTAGGTTTAGATAACTAGATTAGTTAAGCAATCCCTATGCAGTGGCCTGATACCCGTCCATCAAAGCTTGCCAGTCATTGTCACCGTAATGCAAAGGACTGATTCGATTAATTTTATCGAGTGATCGCTGTAACCGATAGAGTGGTTCCCATTGCCAGTCACCTAAAGCTGCCATCATTCGTGCTTGATCAAAGTCAATCAAAAAAAAATTTCCCTTATCGTTCATCAAAATATTGTTGGCGTTTAGATCAGCATGACGAAAACCTTTTACTTGGAATTGTTTCAATAATCGTCCTAATCGAAACCAAGATTCTTGAGGTAAACTGTTATGGAATAGAGATTCAGCTAGGGTTTTAGTACCTTCGAAGAAATCAGTCATGAGCGTAGCTCGATAATAAAAACCCGTTCGAATGACGCGAATACCCAACGGTTGGGGCACGGGTAACGCCGCTTCAATTGCTAATTTCAATATAGACCATTCTTGCCAAGGGCGAGTTTTGCTTTTACCTAACCACAGATATTGATCCGTCAGAAATCGAGCAATCAATCCACCCCGTAAATACTGTCGTAACATTGCAACTTGGCCATCAATAAGAATTTTAACACTACCGCCTCGCCCACCATCGATCGGACTAAAACCTGGTTTATCCTGCCAATAACTGACGTTAAAGTGCTCGCTTTCCAGATTGTGTATCATCGTTTCATCGTGCAAAATGTGACATCTTATGTTTTTAGTTTTGTTGCTCATAACTACCTATGATTAAATTGTCCCAACCGCCAAAATCAATCTGCATATTTAGACTGTCCGCAATTGGTGATGTGACCCATATTCTACCCGTTATTTACACCTTGAAGAAGACTTGGCCTGAATGCAAAATCACTTGGGTGATTGGTAAGCTCGAATATCAACTAGTTAAAAATTTACCTGGGGTCGAATTTGTGCAATTCGACAAATCAAAAGGCTTGGCAGCCTATCAAACTTTGCGCCAGCGATTAAAAGGACAAATCTTCGATGTTCTTTTAATGATGCAAGCTGCCCTGCGTGCAAGCATTGCCAGTTTGTTTATTTCTGCTCAGTTTAAACTAGGATTCGATAAGCCAAGAGCCGTTGATTACCAATGGCTATTCTCAAATCAAAAAATAACTGGCATTCATCAAACTCATGTTCTTGATACTTTTTTCCAATTTCTCGAAGCTATCGGCATCAGTCAGAGAGTCAACTGCTGGAATCTACCCATTGACCATTCTGATCATTTTTTTGCAGAACAACTAACTCAAAATAAATCAACCGTTATCGTTAATCCTTGCAGCAGCGCTCGAAATAATAATTGGCGTAACTGGTCAATTGAACACTATGCCGAAGTTTGCGATTATCTGTATCAAAATGACATCCAAGTTTTAATTACTGGCGGGCCTTCTGACACTGAAAAGTTGTTTTGTCAGTCCGTGGTTGATCAGTCCAAGTCAAAACCAAAAAATTTATCGGGTCATACTTCGTTAGGTCAGCTATTGGCACTCCTTAAAAACGCTAAATTCCTCATTGCGCCTGATACCGGTCCAGCGCATATGGCTACAATAGTCGATACGCCAGTTCTAGGATTATATGCCAGCAGTAATCCTTTACGAACTGGGCCTTACAAAAGCCAGTCGACCTTAATCAACCAATACCCCAAGGCATTAAAACAGTTCAAAAAAAAGACAGTGATCGATTCTAGCTGGGGCGAGAGAGTGCGTGACCCTCAGGTAATGAACTTAATCAGTGTCGACGAGGTTAAAAAGGCAATAGATTCCCTGCTTTAGAACCATGAATATGGTCTAATAATGAGTAGATAAAGATTATTTTGTAAAACAACAAACATGAAAATAAAACTTCCCGATTTTTCTATTGGCCGTGTATTAGTTTCTGGCGACTTAATGCTAGATCGTTACTGGCACGGCGGCACCTCACGTATCTCACCTGAAGCGCCCGTTCCTATTGTCAAAATTGCTGATATTGAACAGCGTGCGGGGGGGGCGGGTAACGTTGCTCTTAATATTGCCTCTCTCTCAGGTCAGGTAGATTTGCTTGCTTTAGTAGGGAATGACGAACCGGCAACAGCATTAAAGACCGTTTTAATCGATGCGGACGTTGGCTGCCACTTTGTTGCACCTGATGGTTGCAGAACCATTACTAAGTTACGTGTAATGAGTCAAAACCAGCAGTTAATTCGGCTTGATTTTGAAGATTTCTTTTCTGCGTCTGACAGCGCACAATTATTGGATAGTTATCGCCAACAGGTTAAAAATTGCGATGTGGTTGTTTTATCTGATTATAGTAAAGGCACACTCCGTGATATACCCTGTTTGATTAAAGTCGCCCGAAATTCGAATAAAGCTATCTTAGTCGACCCCAAGGGCACTGATTTTTCCATCTACCAAAACGCTACTTTAATCACCCCTAACCAGACTGAGTTTGAGGCTGTGGTTGGCGTATGCGAATCAGAAGCCGAGTTCATGTCTAAGGGTGATCAACTGCGCAGTGAGCTTAACCTGGATGCGCTACTCGTTACTCGTAGTGAAAAAGGCATGGTATTGTTTCAGCGTGATGAAGCGCCTTTTATTCAGGAAACGCGCGCCCGTGAAGTTTATGATGTGACCGGTGCAGGCGACACCGTAATCGCGACACTAGCGACAGCCCTCGCAGCTGGTTGCAGCTTGGTTGATTCAACCCAAATAGCGAATCTAGCGGCCGGCATTGTGGTTCGCAAGTTAGGCACAGCGACCACTAATCGAAAAGAAATTCAGTCCGAAATGATCAAGCACACACCGCTGGAGCGCGGCGTTAGTGATGAGAATAATTTGCTCGAACTGCTACACAAAGCAAAATCGTCTGGTGAGAAAATCATCATGACCAATGGTTGTTTCGATATTTTACATGCCGGCCACGTGGCTTATCTAGCGATGGCAGCAGAACTGGGTGATCGTTTGATCGTCGCGGTTAATACCGATGAGTCAGTTAAGCAGTTAAAGGGACCGGAGCGTCCAATCAACAATGTAATGCAACGTATGGCTGTGCTATCTGCACTCGAAAGTGTTGATTGGGTCGTGCCATTTAGCGAGCAAACACCGCAGCGTTTAATTGAAAAGATGTTACCTGATGTACTAGTCAAAGGTGGCGACTATGAAATCGATGATATCGTCGGGGGTCAGGCCATAATTGACAATGGTGGTGAAGTGAAGGTGCTAAAATTTGTCGACGGCTGTTCAACAACTGCTGTTATCGAGGCGATTAAAAAGAAGGTATGAATATGAAAGTAGTCACCGGAGCCGCTGGGTTTATCGGCAGTAATATTGTTAAGGCACTAAACAATCTCGGTCATAGCGATGTGCTCGCGGTAGATGATTTAACTGACGGCAAACAAATATTCAACCTAGCAGACTGTGATATAGCAGACTACCTCGATAAGGATCGTTTTTTGCGAGGTATTGAAGCAGGTGAGTTCGATGGCAAACTTGATGTTATTTTTCACGAAGGTGCCTGCTCTTCCACTACTGAGTGGGATGGCCGTTTTATGATGGAAAACAATTTTGAGTATTCGAAAAAGCTACTGCATCACTGCTTAGACAATAATGTTCAGTATTTGTACGCATCATCAGCGTCGGTATACGGTGGCAGCAGCAAGTTTGTCGAGCAGCGTGAAGTTGAAAAGCCACTTAATGTTTATGCCTACTCCAAATTCCTGTTTGATCAGTATGTTCGTCGGCTTGGTGAGACGGCATCTCAGGTGGTTGGTCTGCGTTATTTTAATGTCTATGGACCACGGGAACAGCATAAAGGCGGCATGTCGAGTGTTGCTTTTCACTTCAACAACCAAATCAAGGCGAATGGCGTATGTCGTCTTTTTGAGGGTATTGAAGGATACGACAATGGCGGACAATTGCGAGATTTCGTGTCTATCGATGATGTTGTCAAGGTCAACTTATGGCTCTGGCAACAATCGCAGGTTAGCGGGATCTTTAACTGCGGTACAGGTCGAAGCCAATCGTTTAACGATGTCGCCAATGCCGTGATTCAATATCACCAAAAGGGGCAAATTGAATACATCCCCTTTCCTGACTCACTCAAGGGTGCTTACCAACACTATACACAGGCAGACATTTCTAAACTGCGAGCAGTGGGTTATGACGAGCCCTTTAAATCAGTCGAACAAGGTGTACCTGACTATTTGGATTGGTTGAATCAGCAACACTTTATTGGCAGTTAATCCAATGGTTTAGTTTTGGTTTTTTGCCAGTGTTCGTATAATTTAGCTTCTTTCAAAAAAGCGTAGTGAGCAATGTTCACCGACTGAATAAAACCACGCAAGCCTGAAAATGCAAATCCTTGTAGTACATAAGCTTTAATAAAAATAAGCGGGAATATCAGTAACAATTTTAGCTGTGAAAAAGATTTCCCCTTATCAAACTTCTCCCGTGCCTTAAGAGTCGAGTAGAGATTATTTTTATCTACTATCGGTATGATTTCGTTATAACCGTAGTGATGGAAGACTTCTTTGACGAATAGTTCCTTACCTTCGATATCGGCACTCTCGTGTGCTAGGCGGGAGGTATCGAATGTCGCCAGACTTTTTTTATACAATCGTCTACTATTCGGCTTTTTAGTCAGTGGTGAAAATATCTGATCGATAAAAACATCATTGCGCAGACTTCTAACAGAAGTGTATTCGTCCGCCTCAATAACCTCAGCGAATCGCTTGACGAGTGGCTCTAATAACTCTTCGTCGGCATCGAGATTAAGCACCCATTCGTTCTCACATAATGACATTGCAAATGCTTTTTGTTTTGCATAACCCGGCCATTCGTTAAAAAACACCTTACTGGTATATTCTTTAGCGATGTCTACTGTTCGGTCTGTGCTGCCACTGTCGACAACAACAATTTCAGCCATATCGGAACAGCTTTTCAGAACACGGCGTATGTTTAACTCTTCGTTAAAACAAACAATAAAAACACTGATCGGTAGCTTAGGTGCTGCCTTATTTGGTGGCTTATTTGATGACATAGTTCGTCTCGATATGTTTGAACACGCTTTGAGGTGTGATTTGTCTCAAACAGTTTAAATGTTGCAATGGGCATTCGCGTTTGAAACAAGGTGCACATTCGAGTTTAAGCCATTCGACAATTGCTTTGTCAGTCAGTGGTGGTGTGAAGAGTGGGCTGCTCGATCCATAAATACTCACTAACGGAATGCCCACTGAGGCCGCCACATGCATCAAGCCTGAATCATTGGTGACTGCAATATGGGTTGATCCAATTAAATCGACCGCGCCTTCTATCGTCGTTTTACCACACAGATTGATCACATTTGAATTAAATTCTGCAATAGCATCACCATCAGCAAGGTCTTTATCCGAACCAAAAATCAATACCTGCCCACCAATTTGGTTAATTTTTTGAGCTAGCTCAGCAAAATGAGCCACGGGCCATTGTTTCGCTGGGCCATATTCTGCGCCCGGCATAAATGACACGAGTAAGTTTTGATGGTCGATCTTGTACTTCTGAAGTAAGGTTTTAGCATTGTCAGCATTGACTTTTAACTCTGGAAAAGGTGTCGAAATAATTTGATCCGACTGCTGCGCAAGAGAAGCATATTTCTTAACGGTTTGATCTAATACCACCTTATCCAATGGTTTGACGTCGTTGATTAAGCCAAAACGCATCTCACCAAAAAAACCAGTCCGCACCGGAATATTGGCAAAATAAGGCACCAAAGCTGCCTTCAAGGTCTTAGGTAATACATAAGCTTGTTTATACTCCTTTGCTCGCAGTGATTTACCTGTTTGATAGCGCTTTCCAAGCCCCAGCTCACCATGCTTCACGTCGAGCGCAATGCCGTTACGCACTTCAGGCATACGAGCTAGAATACCCAAGCTCCATTTAGGCGCAAGCACATCAATCACGACATCAGGTTGATTTATTTTAATCACCTTCATCAGACTTTGAGCCATCACCATATCGCCGATCCAGGAGGGGCCAACGATTAAAATTGAATCCTGTGGTATCATTTTTTCATACCTACTACCCATGCCAGTCATAGTTTGCCGATTTTAATCAATCGAATGTTAAGGTATTAGATTAGCTTATTTTCGGTACAGTTTGCTGAGCCAATAATACACTAATATACTGCCGTTTCGCTGACCCACACAGGGTTCATTATGAGTTTTTTAGATTGGGTCGATTAACACCAGCCCATAAAAAGGGTTTATCCCTTGAATTTTATTAGCGTCCAATGACTCATTTAGGCGGCACGTGGACAGTATGTATAACTGCATCAAAAACAGGTCTAATACATTTTTTCTAACATGCCCAGTTGCTCGCTCGATAGGAAATCTCATATACGTCTAGCGAACCCGACCTACTAAAGCTTATTCTCAGATGCTAAGTCAACATTCCATGGCATCAGTTGATCAATGTTATCCGGGATCTATAAACGGACTTGCCGATAGTTCAATATGGCCATGGGCGGATTCTGCACCGACATCACCCCTAAAAATGTCACCTGACAATGAGGAGAGCTGAATCAACGTTGGCGCCACTGTATCAATCGCTAATCTAGCAGGCCTACTGTCTAGGTTACGAAAGAAATCACTACGACTATTGTTCATTGCGTCATGCATTTGATTTTAAAATTAAGTATCTATACTAATTAAGGGACCTTACTCCATCAAATAGCGAAGGCGTGCCAGACTGTAAAACCACTCAATCTGGCTAAATTAACGTAAACAATTTTCAATCGAAGCCGAGCTCTCGGCGCTTCAGCATACCTACCAAAACCGCCATCAACACCACAAAAAATACTAGAGTTAAGCCATTACGCAGTGGTACCTCGGTTAGCGAAAAGGTAGCGTAACCCACTACCGACAATAAACCACCTAACGCCAATGAAAACTGCTCACCTATTGCACTGCGTCTCAACACTGATAGAAAAATCTTAAACAATGCGACATATAACGCAATCACTAACAACATGCTCGGTAAACCATAACGCTGCAACGAATCGAAATAATCACTGTGAGTATGTGCCCAATAGATATCTCCAAGAGACACTCGACCATCAGCGTTGAGATCGCGCAAATACTGGGGACGACTAGCATGACCAACACCTACAATTGGATTCTCTTGAAAGCTAATCCACGCGCTTTGCCAGAGATTGAGGCGAATTCCAACTGAACTAATACTAGAAGGATCTTCCTTATACGTTGTTATCGAGCTAAAGGCCTGACTTATTCTCTCACCAATCCCTGAAGACTTCCAAACGATACTCCCACCCAAACTAGTCAAAACTAGAACAACAACGAGACCCGCTAATGTGGATTGTCGTAACCGCCACCAACATGATTGCCGGCGAAACCAAGCAATTAAAATAAGAGTAAGCAGCATAGGAATAACCGCCAACAACGTACCTCGAGAACCACTCACGATGACGCAATAAAAAGCAGCGATAGCACCAACACCAAGCATCCAAGAACGCCACCCACGATCTACCAAACAAAAGGCACTTAACACCCCACAAATGGTCAATGCCACTTCGCTAAAAGGGAGTGGATTGTAACCATTCGCGGCGCGCAACATTCCCCCAATATGATGCTGGTATCCAACAATTAACGCTGTAATTACCACCCCTAGCACTAAACCAAACTGTAAAAGTTTGATCTGTACTCCAACACGCACAATAGCCAACATTATTGGCAGAATAAACAGTAATTTCAGGGGCCGTTCAACAACCGTAAATGATTCACCACCCAACAAAACATGCATTAATCCAATAGCCACCCCTGCTACCAAGATGGACATAAGCCAACGTATCTCTCTATCCCAGGCAAGGGAATTTCCTATACGAAGCGCCACTACTACTAACGACAGTAGCAGTAACAAAGCCGCAAATAGGTTGTAGCTTCGATCCCACACAAACATGAATGTCATTAGAAAAAAAAGCAGACTGCTTATTCCTACGTGCCAGCGCTTATCGTGAAGCGAAGCTTTTAGCAAATTCTTTATAGGCATTAGCTATCCTTTGAGGGTCAAAAACATCCAGGTAGGGTTCTGGATAGTCGTAGGGCGTATGAGCAACTTTTTGTATTTTGGCGGCTAATGCATTGACATCACCAACAGGCGCAAGATAGGCCGCTAACGAGCCAGTCAAGGCTTCTGATGGGCCAGATGGACAATCTGTGCTCACCACCGGTGTACCGCAAATAAGTGCTTCAACCAACCCGCTTGGATAACCTTCGTAGTCCGATGATAATATCATCGCGCATGCAAACTTGAAATATGGATACGGGTTATCGCGAAAACCTAGGAAGATAACACGCTCGCCAACGTCAAGACGTTTGGCAAGCCGCTTATAGCGACCAAATTTCCGACCCTGCCCAATGATTATGAGGTCAGCCTTGATGCCACTTTTTGCAAATGCTCGGATCATTATATCAAACCGCTTTGCACGTACTGCCCGCCCGGCAGCGACAAAGTAAGGTCGACTTGGAATATCACTCGGCGTTTGTTCCGCTAACTTTCGAATTACGTCACGATCAAACGGATTATAAATGGCCTTGCTATTATCTTCAGTAACACCAAAATTTTCAATTAAATCACGCCTGACGCCTTCTGAAACCGCGACGATCGGATGCCCTGTATACACCTTTCGATACAGTCGCTGAAAAGCCCATCGAAACGGCGACCAACGACCCGGCAATAACATTTTTGACTTAGTGCTATGTGCAACAATTGCATGCGGCGAAGTAGTATGATGAAAACGCAGTGCAACCAAGCCGTGAATAAAAACAAAATCTACCCCATTTTCCTGCATCCATAGGTCTAATACTTTCGAGTCCTGAACTGCATAACGCATATCACGCACTCGCGAACCGAATAATTTACTTCGTTGATCAGTTTCGCCTAGTGGCAGTTTTATGTAATCGGAGACATCATCGTCTGGATTTAAATTGAGCGGATCACGACACATCAACAGAAGGGCATCATCACCTTGCGCAGTCATCGTTCGCGTTAATGTGCGCACAACGCGGGTAACGCCACTGTCAGAAATGGCATCGATAAGGTGTGCAATTTTCATCGTTATTGACTAGCTTTTAAAAGCAGTAATGCCCCGCCCGACAAGAAAATGGAACTAAGGGAAATTAAGGTGACTATCAATTTTATGCTCATGCCTGCTTACTGCCTACTTCAAAGGTATGTTGCTTTAAACTAGGCTGCGCTATTGACTGAATTAGCTCCCCAGCGAAATAACACCTTAACACTTCTAAGTATGGAATTGTAAAGTGTACAAAGTCTACCCACCAATATCAATCTGCGAAACCCAATCTAAAGTCTATCCTTCTCTTGATTATTTATAATAATACCTGAAAGTTCAACCTCCGTTCGAACTAACAATTGATTATTTCCCGATAATGCAGTCAAAAGCGCTCCCCCGCCCTTTCACATGACTATTAGTGTAAATTAATGCGGTACAAGAATACTTCTTATTTTCATGTTTCCTCTTTGCGGCAATCTAGTCAAAAGCAGGTACAAGATCCTTTTTATTTCAATCTCCATCAGCTCTCTATTTTATATAAAGAAAGGCTGAACGCTACCTTGCTCGGATGGCGATCAACAGAAATAAAAACATTAGGTGGCGAATTCCGACTGATATTTATTCTCCTCCTATTGTGTGGCGACGGTCATTCCTGCGACAAGAACCGCTCTATATCTAGGCCTATTTATAATGTGCGTACTTCTCAACGGTATTAGTGAAGATTGGTGGGTTAGAACAGACAGTTTTGTGGCGATATTGGTTTTGTTTACAGTTATTCTTAGTCTGCCAGTCAAAGTTAAATCGATCGATTAAAACATCCTATTGTTTGGCTATTAGCGCTTCAATAAATCCGCATACAGTGTTAAATAGTGGAAGATACAAGTTTCCCAATTAAATCGATTGGCATACGTTTTAAGCCGATTGGGGTCGTGCTTTTTTAGGGTTTCGAATTCGACTAATTGAGTACTGACTTGCTGCGCCATTGCCTCACTTTCAAAACCATCGAAATAACAAGCGAATGAACCACCGACTTCCTGCAAGCTACTAATTGGATTTAAGAAGACGGGCTTTTCTGCCATCATTGCTTCTATCACTGGAAGGCCAAAACCTTCGGCCATCGACGGCATCATCAATGCTTCACAATGGTTGTATAACCAATCTTTATCGTCGTCAGCCACTTTGCCTGGAAAGACTACCTGGTGGCCAATACCTAGTTCATTCACTTTTTGACGCAAAAACTGACCGTAGCTGGTGTCATTTTCTCCCGCAATAATCAATTGATGATCGGGAAAGAATTTCATCATGGGCAATAACACTTCAAAGTTTTTCTTTCGTTTAAACACGCCTATTGCGAAGAAGTACTTGGCCCCAGTGATATAACCGGGTTGCTGATTGGCTGGGTGAGCCTTCAGTTTGACACCATTATAAATGGTCGTGACTGGCCGCCCCTTCATATCAATATTTTGTTCTAGCACCTCTTTGGTCGCATTAGATATAGCGGTAATAGCCACTGATCGATCTACATTTTTTTGTAATTTTTTCAGATATTTTTCAACTTTGCCCCCATCTTTTTCCACCAAGAAATTAAGGTCGTGTACGGTTAAGATCCGCGGTGTATTTCGATTGGGTAAATGCGATGGGAATTGATGCAGGCTATGCCAAAGATCATATCGCCGACTAAAAACCGGGAAATAGCGTTGACGGAATCCAGCTTCGACGAACTCGAATCCTGGTTTCATTTCCAGTTTAAAACCAGGGGGCACTAACAGTGTGAATTTAACATTGGATAATTCGTCAGATAACTTGTCAGAGAGCTCAGCCGACATCAACGCCTGCGCGAAGTTGACCGAAAACTGACCCAAACCGGAAAACAGCCCTCCCGCCTTATAAACATCAATAATGACATTCTTCATTTTAAATAGCGCTATTCAAAAACATGACTGAATTTCTTTTTGACCTTGGATTTGACTAGAACGACTCACCAGTGTCAGGCCATCTGCCGAAACCTGATCGATCGTGACGTCAGAAATACTGGCTTCTTGAATGAGATGGTTTGATGAAACGACTTTGTGATATTGCGGCGTGTATCCTGACCATAATCCATTCTCTGCATTAATTTGTTGCTCCCACAGCACAGAGGTTATTTGCCCAATGTTTTTCTCAAGTTCAATCGCCTTTAAACGTGCTGCCAACTGATGCATTTGTCGACTACGTTCTTTCTTCGTTTCTTTGTCAATTTGACCAGAAAAACGAGCCGCTGCTGTGCCTTCTCTTGGAGAAAAACTGAAGATATGCATATGCCCAAACCCTGTATTTTCGACATATTCCATTGTTTGATGCCATTCGTCTTCTGTTTCACCCGGAAAGCCGACAATCAAGTCGGTTGTGACATTGAATAATGGGGATGCCTCACGTGCAATTTTTAAGATATGACTAAACTCCGATGTTTTACAGCGTCTTGCCATGCGTTTTAAAACACTATCACAACCACTTTGAATTGGTAAATGCATGTGCGGCATAAGACGTGGGTTTTGAAATAGCCCAAAAAAGTCATCGGGTAAGTCCCATGGTTCAACTGAAGCCAGCCGAATTCTGGGAATATCCGTTTGATTTAAAATTTCGGTCAGCAACGCTGTCAGACTGGAACCAATATCACTCCCGTAACCGCCAACGTGAACACCGGTCACCGCAATTTCATGAACACCCTGCTGGTGAAGCCTATTAATCTCATCAATAATATCGCCAATGCTCCGGCTGCGTTCGTCGCCTCGTGCGATGGTGACAATACAATAGGTACAGCGATATCGACAACCATCCTGTACTTTGATAAACGCGCGATGCCTACCGCGCAGAAATAATGAGTTTTGTATCGGCTGCTCTATTTCAGATACAGTTAAACCAAATTGTTCAACTGCCTTTTCAACCAAATTATCTTTTTGATCATTACCAACCACCATATCAACGCCTAGATAATTCTTAACAACATCGTTATTCAACGTTGCATGACAGCCAGTGACAATCATTTTGGCTAACGGATTTTTTCGATGAAGCCGACCAATTTGTTGCCTTGATTTTCGATCCGCTTCGGATGTTACTGCACAGGAGTTAAATACGACGATATCAGCCTCGACACTATCAGTGGTCACCTGATGTCCAAGTTTTAAAAACTGACTGGCCCAAGTTTCTAACTCAGCTTCATTGAGGCGGCAGCCTAGCGCTTGAAAGTTTATATTCACGGGTGGTTTCTATTTGGAAAGTGTTCACGAATGATAACAACAACTGTTATAAATGCCTATTAACAGAGGTCCTCCAATGGCTAGGTCTTCATTGAGCTTTTCTGAGTCAATAGAGACTACTATTATTGAATTCTAATGGTCTCGGAAGCTGAACGTCCTGTGTTATCGGTCCAAGAAAATATTAAATCATTGCCTGACTGGCCTTTGAAACGAAAAGAGAAATAAGGATTACGTGAAATCGCCCCGCCCCAATAAGCCTGCATCACTGTTTTATTGGCGGATTGCACAATAACTTCCTGAATAAAGTGAGCAGCATATTTCTTGCCCGTTTTTTTATTTTTTCGAAGACCTGATTCCATCGGATGACGCGTCATCGATTTAACCGTCACAATACCGTCCTTTTCATAAGCGCGTATATTAATAGATTTTTTCATACCAACAACCTCTAAGCCAGACAACTGTTATCAGCTGATACTTGAATTTTCTGTTTGGTTGAGAAAAGTTCACCACCCGCTTTAACAACCACCAGAAGATTCCCTGTCACTTCAACTTTTATTCTCGTTGAAATAAAGGCTTCCGATCCAAAAATATTAAATGAAGCTAAAAACGGATGAATACTTGATTCGAAAATGAGTGAAATTGACTCTGTATTAGGGATGTTTGAAATAACCTGTATTGGCACAACCTTGCCATTTTTAGCAACTCTAGGCGCTATAATGTCGATACTATCAGAAGGAGGAAAGCTACTCGATCCATGCAAGGCTGAAATTGCGCCCGCTACGTTTTTATTATCGAATGCTTTTTGAGGATAGCGACCCAACACTAAACCCGGGCTCAACACGCTAGACAGGGTAACTGCCAGTCCCACTTTCAAAAAATTTCTGCGTTTCATGCCGCGCTGACTCCCAAACTAATTGCTTACTTCAACTACTGTAGTTTTCGGCCAGTTTCGATAATTATTAAGTCCCTATTGGCATTTATAAACTAACTAACAACGCAATACTAATCACTCTTTTTTTCGACTATCAAAAATGGCTGCACGCTTTTCTTCAATTCTAGACACTGTCGAAATATCCAAATCCTCTGTAGCTAGAATTTCATCATATAATTTAACCGCTCTATTTTCGTTACCAGTCAAACGATGATACTGTGCCTCACTGATTAGACCTTGAAGTGGCCACCCAAGACCCATATAAATTTCAGTTAATTGAGCATAAACAACCGGGAGTTCTGAATATCGGTTTTCCATCTTCCGAGCAATTTCTAAAGCTGAACCATATTGCTTTCTACTTTTTAAAAGTTCGAGTAGTTGTAAAGAAATAGCCAAATCGTAAGGAAACAGATTGAGTAACTGACGATATACCTGTTCGGCCTCATCCCAGCGAGTCAGATGTTGTAAATTTTGAGAATAGGCAATGCCATACCAAATATTTTCACTATTTCTTTGATACAGTTTGGATAGTAATTTATTTGCCTTCTCATACTGAGCTTCCCTTTTAAAGGTCAACCCTTTCAGAAAATCACTGTCAGATGGATCAGATCCAAGACGCATCTGATCAATCAGATAATCTTTGAAAACAGGAAAATAGTCGATGGATTGTCCTTGGTAGACAATTGGCTTTAATCGACTTTCTGCTTCCGATATTCGGTTCTGATTGATTGGATGAGTCCGTAAATATTCAATATTTTGTAACCCCGAACTACCCGAGTTTCTATCCAGAATTTTAAAAAACTCAACCATTCCTCGACTATCAAAACCCGCATTTTGTAATAACGTCATACCAAATCGGTCCGCTTCATATTCGTTTTCACGCGTAAAACTAACCATTGCTTGTTGACCACTCGCCATGCCACCAAAAATAAGCGCATTCCCCAATTCTGAACTCACTCCACCAAGAAAAATACCCGCTAAAACTGATAGTGCCGTTAAATTATTAACATCACCCGATTTCTCATATAAATCAAGCCCATGGCGTAACTTAACGTGTGCAATTTCGTGTGCTAAAACGGATGCCAGTTGATGTTGAGTTCTAGCCTTTTTGATTAAACCCGCATTGATGCCAATATAACCACCTGGCACAGCAAAGGCATTAACACTGGCGCTTTTAACAATGAAAAAACGATACTCTCTTGACCGGTTCTGCATACTTGATAGCAATCGATTGCCTAAATCATTAATATATCGATCTAATATAGGCGATGTTTCGACCAAATCCTCTGCGAGCAATTGTTCATAAAACTGCTGCCCTATAGTTTTCTCTTGGGCAAGGCTAATAGCAGAGTTTTCCCCCAACAATGGCAACGCATCATTCGCTAAAATGGGTGTCACCATAAACAAAAGTCCAATAAAAAGACCTGTTAACCTAGAACCTAAAGATACTTTGTTAGAGGAAGAACACAAAATCATGGAGGATAGCCTGTTAAAGTAAGTAGGATGAAAAGGCACCCATTGGTTAGGTTACGAAGGGGTCTGATCACTAATTCATACCAAGACGGTGATAATTCTGTGTTTTCCATACCCTATTGACCCTAAACATTGACTCTGAGTTTCTATCAATGTCACGAATAAAAGAAATAACTGCATCTGAATTATCAAAACTGATTGATAGCAAGAATGATTTCAATTTGATCGACATCAGAACACCAGTGGAGATTAAACGTGGCGTCATTCCGGGCGCAAAAACTCTCCCCATGAACTTAGTACCACTTAATCTAAACTATTTCTCCACAACACAAGAACTGATTGTGATCTATTGTCGTACAGGAAGCCGTTCAGCTCAAGTGTGTCGTTTCCTAGATAAGCAAGGTTTAACCAATGTCTGCAGCCTTCAGGGCGGTGTTGTTAAATGGGCATCGAGTGGCCTTGGGATGGATTCTGAAAAACCGGCAGGCATTGTTTAAAGTCACACTTGCGTTTTCAAAAATGGTAGCTTATAAAGATCAACTATCCAGCCATTATCGATCTCAGCTGGTGATTCAGGTTCAAAAAGAGGAATAAATTATGGCTCAATACGATCACGAATTAGATGCCTCTGGCCTCAACTGCCCTTTGCCCATACTTCGTGCGAGAAAGTCACTCGGTGAAATGAAACAAAATCAAACATTGCATATTATTGCAACCGACCCAGGTTCTGTTAAAGATTTTGAGGCATTCACTAAACAAACCAACAATCAGTTGCTGTCATCGACTGAAATTGATGGTCAGTTTAATTTTGTTATTAAAAAGACTTAAGCCTTAGATTTCTAATAGTGAGAAACACAATGAATTATATTATTCACTTGACCGACCAAAACTGACTTATGGTTAACTTAGAATAAAATGGCTGCACGAAAAAAGAAACTGTCCATCATTGCGTCACGGGGCACCCTTGACTGGGCTTACCCGCCATTGATTCATGCCTCAACGGCCGCCGCGTTAGGTTACGATACTGAAATATTTTTTACTTCTTATGGTGTTGAACTAGTTAAGCAAACGCCTCGCCTCAAAACTACGGCTATCGGTAATCCTGGAATGCCAATGCCAGTCCAACTGCCCGTATTACTCCAAGCAATGCCCGGCATGCAAAGTGTCATGACCATGTTGATGAAACAAAAACTAAAATCAAAGGGCGTCATGAGCATCGAACAGTTAAGAGCCCTTTGCTTGGAATCTGGCGTTAAAATGATCGCCTGTGAAATGACTTTAGATCTGTTCGATATTGATCAATCCGACCTTCTAGATGACGTCACAACGGCGGGGATTGCAACCTACCTAGAGTTTGCAGGTAAGTCTCATATTTCATTAACGTTTTAAAAAACATACGCACCAGCATTCACCTAAAGCATTATTATTTATGTATAGAGGGCTTTAAAGCACTTGGTGTTGAGTGTGTGTACAGTTTTTCTATATAAGATTTCATCTCACCAAAATCCAAGCAAAAAATTCAGCGTAAAAAGTAATATTATGCAGTCTAGATCTCACTCTTCTCACTTTATTGATTAAAGTCATCGCAGGACTGGATGAAGATCACAGTCCTTATGATCAATTTAAGACTCTAAAGCTTTGCAAAGAAGTACCCTTTCTCGTCATAATAATGATAATGTAAATGGCTGTATTTTTATCGATGGCGCCAGTGATCCTATTGTTAGCCATCTTTTCTGTGAGCCTGCTTTCTGTTCCAATAGTATTATTATTTCGCCAAAATCATCATTGTCGTCCAATGGCGCCTTTTGAATGGGATCGAGTTCAGAGAAAGACTGATGCTAGGACGCGTTAGAAAACCAAGAAGAGACACACATGAATAAAGAAAAATTAATTATATTTGATACAACCCTGCGTGATGGTGAACAAAGTCCAGGCGCATCAATGACCAAAGATGAAAAAATTCGAATTGCGAAAGCCCTCGAAATAATGAAAGTCGATATTATCGAAGCTGGCTTCCCGATAGCCAGTAATGGTGACTTTGAGTCAGTTCGTGCAATATCAGGCATTATTAAAGACAGCACAGTCTGTGCACTAGCCAGAGCCAAGGAAATCGACATCATGCGCGCAGGTGATGCCATTAAACCGGCCAACTCAGGTCGCATTCATACCTTCCTGGCGACATCATCGATTCATATGCAACACAAACTCCGAATGACGCCCGACCAAGTGGTTGAAGCAGCGGTCAATGCGATTAAAGTGGCTCGACGTTATACCAACAACATCGAATTCTCTCCAGAGGATGCGGGGCGATCCGATCCCGATTTCTTATGCCGAATAATCGAGGCCGTTATTGCTGAAGGTGCCACAACCATCAACATTCCTGATACGGTTGGCTACAACATGCCTCATCAATTTGGTGCACTCATAAAAGACTTAATTGAAAGAATACCTAATTCTGATAAGGCTATTTTCTCCGTTCATTGTCACAACGATTTAGGTCTTGCTGTCAGCAATTCGCTACAGGCAGTGCTTAATGGTGCTCGCCAAGTTGAGTGCACAATCAATGGCCTTGGTGAACGGGCAGGTAATGCATCATTGGAAGAAATCGTTATGGCAATTCGAACTCGTCAAGACGTTTTCCCCTGCGATACCACACTAGATGCCACTCAGATTATGACTTGTTCAAAATTGGTATCGGGCATCACGGGGTTTAACGTACAGCCCAATAAAGCGATTGTTGGAGCCAATGCTTTCGCACATGAATCAGGTATTCATCAGGACGGTATTTTAAAGGCCCGTGAAACTTATGAAATCATGCGCGCGCAAGATGTTGGTTGGACCACTAACAAACTCGTGTTAGGTAAACATTCAGGCAGAAATGCCTTCAAAAGTCGCATGACTGAATTAAATATCGAATTCGGATCTGACGACGACTTAAACGAAATGTTTGTCCGCTTTAAAACACTGGCTGATAAGAAACACGATATTTTTGACGAAGATTTACAGTCACTGGTCAGCGAGCCGTTACTCGACTCCGAAACCGAAACCATCAAACTTATCAGCTTACATGTTTGTAGCGAGACCAATAGCTCACCCAACGCCAGCATTACCTTAACCATCAATGGTGAGGAGCAAACATCAGAGGCGATAGGTGACGGCCCTGTCGATGCCTGCTTCAAGGCCATTGAAAAACTAACCAAAACGGGCATTGCGCTCCAGCTCTATTCTGTTAATGCCATCACCACTGGAACTGATTCTCAAGGTGAAGTAACCGTTCGAGTCGAAAAAGATGGTCAGATTGTGAATGGTCAAGGGGCTGATACTGATATTATTATTGCCTCGGCAAAATCCTACATTAATGCCCTCAATAAAGTGATCAACCGAACCGGGAAAACCCACCCTCAACTGGGTACGGTGTAGCAAACCATGTTAACTTCTAGCCAAAAGCACTGTTTGAAAGGTATCGGTATTCGACAATGGGCAAATCGATCGTCCATCCCGTTGTCAGAAAGTGATGAGGCATTAGAAGTCCAAGTGCAGACCGTGGATTCAGTTAACATATCAGCTCCTGCATCAACACAATCGCCAGTAAAAGCCGCTGTTTCAGTACCCGCGTTAGTGCCAGTTGCTGACATAATCCCTAAAATTGAGTTCAACCTTGATGGGTGGGAAAACATTAATCAGTCCATAGTCCAATGCCAGAACTGCAACCTTGCGACTACCTGCACCCAAAAAGTAATGGGTCTCGGTAACCAGCAGGCAGACTTGATGATCATTGGTGAACCCCCAGGACAAGATGAAGATATTAAAGGAGAGCCTTTAGTTGGTCGCCCCGGTGTTTTGTTCGACAAAATTTTACAGTCAATTGGTATCTCTCGGTCTCAGGTATTTATGACCAATATTGTCAAATGTCGCCCACCCAATAACCGCGATCCATTTAGAGATGAAGTTCAAGCTTGCGACGCTTTTTTGCGAGCTCAAATAAAACAAGTATCCCCTAAAGTAATTTTATCGGTTGGAAAAGTATCCGCTCAGAGTCTGCTTAACACCTCCGATTCAGTTGCTAAATTGATCACACAAAACTACCAACTACCCGGCTCTGACATAGCGCTTAAAGTCACCTACCCCCCTTCTTATTTGCTGCGCAATCCTGCTTCTAAAGCCACCGTGTGGCAAGATATGAAATGGCTGCAAAGGATGCTAAACCCGTGAGTGAAGCTCATTTAAAACACGCTCTATGTTATCGACCAATGACACTAGATGACGTTGCCTACGTACTCACGGTAGAACACGAAGTTTATCCCTACCCGTGGACTGAGCGCATATTACAAGACTGCATTAAGGCGGGTTATGATTGTTGGCTGGCACTAGAGAACGGCGTTATTGTTGCGCATGCCTTTGTTAGCGTTGCGGCGGGTGAAAGTCATTTGCTCAACCTATCGGTATCAAAAAAGCATCAAGGCAAGGGCATCGGTAAGACGTTTATCGACTTTTTGGTCAATATTGCTCGTAATAAAAAAGCAACGGTGATGTTGCTTGAAGTACGTCCTAGCAACTTACAGGCAATCCATTGCTATGACGCCGTTGGCTTTAATGAAATAGGCAGCCGGAAAGACTATTACCCCGCGGCTAATGGTAAGGAAGATGCATTGTTATATGCCAAAGAAATTTATTAGATTCCTGCCTTAGGTTTGATCGAAGTGAAACGTCAATCCATTCACATAAACAGCGCTAAACCCATAAGCTGTTTTGGCAAAGACTATTTTAAGAAGATCTGAGCTAAATTAGAAACACCAGCATCACAGGAAGCGTGATGACCGAAACCGCTGTCGACACGACGACCATCGCAGCCACAGTTTCAGAGTCTGCACCGTATTTCTCCGCGAGCAAATAGGATGTGACGGCCACTGGCATTGCCAGCTGCAAGATGAGCACCGCCAGAGCAATTCGACTCAATTCAAAATAGAGCCCAACACCAGCAGCAATCGTCGCGCAAGATATCACTTTCACTACAGTCAGAACTAGCGGACGCATAAAACGCCGCGCATCGATGCGCCCTAAGGCCACACCAAGCGTAATCAACATCAAAGGGATCGCCATCTGCCCGGCCAATTGCAGGGTATTAGTGAGCCAGACAGGCGTTTGCCAACCATTGTAAAGAAACAATGCTCCAAGAAGCGCACCATACACCGTAGGCTCTCTTAGAACATTGCTGCCCGCTCCTCGACCAGAGACCATCCAGATACCCAGTGAAAATGAATACACTATCATCACCGCAAACACGATTACGGCAAAACTTAAACCTTCTTCACCAAAGGCAAATAACGCCAGCGGCAATCCTAAATTCCCGGTATTACCAAAAATCAGGGGATGTAAATAGGTTGAACCTTCTAGTTTTGCTCGCTTTACAATGACATAAAACACGCCTGTTACAATGAGATAAGCAACGGCCGCCGCGCCAAAGGTGGCTGTGAGCGATGCTGAGTCGATGTTGGCATTCATTAATGCGACAAAAATCAGGCAGGGTACCGAGACACTCATCGCCAGTCGAGTAACAAAACTAACACTATAGTCATAACCCAGACGAACCCATCCAAAACCGATGGAAGCTAAAAGGAAGACCGGTGCAACAATCTGGATAATGATTACAAAAGTAGACATATTTCTTTAAAGGTCAAAGGCTATTTCAGATCAGGGGTTTAAACAAAACCAAGGGGGCTGACGCTGCAGCAAGTTCCAGCCATAACTAGATCTGCTGGCCTACCCAAGCAGCCGGATCACCAAGCGTCATATTGCCCGCTAGATAACCCTCGATAATTTCGATCATCCTCTGTGGCCCAAACGATTGGTCATGTCCACCATGAATGGTCTTCACTTTCAGTGATTTCAGACGCTCTAGGCTTTCACGATAGACGACTTTATCCGAGTGATAAACCGTATCGTATAAAGCACCATCGTATATAACATCTCCACTGAACAGGGTCTCTGTGGCTTTTTCATAGAGCGCAATTGATCCTGGCGAATGGCCAGGCAAGTGTAATATATGAAAATGTCGATTACCAAGATCAACCACATCACCCTCATCCAGATACCCCGTTAAAGGAGCTGCTTTGACACGATAATTCTCAACGACAAAACCCTCGTAAGGCAAAGCCTTAAAAGTTTCAGCACGGACAAAACCCGTAGTCGCAGTATTACCTAATGTTGGGTTCGCATGCACCGACGCTTCCAGTCGGTGACCCAGTCGGCAGTCAAATTCATGAGCGCCACCGATATGGTCAAAATGACAATGGGTTGAGACCACCGTCACTGGCCGTTCAGTCAACGTGATAATTTCTTTTTTGAGTGGCCTCAACCCCATACCGGAGTCAATTAACAGGTCGTAATTTTTACCTTGTATATGCCATATGTTACAACGAAGCCAATCAGCCACATACTTTTCTCGAATAAGCGAAACGCCATCAGAAAATGTAGTCACCTCGTACCATTCGTCGATATGCTTCATTGATAGTAACCGCCTGTTTACACATATAAGTCAGGATTCATTAAAAAAATTGAGGCCGTTTCATGCCGTGACTGACCACGCTAACAGAAACAAAAAACCAAAAAAATTAATCGCTATCGCCTCATATTTTGAGGTGAAATCTGAGCATATGATTCATACAACCTTGAATAATCATAACCCTTTTGAAAATAGATCCACTATGCCATGGGGTGAATCTTTAGCAGCGCTTCATAATCATGCGACACGGCATTAATAGCAGCCCGAAGAAGTGTAGCACCCTGCTCGACTGTTGCCAGCACTGAATGTGAACCCACGCGTCCGTCAGGAAATTGTTGACGATGCTGATGTGGCGGACCATGTTGGTCACCCGCATGACTCTTAATGAACTCTGATGATATAGGCTCTGGTGGCCATAGTGCAAGACCCGGCTCCACTACTCGATGCGTTGCCTGAGTAATCGCAATCTCTGATGGCGTCGCATGCATTCCCTCCCAATCACCATAATACTTGCTGCGCAGATCATTCACTCTTTCAAAGTCCCACCAGCTTTTGATATGAACCTTTTCTGAACCGTATTTTTTAGCCACGCGTTTCAATGGCGCTAAATTAGCACCATGTCCATTAAGAAAATAAATGGTGTCAAAGCCATGAGAGAGGAGCCCTTCAACTATTTCGCTGACCAGTAATTCAAAAGTACTTTCTGACACAGAAATAGTGCCAGCAAAAGACATATTAAAGGGTGCCGGTGTATAGGCTAAGGTGGGTACAACGTAGGCATTGATCTGCTCTCCTGCACCTTGCGCAATTTTTTCAGCGCAAAACGCATCGGTGCCAATCAACCCCATAGGGCCATGCTGTTCGGTTGAACCGACAGGAATTAAAATACCGCGTGAATGGGTGAGATAAGCATCGACCTCGAGCCATGTGGCCTCGTCCAGCCTCATTGTGGCTCCTGCGTTTTGAGCCAGGCAGACAAACGAGGTCGATACGCTTCAAGCTCTGTTGACACGGCAGGATGGCTAAGGATTCTTGACCGATATTGTTTAACCGATTGTGGCAGGTTAATTTGCATACCAAACGCTTCGGAGCGAACATCAATCCAAACAAAGGTAATGGCAAATCCGCATTCTCCTAGCGTCAGCCTCTCCCCATAATGGTTGTCATTACCGCCTAATAATTTTGCCAATTGGTTAAGACCATCGCCAATGGCTTTTGAATGCTCATCGGCCCTCAAGGCATTACGTTTGGATGAATTAATAAAAGGAAATAGTCTGCGTACTTCTGGCTCCAGCCGAGTGTCATGCAAACGAGAAAGTTCACGGGCTTTCGCCCGATCATTTAACTCAATGGGTAACATCGGTGGATTGGGATATTTTTCGTTTAGGTATTCAGCAATGGCTTCAGAGTCGGCCAACAGTAACGAGCCATCCACTAATGCCGGCAAATTCCCAGACGGCACAATACTTTTATATTCAGCTGAACCGTATCCACCTGGGGGAGGAAGTTCTTGCCACGGTATTTTTTTATGCCGAAGCAGGATTCTCAACTTCGCACAATATAAACTGATTGGAATGGCAACAATGGTCAACATTAAAAAAAGGAGCCGTCAGGCCACTACAATAATATTAGTTCGATAGCTTCCACTTACGACCCAATTCATCAAAAAATCCACCCTTTTGTTTCAACGCAATCCACGTATTCACATAGTTAATCCAGACCTGATCGGCCTGAGGCATTAACATCGCAACGGGGGTTGGAGACTGAGGGGCTGATACGGGCACAATCATCATGTTCGAATATTTTTCAACGAGTTTTAAGCTTCTACATTTGACGTGATGTGAGCGTCAGCTCGGCCTGCGAGTACCTCTTGAAAATCGCGAGCGGGTGCATCTACAATTTTATGTGCCGCTTTTGGAAAATACGGTTTAATTTGCTGTTTCTGGGTAGTGCCTAAAGTTGCAGCAACCGTTACACCCGCTTGGTTCAGGTCATTCCAGTCTTTATATTGACGGGCATTCCTAGATAAAATAAGGGGAACTGTGGCCAATGAAAAATAGCTCGTTGAATACCCCGCTGCTTTTGCTCTGGAGGGAGAAATTGAAGCCGAACCAGTCAAATGATACGCCCCCGAAACAACCCCATTTAAAAGTGTTTTCCAATCGGCAGGAACAAATTCAATCTCGACACCCAAATCCTTCGCTAGCTCAGTCATAACGTCAATAAGAAACCGTCTTATTATCGTTCACCGCTATTATCATTTCGGTCACTATTGGACTTTTAATCGCCTTACCGGGCCTATCTTCCAATATTTATCTGCGCAGCTTAAACCGGGTCTATGTTGAATTTATACGCGCCATTCCAATCTTAGTTTTAATACTCTGGGTCTATTATGGTATGCCTCAGGTTTCTGGCCTTTCAATCTCAGTATTTTGGGCTGGCGTGTTTGCATTAGCGTTATCCGACAGCGCTTTCGAAGCAGAGATTTTTCGTGCTGGCATCCAGTCAATTGACAAAGGCCAGTATGAGGCCGCACACTCTATTTCACTCAGTTATACCGATACCATGCGCTTTGTTATTTTGCCTCAGGCAATCAAACGCATATTGCCAGCACTGGGCAACCAACTCATTTACATGCTCAAGATGTCTTCCTTAGTGTCAGTCATCGGTATGCAGGAACTCACACGAAAAGCCAACGAACTCGTTGTTACCGAATATCGTCCGTTAGAAATTTATACCATTTTAGTACTTGAATACCTGGTCTTAATTCTATTAGTCTCTGCCGTAGTGCGATGGTTAGAAAGACGCATGAATAGCAATGGGATTGATTAACCTCAATTAAAAGGTCTTTCGCCATGGCCATCCATAATGCATTCGCATTCACTAACGTGCCATTATTAAAAACCTTCAATTTTGTCTCAAGCCGTCGGTCCCGTTTGAGACAACCAGTCCGTTAAAACGAAATTGTCAGCCGACCTACAAGGCCCATCTATAAGACTTGACTTGGCCCATTTTAGAATCTTTCTAGTGCCGCACAGCAATATGGGAAAACTGGCATTGAAACGAGTCAAATCAATCGATTATTCCGTTAATAATTGTGATCAAATTGAACCAGTACTCATATTGAATTGATAAAAAGTGTACATTTCGTTTTTTAACTGCTCTGAATGAATGATGGCTATTTACGAGTCTGTTTTTAACCCCTCCACCTATGTTTATTTGGCCACCCTTTGCTATGTTTTGGGGCTGCTAATAAGAAATGAATTTTTACTGCGTATATTTCTATTGGGCGGTAGCTTCTTATATATCCTTTATTATTTCTACGTCGCTCACACACCCTTGTGGGAAGCCATCTTTTCCAGCACCCTTATCGGTGCGGCGAATATGATCACCATTTACCGTATTTTCCTCGAACGCTTTACCATTGGCATGTCAGAAGAAATGTTAACCCTTTATGGCGCCTTCCCTAACTTTAATCCGGGACAATTTCGTAAAGTTATGAGCCAAGCTATTATTGTCCATCAGACGCAAGATACCCCGCTGCTGCTTCAAGGTAAGAAGCCAAATCATATGTACCTCACCATGACTGATGGCTTTAGGCTGGAACGAGACCATCAAACCTCTGACATTGGTTCCGGTCATTTTCTAGGTGAAATATCGTTCCTGTTGGGCAGTGAAGCCAGCGCCACCATCATCGCAAAACCGGGATGTAGCTACGTCAGCTGGAACGTCGACACCCTGAAAGATTTGATGAGCAAAAAACCCCATATTGCCAACGCAGTCTCTGTACTATTAAATAAGGATATTGCTCTCAAGCTGGCGGTAAGCTTTCCCACACAAGGAATACCCTAAACGTCACACCCAAAAATAACGCTTTAACTCATAAAAAGCCGACGGCATATTCCGTCACAGGCAACTCGTTAAGTCCTCATCTCAGCGCACCGTTCTCACACCCGATTAACCGTCACCGTTTTTTTGTAATCCCTTTAATCACCAGTGAAGTCAGCCCCTGGCTCTCACCGTGGGGTATGTTGCGCGCTTAGCCGGCGTCTTTAACCGTTTCATCCAGTGGCCTCAGCGCTTTTCTTCGCTGTGTGACCAACCGATGTTCCCTTAAAAAGGTATACAGACCGGTTCCTATAATGATCGCAGACCCAACCAAAGTGAGGCTATCAACCTGCTCATCAAAAATAAACACACCCACCAACAACGAGAACAACAGCCTTGAATACCGAAAAGACGCCACGATAGACGCATTACCGACCCGCATGGCCGATACAATGGCGTAATAGCCCGACATACTAAAAACGATCGCACAGCCAAAATAGACTAATGTGTCGCCGGCAAGAGGCGCCATCACTTGAGAGCTAACGAGCAAACAAAGGCCACCCGCGACTACCAGTGACGAAAAAGCTTGAAAGGAAATAATCGACGATTCGACATTAGACGGAATCACTCGGGTTGCTAAGTCCCTGACGGCCACGCCCAAAACGGCTAACAGCACCCACAATACCGATGGATTAAAGCCACCAAACCCCGGCCTTATGATAAGTAAAACCCCTATAAAGCCCACGCACACAGCCGTCCATCGCCGCCAGCCAACGCTTTCTCCTAAGAATAAGGCCGCACCCATCGTGATGGTTAATGGCGTGACTTGGAACACCGCTGCCACTGTCGACAGTGGCACAAGTGATAGGGATGTGACAAAGGCCAGGGCCGCGATCGCCTCTGCCACCATTCTAATACAAGTGGTTCGTGTCCAGACGTGGGGTGCCAGTAATCGGTGCCCCCGGCTAACCGCCATCAAGGCAAAAAAGACAGCACTACAAAAACCAATAACCATTAGAATTTGACCAATAGAGATTGAGCTAGAAAGGTGCTTGATAAACGCATCTTCTATCGTAAACCCCGCCATCGCAGCGAGCATGAACAAAATGCCTTTGCGGTTATTGATGCTGTCGTTCAAAGTCAGTAACGCCTCTCGTTTGTTGACCGGTAATGTAAATTAAAGTCGTTGCAGAAGAAACCTAATAATGGAGGATGAACGCAGTTTATTGACCCGCTCAGGCAGGTGGCTTAAAAAAAGTAACGAGAACGTTTAATTCTGCTGTCCAACACTGCGGCTGTCAGGTTGCTTTACACTAAATTAAGAAGGTATCACCCATCTGGACACACAGAGGGCTTATTTGACGGCTTTGAACGCCTCACCGATTGATCATGGTCAATAACCCATGAATGCGCGGATTCAAGCGGATTCAAATCAATCACACAGGACCGTTTTAAACTCATAGCCGTTCCCAATCATTGCAACCAAAAATACCCCCTGACTGCACTGCTGCCCCCCACTACCCAGACTTCTCCCTCACAAACACGCCCTTTGTGATTGAGCAATACCTCCCTTTTAGGCCGTTTCAACCCCGAGTGGGAAGCCGGGTAAATTGGGCCAGCGCCTTATTTTTGATGCCGATAATCGCTGTATTTTAAAAATAAGACTGTCAGTTTTTTTTACACGCCCCCTTCAGAAAGTGTAAAGAATCTTTACAACATGAACCCGAGCGCCCAGCGTTCAACCGGTTAACTCATTGATAAAAAAAAATTTTAAATTAGTGGTGCGAATCATGCTTCATATCACTATCTGAATAAAAAAATCAGGTGAATTAAAAGTGACATCTTTAAACCTGTCTCTTATACACATCTGACGCTGCCGACGACTCCTTACGTGTAGA
>OJEJ01000102.1_pt1 | contig 51770 bp, 44 predicted proteins | sample 1593271 | NCBI WGS metagenome assembly OJEJ01 (sample SAMN05416877, study PRJEB24817) | seawater metagenome | isolation source: Sea water | place: Canada:Atlantic | collected 2013-11
CGGCAGCGTCAGATGTGTATAAGAGACAGATACACAAAAGCATCCTCAACATACATATACTAAACGTGATATGTATTATTTTTCTAAAGTAATTTCTAGTGGTTTACAGCATCACTACATTAAATGTCGCATTATTGAGAGTCTTAAGACTAAGTCAGAGCACAGGGCTGATAGTAATGGCACTGTTAATATTTTTTATTCTCTTCTCCTGGTATTTTTAGCCGCGTAAATTCGAGACCCATTTTTTGCTACCCAACGCTCGCGGTCAAAGTTTGGATCTTTTGAAATCTCATCGGACATCTCTTTGAATAATGCATAATTCGGATCCGTTGTATCGCTAGGTAGGCGGTGGTAATTTGAAGTGGCTGAATTTACCAATTCTACTACTCCGAAAATACAAACTGAAGAAACCATAGCAGCCAATATTGCAGCGGAGACGTTCGCCACATTTATATCAAGTGCAATACAAACAAAGGCTAAGGAGAAACCTAGCATTATTGAAAACCACCACAACAAGCGCTGCCAAAACAATGTAATTTTCTTTTTTTTATGATCGTCGGCTAAAGAATATTTACTTGGGTAGGTGATTTGCATTACTAATGCGACAAAGATCATTACTGTGTAGAGCAACACTCCGCCGATGGAGACAGATTCGCCGGTAGTAACAAAGCCGATTAGCCTAATCAAAAAACTTAGTCCAAACGAAAATAACAAAACAATGATACCTGAACTCAAGATCTCCTCGACCTTACCTAAAGGTCTCTCGCTCTTACTGCCAAAAAGCCACCATTTTACCAGACAAAAAACTATAACTGCCCCTATGGCGCATTGTAAGAGCTCCCCTACCCCCATATCTCTTTTGTTATCTAATATGGCAAAGGCCAAAAAATTTTCAAAGTCAGCACTCCAAGTAGTGGAGCAGGATATGATTAGCAGTAAAGATAAAATTAATCTCTTCATAGGAAAGATAACCGTTTGATAAGATATGGCTCAGCCATACCAAAAAACTCCCTGAAGGACGCATCCCTGCCTCTCATCCTTAAATTCTTAAACCCCTAAAATCTGGAGATCCTAGGGGTTTCATTTCAGGTAGTAAAAAAGCTCGCTGCTATTGTTGCTTTTGCATCGGGTAACCGAAGCCTGACTGTTCGTTAGACATCAGCACAACTATTTCTTCATTTGATTCTCCATCATCATCGACGTCAACACCATACACTGTGAAACCGGTATATTGACCAGCGGACGCACAGTTATCTCCTGTGATTGAGGTAGCCAAAGCCATGATATTGTTGCTTGTAGTTTGGCTGATTGTGCCTTCCAATGCACAGTCAGTAGTGTTTAGTGAAATGTCACCAGTGTCGGTTATGCTCAACAAGCAAGAATTAAAATTAACTGAACCAAAACAACTAGAGTCGGCGATTTCCCATGTTCCTGCTAGCGCATCAATACTAACCTGCTGATCATTCAGATCATCATAAAGTAAGGTGGCATCTAATGCAGTGTTTCCAAAGGCATCCTTTGCAGTAAGCATCATAGTTGATGCTGAAGCAATAACTGCAGTACCAGATCTATCTTCAATGAAAGCATCATTGAGGCCATAGAGTTTCGCGGAGTCAGTCTCCAGCTGGTCACCCTGGATAGAGTAGGTACCTGCCATGATATTTCCGGCTACAGACTCAACAGTCTCCGTCTCCGAACGAGAAAATGAATTAGCGTATTGCTGACAATTTGCATCATCGTAATTGTCTACTGTTATAGAATTTGTTGAAGAATCGTAGCTAACGATAAGATTATATCGGTAGCCAAACCCAGAGTAGCTTTCATTTTTTATATCAAGACATGTGTCTAGCGCGAGCGGAATTGCATCGTACTGGGTTTCTTCACATGATTCAGTGTAATATAGAATTCCGGAGTTAACTTCAAAAGATACAAAACATTCTGAAACAGGCTCTTCGGAGAATGTCAGTGCTGCTAATGCGAATTTTCCTTCATTAAAAATACCTAATAATTCGGTATCTATGCCGTCGTCGCTGATTTCCACCTGCCATATACCATTGGCACTTTGGATTACAGTAACTGTTCGTGTGACTTCGGTAGCCGTATTACCGGCCGCATCAGTCACGTTATAGGCCAAGATGCTGGTGCCGTCGGCGCTAGTATCTACAGAGCCTGTCACCACTATGCTGGCAGTTAAGTCACCGTCTACGTCGTCAGTGGCAGTAGCTCCTGCGTCGGTGAAAGTATCGCCGACTTGCAGTGTGATAGTGTCTTCGCCAGTTAGTGTAATGACGGGTGCAGTAGTATCAGCGGTGATGCACGGTGCAGTAGTAAGCGCAGGCATTAACGTCTCCAAATGCGCCTCAATCTCCTCTGCAGTCTGTCTAGTTGCATCACTCGCAACGACTCCATTAGTAAGCGTATCGCCCTGTAAACCGAATAAGTAACGTAATGTGAGCAGTCCATCTGTAAGGGCGTCAATCTCACCATTACCGTCGATATCGGCAAGATCACCTAGCGTTGCTATGCGGGACTCAATATCGAAAGACTCTGTATAAGCAGCATCACAGGCTATGGTACCCGTTACCAGCGCACTGCCATCTAAACCGAACATATCTCTTAGTAAAAGAAGACCATCAGTGAGAGCGTCATATTGGCCATCCCCATCCAGATCCAGAAGACCTGTTGGCACAGCTCCCGTTAAAAATTCATCGAGAGCAGTGACACCGTCGTTATTTTTGTCACTAGCAGCATCATTTGGATCATTCGGGTCTAACCCATACTTAGTTTCCCAGGCGTCAGGCATGCCATCAGAATCACTGTCCATTGCGTATAGAGAGTTATTTGGGAAAGCGTCGTTGTTATCACCGGTACCATCCATATCGGCATCTGAAGACTCGGTAGGGTCAAGTGGAAACGCATCATCACGATCAAAAATGCCGTCATTATCATCATCTGTGTCAGTGTTGTTGCCAATACTATCTCCATCAGTATCTATACTCTCTGTGGGATCTGTTGGAAACGCATCTGCCACACAGATTAAAGATGGCTCAAGACATTCGTCAGGCGATCCGTCAGCATCGGTGTCAATTAAACACTCTGAATCCCCGAGGCAAATTAGAGGCGTAGCAATGGATGAGGATGCTGTAGCCTTAACACCAGCACACAGATATTCATCATAGACAGGGGTGCAGGCGGTTAAAAATTTAAAGAACATACCATCGGGACGAACCGCTTCAACTGGTATGCCGTTCCAAACCATGATATCTGGAATTTCATTGGCCACATGCCCATTCAAATGATGAGGGTGAGCAGAGGTGACCATAATGCCAAAAAAATGAGCCAACTCATGGGCCAACGTCACTGCTGCTCTATGGCGCAGCAAGCCACTATCCCCAGAAAATGGATTTTCAGTATTCACTAAAACAGGGAGCTCATTTTGCCAAGGTGCGATACCTGAGTAACTAGCACAGTAAGTATCAGGCGGATCTATCCCTAAACGAACTACACCCATTTCTGTTGGTGATTTGACTATATTTTTTCCAGCCAGCGCAGTAGAAGTATTTGTATTGTCAGCGACGCCATCGTCAACATAACCCCCGGTTGCTTCACACTTTTCCTCAAGCGTATCTAAAACAATGACGCGGCTAATGCCAACCCGCACACCAAACTGCGCTTCAAACAAATAAGATGCCCGATCAAAAAGGACCTTTGGGGAATCCTCAAGAGACTCATAACCCTGAGTTAAAAAGTGACGCTGATACTGGTCATAGTAATCAACCCAACTTTTGTCAAGAACGACTATAAATTGATATTGAATTAAATGACGATTAACTGCATCTAGTGCCCACGGTAATCCATTGCAATGTGGAACTTGCTCAAGGATTGGCTCGAAGTTACTATCAAAAGATTGCCGCCCAGAAGTAAAGGAGCGCTCTCCATTTGCCCTAGGTGAGATGTAATTTGGAAAAACATCTCGCTGTTTCTGATCATTCTCCAGAGCGCAATCAAAAGTAAGGGGCGTTTCGATTTTACATTCGGCGCTACATCCATCGTTATTCAAAATGTTACCGTCATCACAAGCTTCAGCAGTGATCTTTACACCGTCACCGCATATTTCACCGCAGGAGTCAGGTGAGCCAACTCCACACTCGAAATAACCCCACTCAACCCGACAACTGGAAGTACAACCGTCACCATTAAGTTGTCCGCCGTCATCGCATTGCTCATTTCTCTGAAGAATAGAGTCACCACACTCTTGAGATTGCGTATTAAAAGCAGACGAGTTACCGATATCAATAACAGCGGCAAGGCTCAAACTACTGAGTGCCATTATCAGAATTACTAGGAGTGAGCGAGGCATCTTTGTCCTTGGATGAGCCTAGATTAAACGAACACATCTGGCAGGAGTTCATTTAAATGATAAATACAAAATCTACGGAAGTCATTATAGCGACTAAGTAACGAGAAATCTTTACATGAGTAGTCCTTATTTTTTCGTCAACGAAAATGGCGATTTCTTTAAAGATACCAAGAAATTTAATAGGGCTTGGCGTAAAGCAATTAAGCGAAAGCAGATACATTATCGAAAACGATATTCCGCTAGACATACAAGAGCCACTGAACTTTTAAGCATGGGTCTTTTAGCACCAGACGCGGCAGTAAATATGGGTCATTCTACTGCGGTATTTTTAAACACTTACTCTGAGTTTATTAATGAGTATGCTGCTAACCAAGACCCAAGAAGATTTGAACCATTGCCAAGCATTGCCCATAAGCGTTAATTAAAGTCCTTGGGCAGTTTTTTGGGCAGTGAATATGTGGTTAATGACTCTCAATGAGTGTTAAGAAAAACAACAAGTGAGGCTCTATGCACCTTTTAACCGTCACTGGGAATCAATGAGAGTCAATGTCGCGGGTTCAATCCCCGTCGTCCACCCCATTAAATCCTTCTTAACCGTTAGTCCAGTTGATTACCCGATGTCTCTGTCAGTAGCGAGACACAGATAATTGTTGCCACGGCCGCCAGCGCCATATACACCGAAACATAAACAACGCCATAGGTATTCCACAACATAACTGCGATGGTAGGCGCAAGTGCCCCTCCCAAGATTGCGCCTATCTGATAACCCAAAGATGCCCCGGAATATCGAACCTCGGTACTGAATAGTTCCGTAAAAAATGCTGCTTGAGGGCCATATTGCATCCCTACAAAAATCAGTCCAAGGCTTATAGCACCAGTAACTATGTAAACATTGCCAGTATCAACCAGTGGAAACAGGGCAAAAGCCCAAATACCAGATAAAACTGCACCCCACAGATACACGCGCTTGCGCCCTATTCTGTCGGACAAACCGGCGGCCCAAAATTGGGCTGGCACCATGATGACAGCAGCAATAAGAACAGAGGTAAGCATGGTGTCACGCGACAACATGACGGACGGTGAGTTGACGCCATAGGCCATAATAAAAGCGATCAAGATATAGAATGTTACCTGGATAGAAAGGAAGGCTCCTGCGGCGAGAAAAATGCGTCCAGGATGGCGTGACAGTACCTCAATAATCGGTGACCTTTTCACTACCTTACCTGCACTCATGTCCTGAGTCTGACTAGCGGCTAATTTTTTGAAGGCTTCAGTGTCTTCAAGATTCAGCTGAACATATAAGCTCACAAAAATCAGTAAAATACTGGCGATGAATGGGATTCGCCAACCCCAGTCCATAAAGGCTTCTTCGCTTAAACCTCCACTGACACCCAAAAAAGCCAAGTTAGCAAGGATAACGCCAATAGGGGCGCCAGCTTGGGCATAAGCACCATACCAGCCACGTTTCTCCGGAGGTGCGCTCTCCGTCACCAGAAGCATTGCTCCGCCCCACTGGCCACCAATCGCCAGACCCTGCACAAACCGCAACAACACCAGGATTAGTGGTGCCAAATATCCGATAGTTTCGTAAGTGGGAAGGAATCCAATCAATGTGGTTGATGCGCCCATAATCAACAAAGCGATGACTAGGGTTTGTTTGCGACCGACACGATCGCCAAAATGACCAAATATAATTCCGCCCAATGGCCTTGCTAAAAAGCCCACCGCGAAAGTGCTAAACGAAGCGATCAGTGCAACCATTGCCGGCATATCTGCTGGGAAGAATGCTTTTGGAAAAATGATAGCTGCAGCCGTTCCATAGAGGAAAAAGTCATACCATTCGATACTAGTTCCGGCCAAAGATGTTAAGGCCACTTTACGAATATTGTTCGGTTGTGACTTCTGCATGCCCTATTCCTTTTTTTGTTTTGGTAATCATAGCCGAATAGCCTGTTTAATCAAATCGTCAGCACCTAAGGTTGCGAATGGCTATTTGGAATGAGAACATGCACTCAGCCTATTTAGAAAGAGACCTGATGACTAAATTAGATATAGACTTTGTAAGGCAACAATTCCCAGCTTTTAGTGAGCCATCGCTAGCTGGTTTTGCGCATTTTGAAAATGCAGGCGGTTCCTACGCCTGTGCGCAAATGATTGATGCCCTTCATCACTACTATACAACCACTAAAGTCCAGCCCTACTATTGTTTTGAGCCTTCGATTGGCGCTGGTCAAGAAATGACTCGCGCTCGCGAGCGCATGGGCTCATGGCTTAATGTCGCCCCTGACGAGGTTCATTTTAGCGCCTCAACGTCTCAAAATAGTTATGTGGTTGCGCAAGCATTGCGAGATTACTTGCAGCCGGGTGATGAGATTATTGTTACTAACCAGGATCATGAGGCCAATATCGGTGTTTGGCGACGATTAGAAGCACAGGGTATCGTTATTCGGGAGTGGCAAGTTAATCCTCAGACCGCAGAGCTAGAGGACAAAGGATTGGATGCCCTACTCAACGAAAAGACGCGGGTAGTAGCCTTTACCCATTGCTCGAATATTGTCGGCAGTATCAACCCAGTGCGTGAATGGGCAGATAAGATTCATGCTGTCGGTGCTCTGGCATTTGTTGACGGGGTTTCCTATGCAGGCCATGGACTTCCTGATGTGGAAGCGCTGGGCGCTGACATCTACTTTTTTTCGTTGTATAAAGTTTACGGCCCGCATCTTGGCGTTATGATTATGCGTGATGCACTGAATAAAGCACTACCTAGCCAGGGACACTTTTTTAACGTTGGGTCTGCGACGAGCCGATTCACACCCGCCGGGCCAGATCATGCACAGATTGCCTCTGTTAATGGGGTGATTGATTATTTTGAAGCAATAGATGCTCATCATTTTAGTGCCACTGACAAGTCACCGAAAGCCCGCCGAGTGGGAGCACTTCTGCATAGCTCAGAAATAGAAATTTTGAAGCCACTGCTGAATTTTTTGAAAAAACGGACAGCAATACGGTTGATCGGAAAAGATACTGCGGACAACAGAGCGCCCACTGTTTCCTTTACTGTCCATGGCGTTGATCCAGCCGTTATTGCGGAGAAACTGGCCGAGCAGAATATCGGTATTGCGAATGGCAATTGCTATGCCTATCGACTGATGGAGGCTTTGGATATTCCCCCTGACCAAGGCGTCGTGCGTCTGTCATTTGTACATTACACGAGCGCAGAAGAAGTTAGTCGACTAATCACGGCGCTGGAAAGTGTTATTTAGATCATTCGGGGTGGTTAAGCCGCCAATGGTGAGCCAGTGGTTAATGTTGGTTTACTTGTAGTGTTAATAAATTAATTTAGTATGAGGGTGAGTTTATGTCCAAACGAAGAGTAGTTATTTTAGGCTTAATTTTATTTCATTTTCCGGTGTTTGCGGAAGCTCGGTTAGTCATTACCAATGCCACGCTGATCGATGCAGTAAACCCCACTAGGTCGTCTATGACCCTTATTGTTGAAAACGGGGTAATTCAGTCCATCCTGTCACCAGATCACAGTGCTGAGATCGGCGAGCAAGATATTGTTATTGACGCAAAGGATAAATTTGTTTTACCGGGTCTTTGGGATGCGCATGTGCACCTAACCTTTATACCTGATCTTGACTATCAGACTTCCTATGACCTTTTTCTTCGCAATGGAATTACCAGTATTAGGGATACTGGCGCTGTTCTGAATCGGTTAAAACCTGCCAGAGACTACGCCACAAATCACCCTGAAAAGGCACCTAGACTGTTTTTCTCAGGCCCTCTTATCGACGGGAAAGATAGAGTTTATAAGGGTATGGAACCCGGGTTTCCTGAGTTGTCAATTGGCATTGATGAGCAGTCTGATATCGAGAGAATAGTCGACGATTTAGTCCTCGAAGGTGCTACGTTCTTAAAATCTTATGAAATGTTATCGCGGCCTACGTACTTAAAGCTCCTTAAAATCGCTCAAGAAAGAGGTCTTAGGGTCACTGGGCACATACCGCTCAGTATTGACCTGTTAGAGGCGATCGAGGCTGGCTTAGGTGGCATGCAGCACATACGTAATCTTGATCTGGCATGCGCGTTAGATGCTGATGAGACTATAATTGAGAGACAGCACCTACTGGATAATAAAGAAGAACTTGCTGGCTCTGCCTTAAGATCAAAGATTCATAAATCTCAACGCTATGCGGCTATTGCAAATTTCGATAAAAAACGCTGCAACACGATTATCCGAAAATTAGCCAAGTATGAAGTTTTTCAGACACCCACATTGACTATTAACTCCTATGGATCGAAGCGACTTTTTGCAGATCCACAATGGAGAGATACCTACAAATTCCTTCCAGGTACGGTACGAGAAGACTGGCAAGCAAATTCTGTCATTGAAGCTGAGGAAGCCGTTAGTGAAAATGCTACAATCTTTAATGATTGGAGTATGAAGATTGTTAACTTATTTAATCAAAATGGCGTTAAAATTTTAGCTGGTACCGACACTCCTATTGGCTACCTAACCCCAGGATTTAGTCTCCATAAAGAACTGGAACTTTTAGTCGATGCAGGCCTGTCTCCCAAAGAGGCGATAAGATCCGCTACGCTAACACCCGCTGAGTTTTTCAACTTACAGCAAGAAATGGGGACAATCGATGAGGGTAAAGTAGCCGATATCTTGATACTCAACAGTAACCCCTTGATTGATATTCGTCACACTCAAGATATTTACCGCGTGATCTCTAAAGGTATCATTTATTAAGTGTGCAATTTTAACGTTTAGATAAGAAAACGTGCGCGCGTGCAAACCTTAACTCAGTCTTGGTCACCGACATGGGATCATTTTATGTCATCTAGATTGACCTTGCGGTTAAGGTACCTAGAAAGTTAAGTCTGTGTCGCTTTTAGGGTGGCCAAAGGGTTGTGTTATTGGTTATCCTCCGCTACCTTGATCAACAACTCGAACCTGCCTCTTTCAAAGGAAATAAAATGTCTGCTCTTATCCTCGATGGTAAAGCCCTTTCAGCCAAATCAGAAGCTGATCTCGCCGCTCGTGTTGCGGTTATTAAGGAGAAAAATAATGGCCAAGCACCGATTCTTGCTACGATCTTAGTGGGTGCAGACCCAGCCTCGGCTACCTATGTCAAAATGAAGCAGAATGCGTGTAAACGGATTGGCATGGAATCGATTGCCGTTGAGATGCCCTCTCATACCTCCACTAGGGAACTATTGACCAAGATTGACGAGTTAAACACTAATCCTAACTGCCACGGAATTTTGCTGCAGCACCCTGTGCCGTCGCAGATTGACGAACGGGCCTGTTTTGATCAGATTGATATTGCCAAAGATGTTGATGGCGTAACCTGCCATGGGTTCGGTCGTATGGCTATGGATGAAGATGCCTATGGATCGGCTACACCGCAGGGAATTATGCGCACCCTACAAGCATACGAAATAGACCTAGCCGGCAAGCATGCTGTTGTGGTTGGTCGAAGCCCTATTCTGGGAAAGCCAATGGCGCTTATGCTTTTAAATGCCAACGCAACAGTTACTATTTGTCACTCTAAAACGCAGAACCTACCAGAACTAATTAAGCAGGCCGATATCATTGTCGGCGCAGTTGGCCGACCTGAATTCATTCAAGCCGCATGGATTAAAGATGGTGCTGTCGTAGTCGATGCTGGGTATCATCCTGGCGGTGTCGGCGACATTCAAATGGGCCCCTTGATCGACCGTGCGGCTGCATATACGCCAGTTCCCGGCGGCGTTGGGCCAATGACTATTAACACGCTGATTCAGCAAACTGTTATTGCCGCAGAAAAAGCCCTTTAAGGGGCTTTTTTTCTGCTACTAATTTTATCGATCATATTAGCAAGAGCAGTTTGTGCGTAGGGCTGATTAATCGACCACACTTGCTGCGCAGTTTCTAGGTTGACAATGTCGTCATGGTTGTTAGTTCCACCCGCTTCTCGCAACGTCTGCTTAGTGCGGAGTAATAGTTCTTTCGGTAGGTCTCGGATATTCTCGGTGAAACTAAATGCTTCATCGACTAATCTGTCTTGTGGAACGCATTTCCAAGCCAATCCTTTATCAACAGCCTCTTGGCCGCTCAACGACTGAGAAAACAGTAGCATGCCAGCGGCAGTATTCCAGTTTGCAAGTTCACGTAGCATCCAAGTATTACCGCCACCCGGGTGTAAACCGAGCCCGAAAAACCGTGGTTCAAAGCGCGCCTTTTCTGTAACAATCCTCACATCACAGCCAACCGCCATGTTAAAGCCAGCACCTACTGCAGGGCCATTCACTGCGGCAATAGTGGGCAGTGAGCATTGCGCTATGCATAGAAACCCGCTGTAGATATTCTCAAGCATCAACTTGTCGGCTGTAATATCCCCTAGCTGACCGCCAGCACAAAAACTAGGTCCGTTACCGGTGACGATAAGCGCTTTTACGTCTGGATTTTTTTCAGCTTGGGCGACAAAATCGACAATCATCTCGCAGACTTCAAGGGTGAGCATATTACGCTTAGCGGGATTATTTAGGGTTAATAAAGCAATATTGTCACGAATTTCAAAGAGTACCAGAGACATCGAACAGTCCTTCTTGTTAAAGTTACGTAAGGATACCATTTACTTAAATTAAAGTGTCCACCAAAGAGGTTTGGAATTATGGATTTAGAGCAAGTTAACCCAATGCCCATCAATGCTAACGAGTTGGTGGCTCATAGAGGATACCGGGGCAAATACCCTGAAAATACCATTTTGTCTTTGAATAAAGCGGTTGAGCATGGTGCATTATTTATTGAGCTTGATGTGCAGTTCAGCCAAGACAAATTACCGATTATTTATCACGACACGAATCTAAGCCGAGTGAGTGGTCAAGATACCTCTGTATTCGAATTAAACCGGGATTCTTTGTTAGCCATAGCGGCTTTCGAACCTGGCCGGTTTGGTGACAAATTTAGTGATGAAACCATCGCACCACTTGAAGCGTTGGTGGCAACACTCCAGCAAAACCCCCCAGTAATTGCCTTTGTAGAGATCAAAGAGGAGTCAATTGAGCATTGCGGTCGAGAGTTGATGTTACAAGAAATACAGCGAATTTTGGAACCAGTGGCAGAACAAACTGTAATAATGAGTTTTGACTATCAGCTCGCCATCATGGTTCGAGAGTCGAATTGGCCTCTAGTAGGCGTAGTATTAAAATACTGGGAAGATCTAGAGAGCGATGAAATCCAAAAGGCTGCCGCTGATTTTATCTATGTTGATCATGGAATTATCCCTGAAAACTATAACCTCTATGATAGTGCCGCCCTCAGTGACGCAACGCTAGTTGCCTACGAAGTTAGTGACCGAGCTCTGGGATATACTCTATTGGCGCGTGGCGTTGACATGCTAGAGACTTACGAGCTAGAAAACTTAATGGCCTCGGACTAAGCAATAACAGCGACTAACTCCGTCGCCATTGAGTCCCCGCCCTACTATCCTCAAGAATCACACCCTGATCAAGAAGGGATTGGCGTATTTGATCAGCTCCAGCATAATCCTTATTTTCCTTAGCTTGTTGCCGTTGGATAACGAGCGCGTCAATGTCTTGCTTGCTAATGTCTTCCGAGCCTCTCGCGTGGGTAAACCATTGTTCCGGGTCTTGTTGCAGCAACCCCAGAATTTCACCTAATGCGAGCAACTCGGACCCTATGGAGCGTTTCTCTTCACCCTGAGCACTATGCATTAGCTTGGCAAGGCGATGTAATTCGCTAATGGCCATTGGAGTGTTCAGGTCGTCAAGAAGTGCCTTATAACCGGCACTATTTCTATTTAATAGCGGCTGATCTACTGGAGTACCACGTAAATAACCATATAAGGAATCCAATGTACGCCATGCACTGTCCAACAGCTCTGCACTGAAGCTCTGCTCTGAGCGATAATGAGCCGATAGAATCACAAAGCGCAATACCTCCCCGGGATAATGCTCCAACAGATCTTTAACCATCCGAAAGTTACCCAGAGATTTAGACATCTTTTCGCCATCAATGTTAATAAAACCATTGTGCATCCAAATATTGGCCATTGGCTTGCCATCATGGGCACAGCAACTCTGGGCAATTTCATTCTCATGATGGGGAAAAATAAGATCTTGCCCACCCGCGTGTATATCAATGGTTTCACCCAAGTGTTTTTCAGTCATCGCCGAGCACTCAAGATGCCAACCCGGCCGTCCTCTACCCCAAGGGCTATCCCAACCCGGTTCTGCGTCGCTCGAGGGCTTCCATAGGACAAAGTCCCCTGCATAGCGTTTGTAGTCAGCTACTTCTACGCGAGCGCCAGCCAGCATGTCATCCAGCGATCGGCCCGATAACTGCCCATATTTTTCCATAGACTCGACTGCAAACAGCACGTGTCCCTGAGACTCATATGCGTGACCTTTATCGATCAAAAGGCTCGTCATACTGATCATCTCTGGAATATGTTGAGTGGCATAAGGGGTAATGGTGGGTTCTAGATTGTTGAGCGCAGCCATATCCTCGAAATAAGCCTCCGCATAACGTGCGGAGAGAACAGAAATGTCTTCGCCAAGCTCAGCGGCAGCATTCATTATTTTATCGTCAATATCAGTGATATTACGAGCGTAAATAACGTTCGGGTAAACACTCTTTAGTACCCGATAAAGCGTATCAAAAACCACCACAGGCCTGGCATTACCGATGTGGACTCGGTTGTAGACGGTTGGCCCACAGACGTACATAGTGACTCTACTGGGATCAATAGGCTGAAATACTTGTTTCTCACGGCTCATGGTGTTGTAGAGCTGTAATTCAAGGATGTTAGTGTCAGTCATTCTATGCTTTCCAATTATCTCTAAGACCAATGGTACAGTTAAAAATTAAACTTTTTGTTTGATCAGTATCTCGGGTGAAATATCCTTCCCGCTCAAACTGATAGTGATCACCAGCAACCGTCGCAGCAAGACTTGCTTCAGCTTTGCATCCGTTGACCACACTCAAAGAATCGGGGTTAAGGTGCTCGAGAAAATGTTGTTCTCCCATATCCGGATCAGCCTGGTTAAACAAACGATCATATATATTCAGGGTGCAGTCGACAGCGCTAGAGGCTTCAACCCAATGCACAACACCGCGGGCTTTAATCCCTTCTGGAGCATCTTTGCCGACCGTGTCGGGAACTAGTGAAGCAATGACTTCGATAACCTCGCCTGCAGGATTTTTTACCACATCATCAGCCCTAACGATAAAGGCGCCACGTAACCGCACGTAGTCTCCAATAACTAGGCGTTTGAACTTTTTCCGCGACAGGCTGGTATCTTCACTAAAATCGCCTTGATCAATATACAACTTGTCACTAAACGTGAGCGTACGCGAACCCATATCGTCCCTATTAGGGTGGTTTTTTACTTCAATCTGAACGTTTTCTTGCCCGGAGTAGTTGGTCAAGGTAACCAGTAGTGGGTTTATTACGCACATTGCTCGTGCCGCATTAGAATTTAGATCGTCCCTTATAAAGTGTTCAAACTGGGCGACATCAACAATACCATCTGTCTTTGCCACTGCGAGGCTATCACAAAAGTTTCTAATGGCGCTCGCGCTGACGCCACGACGACGCAGCCCGGATATTGTAGGCATGCGCGGATCATCCCATCCAAAAACATGGTGGTCGTCAACCAGTTGTTTGAGCTTACGCTTACTGGTGATCGTGTAATTGAGTTTTAGTCGGCCAAATTCATATTGATGAGGAATAGAGGGTAGCGGAAGGTTTGCGGTAAACCATTCATAGAGAGGGCGATTTGCAGCAAACTCTAAGGTACAAATTGAATGACTCACGCCTTCGATAGCATCTTCCTGCCCATGAGCGAAGTCATAAGATGGATAAATATTCCACTTGTCGCCTGTGCGTTGGTGAGTCATCTTTTTAATACGATACAGTACCGGATCACGCAAATTGATGTTCGCTGATGACATATCTATCTTCGCCCGCAGAGTCATAGCGCCCTCAGCTACGTCTCCAACACGCATGCTCTCGAGCAAGGCTAGGCTTTCTTCAGCCGGCCTTTCCCGAAACGGGCTGTTGGTGCCAACTTCAGTCAGCGTACCGCGTAACTCACGCATTGCTTGTGCATCAAGTTCGCAAACATAGGCTTTATTATCATTAACCAATGTGATCGCCCAAAGATAGAGCTGATCAAAATAATTCGACGCATAGCAGGGCTCCCCCTCCCAGTCATAACCCAACCAGCGTACATCTTTGATGATAGCGTCAACATAGGCCTGATCTTCCTTCTCCGGATTGGTATCATCAAATCGTAAATTACATTGACCATTGTATTGGTTAGCCAGTCCAAAATTTAGACAGATCGATTTCGCATGCCCAATGTGCAAGTAGCCATTAGGCTCAGGCGGGAAGCGAGTCACAACATTAGTCACACGTCCAGACTCAAGATCAGCATTAATGATCTGCTGAATAAAATTTGTTGGCTTATCTATATCAGTCATAGGGTTTTTACAGGGCTTATCGGAAAGGCGCATATTATAGCGGGAGCATAGAGTCTTATAAACAAAAAGCCTACGATCTGGGTGGTTTTATTCCACGCTAACCAGAAACGCATCATTAATTCTAAAGATTTGTGTTAATCAGACTAATAAGAGATTAAAATAGCTGGAGATAAAAATACTAAACTCAAGGAAATCTAATGATTACATTTCGTACCAATATGGGCGACTTCTCGATTGAACTCGACTTCGATAAAGCACCCATCACTGCAGCTAATTTTTTGCAGTATGCTCGCGATGACTTTTATACCGGTACTGTTTTTCATCGGGTAATCAGTGGCTTTATGGTTCAGGGTGGCGGTATGGACTCTGACATGAACCAAAAAGCCGGCCGTGATACTATCGAAAATGAAGCTGATAACGGACTTAAAAACGAAATCGGCACGCTCGCCATGGCTCGCACAGGCGATCCACACTCCGCCTCATCACAATTCTTTGTCAATGTTGCCGATAACGGTTTTTTGAACCACAGTGGCAAAAATATGCAGGGTTGGGGATACGCGGTATTTGGAAAAGTCGTTGACGGTATGGATGTGATCGACAAAATTAAAGGTACGCCAACAGGTAATCGAGCCGGCCATCAAGACGTTCCAGTGGATGGTATCGAAATCACTGAAACCTTAATTAGCGAAGCCTATGCTGATCAGTAGAGGGGTATTCTAATGTCGATTCTTTTTGTTTCTGACATTCACCTCTCGGCTCAACGCCCGACTATTGTTCGGGCGTTTTTGGGTTTTCTAGGCCATCGCGCTCAGGAGGCTGAAGCGCTCTACATTCTCGGCGATCTGTTTGAATCCTGGATTGGTGATGATGATCCCTCTGAATTGGCCATCTCTATCAAAAGCGCATTAAGGCAGCTCTCAAATAGTGGTGTACGCGTTTATATCCAAAGAGGTAATCGCGACTTCACACTCGGATCACGCTTTGCCAAAGAAACCGGCGCAAAGCTCTTGCCGGACGAATACATGCTGAGTTACCGTCATCACTGCGCGCTGCTGATGCATGGAGATTCGCTGTGCACTGATGATATCGACTATCAACGATTCCGCAGAAAATCTCGTAATCCACTTTATCTTTGGTGTCTGGTTCATTTGCCATTAACTCTGCGTCAAAAGATCGCCTCCAACTGGCGTGAGAAAAGTGCCGCCGCTAACAGCAATAAATCCAGTCAGATTATGGATGTGAATACCCATGCGGTAACTGAGGTTATGTCTAAGCATAATGCTCCAGTACTTATTCATGGTCATACCCATCGGCCCGCCATTCATCAACTCGATAATAGGCAAAGAATTGTACTCGGTGATTGGGATCAGAACGGCTGGTGCTTAACCCTCGATAACGAGGGATTTAAGCAAGATTCATTTCCGTTGGTTTAAAACTCTAGAAATACCCCCATCTTATTGAATCTAGGTAGATATCTTCTGTCGTATGAGTATCATTAGCACTAGAACGTTGTGACTTCATTTAAAAGGAAAGAGACTCATGGAAACTGAAAAATATCGCGGTAACACCTCAACCAGTGGCATTCAGTCCACTGCCCTTAGCCCTGAGGTTAGCAAGGTACTTCGCAGCACGTATATGCTGTTAGGCACGACTATTGCGTTCAGCGCGCTGATGGCAGGCATTTCAATGGCCATAGGAGCCCCTCATTTTGGATTAATAACGCTACTCCCCTACTTCTTATGTCTGTGGATGGTCGAAAAAAACAAGAATACCTCTAAAGGCCTGTTTTGGGTTTTTGCATTAACTGGCTGGCTAGGATTCACGCTTGGTCCCATTCTCAACATGTATCTTGCCGTGAAGGGTGCTGACACTATAATGTTGGCCTTAGGATCCACCGCGCTGGTATTTTTTGCATCATCCGCTTATGTATTGACCACGCGAAAAAATCTTAGCTTTATGACCGGGTTTTTGATGGTGGGCATGCTAATTAGTTTTGTGGCAGCCATTGCCAATGTGTTTTTACAGATCCCCCTGCTTTCACTCACGATTAGCGCGGTATTTGCATTTCTCTCTGCTGGCATCATCATGTGGCAGACCAGCGCCATTATTCATGGCGGCGAAAGAAACTACATCTCTGCGACCGTCATGCTTTTTGTAATGATCTACAACCTGTTTTTAAGTCTTCTACAAATCTTCGGAATTATGGGCGATGACTAAGTAAAAAAGTGTACGTTTACAAAAAAGCCCTGTTTAATAGCAGGGCTTTTTTCTTTGGCCGCATAAATAATGGTTACCACATATAATTATCTTGGATCGCTCCCCAGCTGGTCGATCGCACAAGCCTCAGACATAGCCGAGACTTCTGGCCTTGAGTTAGGCGATGATCATATCGCTATTTTGGAGGTTGCTCGGCAGTTTTTTGATGAGTATGGTTTTTCCCCCTCGATGCGTCCTCTGTGCAAAACACTGTCTATGAAGATGGGGATAGATAAAGGCCGTAGTATTTATTTAAACCAACTATTTCCTGGCAGCCCTGCAAAGCAAATTGCACTGTTAGCTGGACTGCCCAAGCCTAAAAACTGTCTTTAGCCTGAGGTGTGACTTGATGATCTTAAGCCAACAACACATTGTAGCAACACCAAAAGGTGCGACCGGATTAAGTCTCGAGGACAAGACCGAGTTTATGCCGCAATTACCGCAATGGAAGATGGTGTGGGTAGATAATGTTGAACAACTATACAGAAGTTACCCACTCAAAAACTTCACCGCAGCGATAGACTTTGCCAACAAAGTTTCACTAGTCTCCGAACAATGTGACCATCATCCTAGACTCTCGGTAGAGTGGGCAAAGCTGTCCGTATATTGGTGGAGCCACAGCATTGGTGGCTTGCATCTTAACGACCTCGTCATGGCGGCGAAAACTGATGAGATTTATAACACTTTATGAATTCTAAACTAACGCTCGACACTCGTTATAGTGATGACAATTATCAGCAACAATTGGATCAAAAAGTTACTCGATTTCGGCAGGAATTGAGCCGCTTCGGTGATTATCCAATTCGGATACATCCCTCTAAGCCCCTCAACTTCCGTATGCGTGCTGAATTTAGGATTTGGCATGAGAGTGGTGCCGCGCACTACGCCATGAATACACCCGGTGAGAAAAAGCCCTATATTATTACCGAGTTTCCAATTGGTGGTCCCCTCATTACTGCACTAATGCATCCGCTTCTTGAGGCTATTAACGCCAGTCAAATTCTCAGCCACCGACTATTTAGTGCAGAATTTTTGACCACCGGCAGTGGCCAGTCCCTGATCACTCTAATTTATCATAAGCCACTTGATGATGATTGGGAGGCCGAAGCTAAAATATTGCAAGACCAGTTGTCCATTTTTGTTATTGGCCGAAGTCGTAAGCAAAAACGAGTTTTAAGCCAAGACTTCGTCACAGAAAGGATTTCGGTTGATGGCCGAGAATATCGCTATCAACAAGTGGAGTCTGGCTTTACACAGCCTAATGTTGGCATTAATGCCGATATGCTTACCTGGGCAAGCGCCTGTTGTGCTGAGGAGAACCAGGACTCAGACCTATTAGAGTTGTATTGTGGCAATGGTAACTTCACTGCTGTTTTAGCCCAGCACTTCAAGAGCATCCTCGCCACTGAGGTCTCCAAGGTGTCGGTAGCCTCAGCAGAGACTAACTTTGCTCTCAATGAAATTAATAACGTCACAGTTGTTCGCCTATCGAGTGAAGAAATCACTCAGGCATTAAATGGCGATCGCCCCTTCCGCCGACTGCGTAATATTGATTTATCCGCGTTCAATTTCTCTACTGTTTTTGTGGATCCACCAAGGTCGGGACTAGATCAGGGTACCGAGGCCTTAGTGGCTCGATTCGATAAGATTTTGTATGTGTCCTGTAATCCAAAAACGTTAATGAACAATCTCAATGAATTATGCAAGACTCACGACATCGTCAAAGCCGCGGCTTTTGACCAATTCCCATGGACCGAGCATCTTGAAACGGGTATTTTTTTGGTGCGTAAAGACTCAGTTCAGGCGTAATTTGGCGAGTGAATTCGCACCCACTGCGACAAATTCGCTATAGTCTTTTTCTATCTTCTCTCTCTCTGCGGTTAAGCGCTTTTGCTCAGAACGCTCAAGTAATGCCCAGTCTTCAAGGATGGGGATGTGGGACGTGGCCTCTGCAAGCTGCTGAAATACGGTGAAAGACTCCAATTCTTCAATGCTAGCAATAATTTTTTGAGCGAGAAAAGCAATACGCATGGCCGCTTCTGTCTCTGAGAGGTCTTTCTGTAAAAGAGCCCGGGCAATAATCTGAACCGACTGCCTCGCGTCACGATCATCATTCATGCGCTGTTCGCTTAACTGTTGGTCAAGTGCCCGTTGGGTGCGGCTTTTACGTCGCAATTGGGTACCCAGAAAAACGGCATAGCCCGCAAGGGGTAGAACCAGTAACCCACCAAAAATAACCCAATCAATGTTCAAACTTACGTATCCTCTTCTGAGTCGGAACCCACTAGGCCAGGATCATCGGCTATCGAGAGCAGATTGCTTGGCATAGTTTTTTTAGTTTTGGCGCCAAGTTTTTTTAACTCTTCACTGCGCCGAATAAGATTTCCGCGCCCGCTCACCAAACGCTTATGCGCTGTGCCCCAAGCTTCTTGACTCTTATCCAGGTGTCGTCCGACATCCTCTAAGGCTTCTATATAAAGGACAAATTGATCATAGAGACCGCCAGCTTTGTCGGCAATAACCTGAGCATTGAGGTTTTGATCCGCATAGCGCCAAAGGTTCTTAATGGTTCTTAATGTCACCATCAAGGTACTTGGACTGACCAAAATAATACCTCGGTCATAGGCATCACGCATCATGTCTGGCGCTTGATCCAATGCCAGCATAAAGGCCGACTCTATGGGTATGAAAATGAGTACGAAATCTAAACTATTTACGCCGGTTAGATTTTCATAGTCCTTGCCACTCAAGCCACGTATATGCGCGGTTAATGACGCTAGATGTTGGCTCAGACACAGCTTCTTAGTATCCTCGTCTTCAGCATGAAAATAGCGTTCGTAATCAACCAGGCTAACCTTGGCGTCAATAACAATATCTCTGCCTTCGGGTAGGTGAATAACCACATCGGGATTACGACGTTTACCGTCATCATCTTTGAGCGCCACCTGAGTATCGTATTCACGACCCTTAGTGAGGCCTGAATCTTCAAGTAATTTCTCTAGTACAAACTCGCCCCAGTTACCCTGAGCTTTGTTATCGCCACGCAATGCATTGGCAAGGCTCACCGCATCTGCAGAAATTTGTAAAGTCTGTTTTTGCAGCTCACTAATCTGCCCGACTAGCTTGTTGCGGTCAGCATTCTCCTTGTCATAAACAGATTCAACCTGCTTGCGGAAGTCGCCAATATCTCGCCGCAAAGGGCTAAGCGACACTTCAATTGCTTCTTTACTCTGAGCTGAAAACTTTGCTTGTTTGTCATCAAAGATCCGGTTGGCAAGATTTTCAAATTCTTTACTGAGAAGCTCTTTGGCATTTTGAAGCATCTTTAACTGCGCTTCGTATTGGGACTGTTGATTCGCCAGTTTTTCTTCTAGCACACGATTGCACGCAAGAAGCTCAGGATAACGATCATCATATCGTGGCTTAGAGGAGGCTCTCCCTAATAGAAAGCCAATACCAAGTCCCGCGATGAGAGCCAAGAGCAACAAAAAAATAGAAACTGCACTAAAAGAATTTTCCATACCTTTATTGTAACAGCCTGCTGTCATTTGCACTGATGTTTTGCGATTATATACACGGGTTTTTAATTACAGTGCGGAAATACTTTAAATGTTGCTACCTTTAATCGATATCGCTCTTTTCCGCGACGCTATTGAACAAGATTACTTGATCATCACGCCAAATCATCGTCTCGCGGCTAAGATTAGTGAAGCTTGGTCATTGGATTGCCAGACCCGTAATTCAGTCTGGCGCACTCCTAGAGTGTTCGCCATAGATCACTGGCTTAAACACTGTTGGGATGAGCTTCAGGACCAGAATAATATGGCCCTGTCGGGCAAGGCAGTGGTTGGCTCACAGCAAAGTCGCTACTATTGGGAGCGGGCGATCAATGAGAACGACCCAGATTTGAGTAGCCAATATGCCAAAATGGTGAGCCAAACCTATTCAACCCTCGAACAGTGGGATCTCACCGTCGACCAAGTGCATGATGATACCCCCGCAATAACCTATTTAAGGCGTTGGAGCAAAAGCTACCGCCATCTGCTTAGGATGAACACCCTACTCACTCCAGCAGAAAGCTGGCAATCCATTTTAAAGGCTTTTCAGGAGGGTTTGTTGTCTACAGAAACGACAATACTGACCTATGGTTTTCAGTCGCAACCGCCTCTTATCGAAAAATTACTTAATACAGCGAGCCCGAATACTCGACCAATTGAAAGTGACAAACATCGCGCAAATAGTCATGTGGTGACGGCCGTTGACCACGAAGAAGAGTTACGCAGTGTCGCTAGCTGGGCTGCACAAAAATTAACGCAACAGCCCAATCAACGTATTGGTATCGTTATTCCAGACCTCAACAATTCCCTCGCTAAAGTTGCCAGAATTGTGAATGAGGCTCTTGGCGACCATGCTACTGAGTCTGTCGTCAACATATCAGCGGGTACGCCATTAAGTCAGACTAGTATCGTTAACAGTGCTCTAGGTTTAATTGACTGCTTAAACAACAAAAAGGCGTTGCAGAAATGGCTAGAAATACTCTACAGCCCTCATAACCTGTTCGACCAGCTATCGGTGCAGTCGCGCGTAAATGCCGAACTAGGTCTTAGAAAAACACGGCGTTTTGAGCATAGCTTTGGCGAGTTTTTCAAGGCCGTTTGTCCAGACAATGAAGCCGAAGTTATTCCAGATTCTTTAGCCGCGGTCGCTCACTTGCGGGATACTCATAGCGATCACCATCGGCTTCAACAAAACTTCACAGCCTGGGCTGGTTTTTTTAGTTCTCACCTTAATAATTTAGGATGGCCAGGTAAGCGCACCTTGAATAGCCTTGAATATCAGCAAAAAGAGCACTGGCAAAGGTTGTTAGAGCAATTTTCAGGACTTGACAATCTGGGTATTGAAATTGGTTTCACCACTGCCCTTAAACATTTAAGACGCCTAGCACAGGATGCGGTATTTCATCCAAAGACGGCAGATGCACCATTGCAAATCCTGGGTCTGCTAGAAGCGTCTGGATTACGCTTTGATAGTCTGTGGGTACTCGGCATGGACAGTCAAAACTTCCCGGCATCAGTCGCTATAAACCCACTCTTACCTGCAGCCTTTCAGCGCCAGCATGTCATGCCGCATAGTTTGCCAGAGCGGGAACTTGAAATCGCACGACAATTACTTCTTAGCTATATAAATAATAGTGGTGAATTAATCCTAAGTTACGCCAGTAAAAAGGGCGAGGAAACCTTGCGGCCAAGCCCGCTGATATCCGATATCCCCTGTGTCGCACTAAAGCATCTTGTCAGCGATGTCGCCCAATATCCAAAGAACCTCATGCAGGTAGATCAAGCCCATCTATTTGAGGATTATGCCCCTCGATTTGATAAAGCAATTGAGTCAATTAGTACCGGCGTTAGCCTGTTCAAGAATCAAGCAGCCTGTCCTTTTAATGCATTTGCGATCCATCGCTTAAAAGCGGCATCGTTAGAGGAACCGAGCCATGGATTGACGCCCTCAGATCGTGGCACCATTCTGCACGACATCCTTTTTCGATTATGGACACAATGGGGCACGTCGCGAGAGCTTCACCAACAGTCCGATCAAGAGATTGACCTGCGACTTGAACAAGTCGCCACCGAGATACTTGACGACTGGTCAGTTCACCACCCTATTCTACGCGGAGAGCGTTATAGGAAAATTGAAAAAACGCGACTGATTAAACTCTTGTGGGAATGGATTGTCCTTGAAAAACAGAGGCCTAACTTTTCTATTGAGGCTCTTGAGAGAAAGCAAAAAGTGACTTTTGGTGATTTAGATGTCTCTTTTCGTCTAGATAGAATTGATAGAATCGATGACAAGTTACTAATTATTGACTACAAATCGGGGGCCATTAACCCCTCACATTGGCATGGGGAACGGCCAAAGGATCCTCAACTACCCCTGTATGTCTCTGCGACTGAGACGCTGGTTAATGGTTGTGCTTTTGCTCAGATTATCGGTGGCAAAATTCGCTTCACCGGCATCAGTGACAGCCTGCTAATTGAGGGCGAAAAGGCTAGCGGTGACTGGCAGCAATCTGTCTCGCAGTGGCATAGTTCGATTAGTCTGCTGGCTCATGAGTTTACTGCAGGTGTCGCACAAATGGAGGTCATTCACCCAAGTGGCGTGATCTATCACACCCATCTGTTACCACTCAATCGATGGTCTGAAGAATCCATCATCAATAAAATCGCCGCAACGGCTGGGGCGGTCGAATGAACACTATAAATGACCAGATCGAGAGACTAAAAGCGATAGATCCCCGAGAAAGCTTTATCGTTTCAGCACCCGCAGGATCTGGGAAGACTGGCCTTATTACACAGCGTATTTTGGGCTTACTCGCGACGGTTAAAGAGCCTGAAGAAATACTCAGCATCACCTTCACTCGAAAGGCTGCAGCGGAGATGGCATCACGAGTGCACCATGCGCTTCAACAGGCTGCCACCGAGCCAAGGCCTATTGAAAGTTATGCAGCGCAGACCTGGGATCTCGCGGAAAAAGCATTGCGACAAGATAAAGATTTGGGCTGGAATTTACTCGACATGCCGAATCGATTACGTATTCAAACAATCGATAGTTTTTGCCGTTATATAGCCCGTCAATTTTCCTTAGAGACAAAGCTTGGTGATATCTCGGAACCCAGTGAGTATCCGGACGCCCATTATGAGACTGCAAGTCGCTCCCTACTCCAGCAATTGGAGGTAAATGATTCTTTAGCGCCCTCGCTTGAAATCCTCCTAGCCCACACCGGTAATAATCTAGCAAGGTGCGAACAGCTGCTGTCCGAATTACTCAGCAAGCGGGAGCAATGGTTACCGTTAATTTTCGGCATTGAAGATAACCGTCATTACTTTGAACAGGTCATCGAGCAGATTGTTGATGAAAACTTATCTAGCCTTTATGAAAGACTAATGCCTATCACCGGGGAGTTGATCGAATTAGTTGACTTTGCAGCGAGGAATCTGCCTGAGGGCAAGAACCTGGCTTTGGCTGACCTCATTGGTATAGTTGAGCTTCCTGATAGTGACCTTTCAGGCATTTCTTGCTGGAAAACACTATTACAAATGCTGGTTACCAAAGACGGCAATATTCGCCTCAAAATCGATAAAAACGCGGGCTTCCCTACCGATAAGAAAGAACACAAAACACGCATGGAAGATCTTTTGGCCTGGTGCCGGGATCAGGATGGCTTAGTTGATCAAATTAACAACGTGTTGAACTTACCCGACCATTCCATCACAGGGAGTCAACAGCTTATTCTTAACGCCTTGGCGGTGCTATTGCCCCACTTGGCCGCGCAGCTAAATGCTGAATTCAAAGAACAGGATCAGTGTGATTACCCTGCTGTTACACTGTCGGCATTAGAGGCGATTACACCTGCTTCCGATGAGGTTGTGTCCGACATAACTCTGCGTTTGGATTACCAGTTACGACACATATTAGTCGATGAGTTTCAGGATACCTCAGGATCTCAGGTGGAGCTGCTCACTCAACTGGTAAACGGTTGGCAAGCTGGGGATGGCAGAACACTATTCTTGGTGGGTGATGCCATGCAGTCTTTGTATGGGTTTCGTAATGCAAATGTTGGTTTGTTCATTAATCTTCAGCGCCATTCAATCGGCCCTATCCAATGTACGCCGCTAACCCTATCGACAAACTTTCGATCAGAACAAGGCGTGGTTGATTGGGTCAACACCGTATTCAGTGGCGCCTTTCCAAAGCGAGCAGATATCAGTCGCGGGGCAGTGCCTTATTCAGCATCATCGGCCTTCAAATCTTATGGCTCGGATGCTGCGGTGACTTTTAAAGGATTTTCAGGTGAGTTAGCCGAAACGGCACAGGGAGAGCATATTGCCGCGACCTGTCGAATGATATCACAAAGAGATAGTAGCCAATCAATTGCTATTTTAGTGCGTAGTCGTGGCCATCTAAGGTACATTATTCCAGCACTCCAATCAGCCAACCTTAACTGGGAGGCCCATGATATTACACCTTTGGGTACTCGAATGCCGGTGCTGGACATGATGTCATTAACGCGCGCCCTGGTATCGCCTGCAGATAGAATTGGGTGGCTGGCTTTGTTGCGAAGTCCTTTCTGTGGTTTGGGCTTAGAAGACCTGCTAACAATATCCAATAGCACTCTGGCCAGTCCTTTTACCGGAGATGCTATTCTTGCGCAGCTGCAGGCTATACTCAGTTCAAACTCTGTGGGAAAACTCTCCGATTATGGGCGGCGAGCACTTATCCGGATTATCCCAGTACTAGTGGGCGCTTGGGACATGAGAGGTCGAACTGACATACGCATTGCTGTTGAGTCGACGTGGCAGCGCTTAGGAGGCCCGGCAACTATTGCTAGTGATGCAGACCTAAGTGACCTGCGTCGCTATTTAGACCTCTTAGAGACATGGCAAGTAGCTGGATTAGTAAAGGACTGGGCAGGCTTCGAAGTGGCCGTGGAAAAGCTCTATGCTAATCCGTCCCCACATTACAGTGACGGAAAAGACTCTGAGACAACCATTCAAATCATGACCATACATAAGTCCAAAGGATTAGAATTTGATCATGTTATTTTACCCTCCTTAGGTAGTCAGTCGCCCTCGGACAAGAAGCCACTACTTAGGTGGCAAAAAATCATATCAGACGATAATCAATCATCTTTAATTATGGCGCCTTTAGGCCCTCATGATGAGGAAGACGACCCCGTCTACGCTTATCTCAAATATGAATCTAATTTAAAAACCCGACTCGAAGATACTCGAGTACTCTATGTGGCGGCAACCCGTGCAATCAAAAAGCTGTATTTGTATGCTAAGTTGACGCCTACTAAAAAAGATGGCTGGAATGCCCCTGGGAAAACTAGCTTACTGAACCCCATCTGGCCACCCATTGCAGATAATATAAATGCTGGACTATTTGATGTTGAGGCGACCACGAATGGGAGCGGCAACTCCGGCATGGATACAAGCCGCCAATTAGTTCACATACGCCGCCTGCCCGCTGAATTTGTTGCACCGAACCTAGAAAAGCATGCCTTACTTGGCCAATTAGGTCCTAAATCTAACGACTCGTTCTCCGTTGGCGAGAGTGACTTATCGGTGAGAGCCCGACATTTTGGCACCGTTCTGCACAGGAGCTTAAAGCAAATGGCCAATGAGGGGCTTAATGCTTGGCCAGAGAGTAGACGCTTAAAATTACCTCTGACTTGGAGGGCTCAACTAAAGGAACTCGGTATTCTTGCTTCAAAACAGGAGCTTGCGGGATTAGCTAGCGCGATTACGCTGACAGTCAAAGATAGTAAAGGACAATGGATTTTGGCCCAGCATTCGCAGGCTTACTGTGAACAATCTCTGAGTTACTCACGCGACAGTGGTGAATCATTTGGAATGTCGGTCATTGACAGAACCTTTATTGATGCGGGGATTCGCTGGATTATTGATTACAAATTTACTCGCCCTACCGAACAGGAAACTAACGCCCAATTTGAACAAAGACAGATGAATTATTACAAAGGCCAGTTAAACCACTACGCCAGTCTCTATCGGCAAATGGGTCCAGAGCCTGTTCGGTGCGCACTATACTTTCCCCAGATAGCGATGTTTAGCCCTATAACCGTTGAATAGTCTTCAAAAACGTTTCGTTTTAAGTACAATAGCGCCCTCAAAAGAACTAACTTAGTCAGGAAATCCGATAATGGACCGTAGAGCAGTAGAAAATATTAATATCGAGCAACCAGAAATTCTGGTGACCCCCGCTGAGCTAAAGCGTGAGATTCCGATATCGGATAAAGCCAGACAAACAGTCTCTGAAGGACGTACGGCTATAGAAAATATTTTAGAGCGTAAGGATCATAGAATCTTTGTGGTGGTAGGACCCTGCTCGATCCATGATCTTAAGGCCGCCCATGAGTATGCAGCTAAGCTGAAGGCACTGGCAGATAAGGTAAGCGACACGCTACTCATTGTCATGCGTGTCTATTTTGAGAAGCCACGTACCACGACTGGCTGGAAAGGGTTGATAAATGATCCTTTTATGAACGATTCGTTCAAAATAACCGACGGCCTTCACATTGGCCGCCAACTACTCCATGATATTCTTGAGATAGGATTACCAACAGCAACCGAAGCGCTGGATCCCATCTCACCCCAGTACATGCAAGATCTAATAACTTGGTCAGCTATTGGTGCTCGCACTACTGAGTCGCAGACTCATCGCGAAATGGCATCAGGGCTCTCATCCTCGGTAGGTTTTAAGAACGGTACCGATGGAAGCCTGACCGTAGCCATGAACGCCTTACAATCGGTTGCCAGCCCGCATAGATTTTTAGGTATTAATTCAGATGGCAAAGTATCTGTGATCACCACCAAAGGCAACCCTTACGCGCATGTGGTTTTACGAGGCGGTAATGGTAAGCCAAATTATGATTCGGTCAGTGTTTCAATCTGCGAGCAAGAGCTGTCTGCTGAAGGTATAACTCCGAATATCATGGTAGATTGCAGTCATGCAAATTCCAATAAAGATCACAATTTACAGCCTCTAGTGCTAGACAATGTGGCTAATCAAATTCTTGAGGGTAATCAATCTATCATTGGAGCAATGGTCGAAAGCCATCTTAATGGCGGCAATCAGAAGTTATCAAGTAATCCCGATGACATGGCCTATGGCGTATCAGTAACAGACGCCTGTATCGACTGGGAGACCACTGAGACTAGTATTTTAGATATGGCCGAGAAGCTTAGAGACGTGTTAAAGACCAGATAACTACTATTCGAGTTTTTTAATTGAATGGTTGTCGGTATTGATCTAGGATTGTGATCGATTACTAAGGCTTTACTACTGGAGTTGTATACGCCCATGCCCCGTCTCATTCTGCTTGTCGCTCTCATTTTCATTGTTTGGTATTGGTGGAGGACCATCAAAGGACTGTCTACCGAGGAAAAGCAACCATTCCTTTGGCGCAGCGCGTTTTGGGTAGTGTTAGCAGCCTCTTTAATATTGGTTGTATCTGGCCGGATGCATTGGGTTGGCGCCGGATTAGCGGCATTGATTCCACTGGGCAAAACATTATTGGCCTTTGGATTCAGAGCACTTCCCATACTCCGGCTTTTAGGCCGTTTCAAGACTACTCCTTCTCAATTCAAGACTAAGTCTTTAAAGGTCACTATTAATTTTTCAAACTCGCAAATGGACGGTGAAGTTCTTATCGGTGAACTAGCCGGTAAAAACTTATCGGATCTAACTGATGATGAGCTGGAAAACTTAGCGGCCCAATTAAAGGATATTGATCGCGAATCATATGCTCTTTTATATGCTTACCGTATGCGCAGAGGTAATCCAGGGCAGCAGAGCGAAGGCGGCTTTAGTACCGAGAGTTTTACTGGTCTTTCTGAGAGTGAAGCCTACGAAATTTTAGGTCTTGACCAAACAGCGTCTAAGGAGGACGTCATTAAGGCGCATAAACGGCTAGTTCAGCGCCTACACCCAGACCGGGGTGGAAGTGATTACCTTGCCGCTAAAATAAATGCTGCCAAGGATAGACTAGCCTAGGCTGCCCATTATTCAGAACAACTCATCGCTGGCGATATTCTGTAAAGCATCATTCGTTGTGAAAACAAAGTGAATGTATCGTCCAAGCCATTTAAACGGTTCTATCTGCGAGTACACTAGTTCAGCGTCAATCACTGCCTGAGGGTTCGTATGGCCTCCCCTAACGGTGGTTACATAGTCATGGAATACTCTTAGCCCTGAAGACTTAACTAGCTTGAGCTCGAGTTTCTCTGACCAGTTTTTAATCAGCTCAGGATGCAATGGCGAGTGTGGCGTTAAGCTACCAGGATCTGCCTTGAAATCTGATTCCAGCATCTTGAAATTCCCTCGTATTAGATTTCGGTATACCAGGGCGTTGTGATTATAAAATGTTAAAGAAATAATAGCGCCGTATGAGCTGTGTCGTATAAGTTGGCGGAGTAACTCCTCAGGTTTGTCTAGCCATTCAATGACCGCATGACAAAGCACTAGGTCAAATAGACCCAACTCTGCAGCATCCAGGTCCTGATAAGCACACTGATGCCAGGCAATGGAGTGTTCCACACCTGCTGCTGTGGCTGCGCGTTTAGCAGTGGCAGTCATATTCGACGATAAATCATTATAAGTGACGCAGTGTCCAAGCTCGGCCAACCGAACAGACATCTGACCCAGCCCTCCGCCCACATCGAGCACTCGTATGGGCTTTGAACCACTAATCGATGGCATCACCGCTAACAAATCACGCCAAATCACCGCCAATCGAATATCACCCTTTAGGCCACCGTAAACTTTACTGGAAAACTTTTCCGTTAAATCGTCAAAATTACGATCTTCGCCACTAGAACTTACCATATCGTTCTTCAACTCATTGAATCTCGCATTAAAACAAAAACCAGCTAAGGGTTATATAGCCGCAGAGGGCTTTGCGCATTACAATACGCTTTAATATGCGAAGGCGATAATAATGATAAATTCTCCTACCGTGGCTCTAGCTATGGATCTGGTTTCACGACCCTCTGTTACGCCTTTTGATGCTGGCTGCCAAGATCTGATGATCGATCGTTTAGAAAGCTGTGGCTTCAAGGTGGAACGCTTAAAATTTGATGATGTTGACAATTTTTGGGCAATTCATGGCAGTGACGGACCTATTTTCTGTTTCGCAGGTCACACTGATGTGGTCCCTACAGGCCCCCTAGATCAATGGACAAACCCACCATTTTTTCCAGAAATAAAAGACGGTTTACTGTTTGGTCGAGGGGCTGCGGACATGAAAGGATCACTTGCTGCCATGGTGGTCGCAGCAGAACAATTCGTAACGGAATATCCAGACCATCCCGGCAGACTTGCTTTTTTGATTACCAGTGATGAGGAAGGTGTGGCTATCAATGGCACTGCGCGGGTTGTTGAATGGCTTCAAGAGCAACAAATAAAACCGCAGTGGTGCCTTGTGGGTGAGCCTTCAAGCTCTGAGGAATGCGGCGATACGATCAAAAATGGACGCCGCGGATCACTCGGGTGTTGTATGACGATTACTGGGCTCCAGGGGCACGTAGCCTATCCCCATCTGGCATCAAATCCTATCCATTTGGCAACCCCAGCAATAAACGAATTAATCGCAGAAGTTTGGGATGAGGGGAATCAATATTTTCCACCCACCTCATTTCAGATATCGAATATCGCGAGTGGCACAGGGGCAACTAATGTCATACCTGGAGACATTCAAATCATGTTTAATATTCGCTTCTCTACCGAAGTGACTGACAGCCAGTTACGGCAGCGTGTTGAAGATATCTTGGATAAGCATGGTCTCAATTACAATATGGAGTGGAGACTGAGTGGCCGACCGTTTTTAACTAAAACTGGTTTGTTAGTTGATGTGGCTACTGAGTGCATTCAGCTCGTCACTGGCTTAAAAACCGTTTTATCGACCGCCGGAGGTACTTCTGATGGTCGATTTATCGCACCCATGGGCTCTGAAGTACTAGAGTTAGGGCCCCTCAACAAAAGCATTCACCGCGTTGATGAGCACGTATCAGCAGACGATTTAAATAAACTAACCGAGATTTATCAAAAAATTGTATCCCACCTACTGTGCTGAATGGTTTATTAAAGTTAATGTGGACTAAGTGGCGGTATCAATGAACTATCAAACCTCTCTTCTGTATGGCTCCACCGTCGCTATCTGGGGATCTACCTGGCTGGTTATTACGTTCCAGCTCGGAACAGTTGATCCCATTATATCGGTTATCTACCGAATGGCGCTGGCCTCTGTGTTGCTTTTTCTTCTCTGTCGATTTCTCGGTGTCACCCTCCGTGCATCAAGAGTAGATCACTTATTCTTCATGATTCAGGGGGTATTAAGTTTCGGGGTGAATTTTTGGTTTATCTACATGTCTGAGATGTTTTTAACCAGCGGGATCATCGCCGTTATATTTTCTCTGATTGTCTTTTTTAATCTGATCAACGGTCGTATTTTTTTAAAGCGCCCTATTGAGAAAAACACTGCGCTTGGTGGCCTCGTCGGTCTATGCGGATTATATTTACTGTTCTCTCCTGAACTGAGTAATGCTAGCACCGGGCAAGATGCCCTAAAAGGCTTTGGTTTGGCGTTCACCGCAGTGTTTAGCGCGTCATTGGGCAATATGTCTGCAACCCGCAGTGGCATGCTAGGTCACTCGGTGTGGCGTATCAACGCCTGGGCGACACTTTACGGTGCCGCGGCACTAACGATTATAGCGCTCTTAACGGGTACCGCTTTCACCTTTGACTCGAGTATCGAATACACCCTATCCCTAGTCTACTTATCTATTTTTGGTACTATTCTTGCTTTTGGTGCCTACTTAAAATTGATGGTAATTATAGGCCCGGAAAAGGCAAGTTATGGTGCGTTGATGATACCCTTCGTCGCGATTGGTCTATCAACTATTTTTGAGGACTACCAGTGGACAACTATCGCAGCCAGCGGTTTTATTTTAGCTGTACTGGGCAATTATCTAGTCATGCGTAAACAACGCTAAGAAGGTATTTTACGTAGTGCGAAAATATCGAAGCGAGTACTCTTCCCAGTAAGCGAATAAGTTGGCTGTAAATCTGCAAGGAACTCAGCATTGGAAGACCTTTTAACAACCACTCTGTAGCGTGCGCTGTTGATGGCAAGCTTCAGTAGCGCGTCTGCGTCATCGTCTCCACCGACAATATTTTGAAATGCCTGCATCTCCTTTTTTACCTTCGCTGACTTTTTACGATGGGGAAACATTGGGTCCAAATATATGACGTCTGGCCGTTCTTCGTCTGTGAGGGATCTAACCGCATCAAACGAGTCGCATTCAAGAAATTTAAGACGCCCCATTACATCTCTTAACTCAGGATCATCGATGCCTGCAGCTATTGCTCTTTCAACACCATCCCGAAGTAGGCAAGCAATTATCGCGTTGCGTTCGAAAAGCTTTACATCGCACCCTAAGGAAGCTAGAACGAAAGCGTCCCCACCCAAACCGGCGGTAAGGTCAAGAACCGAAGGACAAAATCGCCCTGACACCCCAATCGCTTTAGCTATTGCCTGACCATTACCACCACCAAACCTGCGCCTGTGACTGTTAGCACCATTATTGAAGTCAACACGGATTGGCCCGTGCAATCGGCGATCTTTTGGATGTAGCGAAATACCACTTTCGCCGACCACCAGTACGTAACCCTGATCATTAGGGTGAGCCTCGGCTTTCTCACCAACTTTAGAGCCACTGAATAATACTATTCCCAACTGGTCGGACAATCGCTTTACAACCGGTAAATACTGGGGCGAGTCACAACTAATAGTGATGTTTTGCATATTAATACTCAACGACATTTAAATACCACTCTAGCGAAGACATGGGCCATGGGATAGGGCTTGAGAACATTACTACACTGCTGTGTAGATGAGTAGATCATTCCGATATGTTAAACAAAAAATCCATTATTACTCGGTCGGTTTTATTTAGAGCAAAGGCTCATCCTAATATGCAATTGAGTTAGGTAAATCATTTACGACGAGCGCATAATTGCCTCTTTCACCGTAGTGACTGTCCATTGTTCCCATACCCAAAGGAGGAAACCATCTGTAACCAGCTCACCTTTACACCTATCTTATTTAATGTTTGATGATCATGAATTGTGGAGCCCAAAGCCTTTTTAGTATCGTGCAGTACTAACCCTGACTGATTTAACTAACAATACGATTATAATATAAGATGGCACGGGATAACGATACAGCCCGCAAAGTGTAACCACTTTAGAACATCACACTTGTGAGTAACTTATAGTGGTTATATTTGGTGACCAAGTTCACAGAACCGACCCTAAGTTATGCACAATTTCTGTGGATAACTTTGTGGATTAACCTTGGATTGGTGCCTTAAATGCGTAAAAAACATACCTCCCACTTAGATTGGTCGTTTTTTAACCATTTAAAAAAATACTATATATATCAATGACATAGCCTTATTGGCAACAACAATCAATGACTTACGAGCGTTATCTAATACAACATTTCAAAACAACAGTCTATCTGTGGAAAAATATAATTAAGCTTGACCTAACCATCAAACACCGCTAGTAGCATTAAACCCAATAATGAGACTTTTAACGCCTCATCACCTTACCCTAACTCCTGCCAATCACTGCCTACGTCTTGGTCTGCAAACGTTATTGCGGTACCACCTAAGTCGGCTGTTGAGAGTAACTCTGAAATAATATTAGTATGGTTATTCTTATCGCTGATATGCCCCAATAGAAGCCTCTGTAAATAAGATAAATCGAGCTTTTTTAGTAAATCCAACGCCTGTCTATTACTGAGGTGCCCAAACAAGCCACTGACCCGATCTTTTAAAAATCGGGGATAGGGTCCCATAGCAAGCATTTCTTCGTCATAGTTCGCTTCTAGCAGCAAGCCATGACATTGCGAATAAACAGAGATAACATGTGGCGTGTAGTGTCCTAGGTCAGTCAAAATTCCCAAGCGCACCATCCCATCAGTGAAAACGTACTGAACGGGCTCCCTAGCGTCATGAGGTACTGGAACTGGGGTCACGTTAAGGTCCCCCACAACAAAATCAGTGTGACTATCAATTATGTGGAAGTTTTTAGAATCAACAGAGATATTTCGCGCTTTAAAACAACCAGCCGATAAATAAACAGGAATATTAAACTTCGCAGACAGAACCTCAACCCCCTTCCAATGATCGCTGTGTTCGTGGGTAATGAGTATTGCTGTAATTTGTTCAGGGACGACATTGCGCGCCAGAAGCCTTGTCGTTAACGACCTAATACCAAATCCACAGTCAACTAAAACAACCGTGGAGCCTGCTTCGATAATGGTCGAGTTTCCCTTGCTACCGCTCCCAAGCGAGGCGAATCGCATTATTTATCCACGCTACGATAAGTTGCTTCGTAAAATAGCTAAGAGTTTTAGTGCTTCAGTTCTTCCAAGGCTATCGCCCTGGCCATCCACAATTTTTATTTCAACGTTAGCAGCCTCTGCTTCGACTAGAACACGATAGTTAGCTGTAATAACATCCTCATCGCTACCGCCACCAAAAAGACGCCCGAAAAACCCAACTTCGGTACTACTGGGTTCGGTATAATTAACGAAAAATATGCCCTCAGAGCGATTTTTATCTATCGTAGAAAAACCGCCACGCTCCAAGGAGTAGACCACTGAGGCCCATGAACGATCAAAACCAAGTTTGATACGAATAAATGGATCGGCAATCTCGGTGGATATAATCTCTACCTTAGCAACACCGCCAATGTCTTGCGCTAGCAGCGAGACGCTAGCAAAGTTATTCACACCCGCCAAATCATTAGCAATAAGCGTCAACATATCTAATTCACGCTGATCACTATCTGATATAACCGGCCACTCCGAGGTGTCTTCTGCTCCACGCACAGCCTGACTATGAATAATGGCGATCTCGGTACTTTCTAACTGGACACCAGGCGCGATATTGAACCGAAACCTGTGAGAGTTGTCATCATCGGAGCTGAATGTCACCCACACTGTCTCGATGAGCCCAGAGGACCCTTGAGCCATCGCAGATGGAACACCATTCCGGTTCAAAACATTTCTAAGCCGTGGCCAAAGCTCACTGGGAGAAATATTAATAAGAACCCAGCGACGCTCATCAAAGCTTTGAATTTTTACCAACTGTTCAAATGTATTTACCGACGCCGGCTGAGGCCTTGGGACCTCGAAGGATACCAGCTGCTCTTGAGATACCTCAATGGCAGGAATTGGGTAAATTTGCCCCACAGAGCGAGTACTCAGCTCCCGCGGAATTACAGTTGGTTCTGTTTCCTCAGAAAGAAGATAATCATTACTGCGATCCTTCAATCCAAACCATCCACAGCCAGCCAAGTTGGCCGAGAAAAAAGTAACAACGATAGCTGACATTATTTTCATATTTACGAAAGGCCTTTCAGTTTAACGATAAGTTAGATGGCACCAGCAGCACGCATAGCAGCGCTAACCGTATTAAAGTGTTCTTTGCTTAGACTGGTCATTGGTAGTCTAAGTGTATTTTCTATCATACCCATCTGGCTGATAGCCCATTTAACCGGAATAGGATTAGCTTCGACAAAAAGGCCAGAATGTAAATGGGCTAAAAGTAGATCAAGCTCATTGGCACGTTCAATATCGCCGTTCATTGAAGCTGCACACAGTTCAGACATCAATTTAGGGGCAACGTTCGCAGTTACTGATATATCTCCATGCCCACCCATTTGCATCAACTCACGTGCAGTTGCATCATCTCCAGAGTAAACAGCAAACCCATCAACGCATCCTTTCAAGAGCAGCGGTATACGGGACAAATCACCTGTGGCTTCTTTGATTCCAACAATGTTGCTAAGCTTACTCAGCGCTATAACGGTCTCAGGGAGCATGTCACACGCTGTCCTTCCAGGAACGTTGTATAAAATCTGGTCTATTTCAACTGCTTCAGAAATCGCTTTAAAGTGCTGATAGAGGCCGTTTTGAGTCGGCTTATTATAATAGGGGGTTACCAACAAGCACGCGTCGGCCCCTATCGCTTTGGCAGTCTCGGTAAGATGAATAGCCTCTGCAGTAGCGTTCGCACCAGTCCCGGCAATCACCGCTACCCTGCCTGCTGCTTTATTAACAACAAACTCAATGACCTTAGCGTGTTCTGATACGCTAAGCGTCGCCGACTCTCCAGTCGTCCCAACCGCAACGATCGCATTAGTCCCCTCGGCAATATGCCACTCAATTAGCGCCTCTAATGAGCTCCAATCTATGGATAATGATCCTGAATGCATGGGTGTAACTAAGGCGACAATACTTCCGGTAATCACTTGTTTCTCCAAAATGACAGTGGCTCTTGCGGGAACATAGTACTTACGCCCATGCGCCCGCACAAGCAAAACTCAAGCTTTTTGACAGGGCGATTCATGAACCATCCTCACCGTCAAGATTGTAGATATCTGCCTCGCCTTCAGGTCGGTTTTTAAATCGCCGGTGAACCCAAAGGTATTGGTCTGGCTGCAGCAAAATAAACGTCTCAATAATTTTGTTAATACGCGTAGCATCCACCAAATCATCACCACTGGGAAATGACTCGAGCGGAGCATGAAAAGTGATTTTATAACCCTGTGTTCCAGGCAGCCTGATGTGACTAAAAGGCACTACAGCGGCGCCAGTTTTATCAGCGAATCGGGCTGTGGCGTAAACTGTGGCGGCCTGCATACCAAAAAACGGAGCAAACAAACCCTGGTTAAGTCCATAATCCTGATCTGGACCGTACCAAAGAGTCCGACCATTCTTAAGCGCTTTCATGGTTCCTCTGACATCCCTTCGTTCAAAGACTACAGTGTCGCCATTGCCCTTGGAAACGCGTCCGGAAGCTTGCACATAATCATAAACGGGGTTGCCGTGCGCACGATACATACCATCCATTTGTGTGCTCATAGCAACCGCAGCTCCGCCAATCTCAAGGGTAGTGTAATGTATGCCAAGCAACATGGTGCCGCGCCCTTCAGGGACCGCTTCAAGATGTTCGAGCCCCTCTACACTAAGCAGCTTGGACAATCGACTAGAAGACCACCACCAGGCCATACCCACTTCCATGAAGGCAATTCCAGTATTGATAAAATTATTTCTCAATAGCTCGTACTGCTCAGCCTCACTGAGATCGGGAAAGCAGACCTCAATATTTCTTTTAGCGATAGTCTTCCGACGACTTTTAAACGCGAACACGGATAGGCCAATGCCCTTACCCACGGCAAGCAAGATCGGAAATGGCAACGCAGTAATCAGCCTCCACAACAAAAAGCCAAACCAAATTGGCCAGTAGCGTGGATGTAATAATTTAAGACTAAACTGAGTCGCCTTCGAGGTTGAATTAGCCAATGACTGACCCTTCAATAAGATGATTGATGGCGACTTCAGTCTCCACTTCTAACTCGTAATCTACCCCAGCAACACCAAAACCAAACAACGATAAGAACTCTTGCTTGTAGCCCACGAAATCGGTCAAATCGTTAAGGTTTTCAGTTGATATTTTCGCCCATGATTGTGCGACTTTAGCTTGAATCTCAGCGCGCATCTCGAGCTCATCCATACGAAGCCTACCCTCGTCGTCCAGCCGTGGATTGTCTGAATAAAGACCCTCGACAAACAGGCGGTAAAGCTGCTCAATACAGCCTTCATGACTACCATCAAGTTTCATTTCCTTAAACAGCATGGCCAAATACAGCGGCATAATGGGTATGGCTGAACTTGACTGAGTCACCACAGCCTTAAGTACCGACACTCGTGCATCACCACCACTCAATGCAAGCTTATCTCTAATACCCAAAACCTTGTTATCAAGATCTTTTTTTGCCTGGCCAATAGTGCCATCCCAGTACAAATCCCAAGTCATTTTCTCACCAATATAGGTGAAAGCCGTCGTTTTAGCCCCAGGAGCGAGTAGATCAGCCTCGCCAAGAGCAGTCATCCACATTTGCCAATCTTCGCCGCCCATCACCGCGACTGTATCAGAGATTTCTTGATCAGACGCCGCCTCAAGACTGAACTCCTGAATGACCTCTTTATCCGTATTGATCCCTCGCATGGTAATGTCCTTACCCACCGGCTTAAGCGTGGAGTTAAATACCTCACCGGTCTTAGGATGCTGCCGTCTCGGAGCCGCTAAACTATAGATGACCAGATCAATCTGACCTAAATCACTAGCGATAGTGTCAATAACTTGCTGTTTGACGTCGTCTGAAAACGCATCGCCGTTAATCGACTTTGCGTACAGACCCTGCTTTTCTGCCTGTGCATGAAAAGCAGCACTGTTATACCACCCAGCGGTTCCAGGTTTACGATCAGTTCCCGGTTTCTCAAAGAATACCCCTATAGTCGACGCACCAGTGCCAAAAGCCGCAGTAATTCTAGCCGAGAGGCCATAGCCCGTTGAACTGCCTATTACCAAAACTCTTTTAGGACCATCAATAACTTTTTGACTCTTAATATAGTCAATTTGATTGATTACATTTTTTTCACACCCGGCTGGGTGACTAGTAATACACATGAAGCCGCGAACGCGAGGCTTGATAATCATTTACAATCTCCATTAATGGCTAAATTTCTAGCTTTTCGCTAAGTCGCCTATGATACCCCAATGCGTTTCTAACTCGTAAAAATAGACACAAAATATTCATAAAAAACTTTCTTACAGAGAATAATCCCCCATACTCTCCGCAGCGCCCAGTAGCACTGATAACTAGAAAGCTTATATTGATTCCATTATGGCAATATATGTGATCATATAAAGTGGCAGCGACGTACACATGACTTAAGAGTTAGAGACGCGTGCAACTCGTCATCCCACTCAAAAACAAGCGGTAAATCCTGGCGCAGCCCGCTGCCAACGGTCAACTATAGGATCCTTCTTATGAGTGCTCTACCCTATCCGTTTTTGACAGAAACATTTCTTGAGGCTCTCGAGGAAAGTGGCAGTGCCTGCAGTGACTCGGGATGGGAGCCTGTTCATCTGACTCTTAGCGACGGAGAAACTGACTGTTTCATGCCGCTCTATCTCAAAGATCACTCAATGGGAGAGTATGTCTTTGACCATGCTTGGGCAAATGCTTACCACCAAAATGGCTTAGAGTATTACCCGAAGTTGGTCACTGCTGTACCATTTACTCCGTCCACAGGAAGCCGGCTCCGCTGCTCTGAAGGTCTGAATCAAAAGCATTGCCGCCAAATTATCGACGAGGTAATTAATATTGCAGAGGACACCGAGGCTTCAAGCTGGCATATTCTATTTCCGGAAGAAAATGACATAAAGCTGTTTGATGATCCTAGGTTACTTAAACGAACCGGTGTCCAATATCATTGGATGAACAAAAATTATCAATGTTTTGATGACTATCTGGCAGGCATGACCTCACGTAAGCGGAAAATGATCAAGAAAGAAAGAGATGAGATACAGAAGCAAAACATTGAAATAGAAGTGCTATTGGGCGCCGACATAAGCACGGAAATTTGGCAACTTTTTTATCGACTTTACGAGCGAACCTACGCCAAGAGAAATGGGACTCGAGGTTATCTAACTGAGACATTCTTCCAGCGCATTGCCAAGGGAATGCCCGAGCAGATTGCTATGTCGGTAGCCACACAGGACGGCCAGCCCATCGCGTGTGCGCTTTATTTATTCGACAGCGATACTCTCTACGGGCGTTACTGGGGTAGTCTGGGCGAGTTCCCCTTTCTCCATTTTGAGCTTTGTTATTATCGTGGTATTGAGTTCGCAATCAAAATGGGCTTAAAGCGCTATGATGCAGGCGCCCAGGGGGAGCATAAATTGGTTAGAGGCTTTGAGCCAATAAGAACCCATTCTCTGCATTGGATTAAACACCCAGAGTTCAAAAAGGCTATTGCTAAATTCCTCGACGAAGAAAACTATGCCATTGATGCGCATATCGAACAGGCGAATGAAATGTTACCTTTCAAAAAGAGCTAATCGATCAAACCGGCTACCAATCACCCGAGTTTTGCATTGATAACCAAGGCTCCATCGGCGCCAGAGAGTCTCCAGCTTGCAGTAGCTCGACGGAAATACCATCCGGAGACCTTACAAATGCCATACGACCGTCTCTAGGGGGTCGGCTAATCAGTACGCCGTGTTCTGCTAACCGTGAACAAGCGGCATAGATATCTGGGACCCGAAACGCTAGATGACCAAAATTTCTGCCACCCTCGTATATCTCTGGATCCCAGTTATGAGTAAGCTCTAATAAAGGTGCATCCTTTGTTACGGCCGTCTCTGAGTCCTCTGGAGCCGCCAAAAAGATCAAACTAAACCGACCTTTTTCAACATCATAGCGTGACACTTCAGTCATCCCCAAAGCGCCGCAATAAAAAGCCAACGATGCCTCGATATCTGAAACCCGCACCATAGTGTGCAAAAACTGCATATTCCTCTCCTTGAAAATATAGAAGGTTACAGCGCTAAGTGCCTGACATCACTCAGCAGCTTAACTATCTGAGTCATAAATCGACCAGCATCACCACCATTAACCAAGCGGTGATCATAGGATAGTGCTAGCGGGAGCATTAGCCGCGGCTGGAACTCTTGACCGTCCCAAACGGGCTTTATCTGCGCTTTGGACACCCCAAGAATTCCGGCTTCGGGCGCATTGACAATAGGTGTAAACCCATTGCCTCCAATAGCACCTAAACTAGACAGAGTGAAGCACCCTCCCTGCATGTCAGCGGGTTTCAACTTACCCTCGCGCGCTTTGCCTGCGAATTCAGTTACTGCAGTTGCAATATCCCATAGTCCCATATTACCAACATCACGAATAACCGGCACAACCAGACCTCTCGGCGTGTCGACGGCCATCCCAATATTACAGTAGTGTTTTTGAATATAATTTTCACCATCGCCAGCCAGTGAACGCAAAAATACTGGATTCTCCTGTAAAGCAATGGCTATGGCCTTAATTAAAAATGCCACTGGAGAAATTCGAATGCCCCGCGCATCTCCCTCAGCCTTGAGTGACTTCCGAAAGCTATCCATATCAGTAGTGTCAGCTTCATCAAATTGGGTAACATGAGGCACATTGAGCCAGTTACGCTGCATATTGGCTGCGGTTATTTTTTGGATTTTAGTCATCTTCACAGTATCAATAGCGCCAAACTGACTAAAATCAATCGTTGGCACCTCGGGAATGCCATTGCTGGCAGTCTGCACCCGTGACGAACCTTGCGCGAGCGCAGCTTTGACATAATCGTTGACATCATCCCGCAGGATTCGCCCTCGTGGGCCGCTACCTCGAACAACACCCAGCTGCACACCTAGCTCTCTGGCCAACATTCTTACCGATGGCCCTGCATAGATATCAGCTTCCTCAACATCAGCAGCGGATTGCTCTAAAACAGCAGCTGGCGGTTGAGACTTTAACTCTACTGGGGCCTGCGGCTCGGGAGGACTCGGCTCTACCGCGTCAATGGACGGCTCTACTGGAGACTCAGGAGGTAATGCTAGCTCGGCTGACGCCTCCGGCTTGCTCTCTGGGGCATCATCGCTACTGACAATCGTCTCGAGTTCAGCAATAGCGTCACCGACCTTCACTGTATCCCCTTCAGCAACTAAGTATTTTACTAATTGACCGTCAAACGGACTGGGCACATCCATGGTTGCCTTGTCGGATTCTAGAACCAGTAATGAGCCCTCTAATTCAACGTTATCTCCTACCGCCAGACTCAACTCAATAACATCAACGGACTCTGCCCCGCCAAGGTCTGGAACTACTACAGTTTTTATAGACACACAATATTCCTCATACATATAAAATTCATGCTAACTCAGTGTAGCCACGATAATCAATATTTAAAGATATAGTGGATTAGGCTTGTTCGGGTCGATGGAAAATAGCTCTATGGCCTCAGATACCACTGATGAATCTATTACTCCATTATCCGACAAGCCTTTCAATGCCGAAATCACAATAAAATAACGATCTACCTCAAAAAATCGCCGCAGGGTCTCTCTGCTATCACTCCGTCCGAAACCGTCAGTTCCAAGTACGTGTAGAGTGCCGGGAATATATCGGCGTAGCTGCTCTGCATAGGCTTTCATATAGTCAGTGGCAATAACTACCGGTTCGTCGATCTCGCCTAACTGGCTCTCAATATAACTTTTCTTAGTGCTCTCTGTGGGATGCAATAGATTCCACCGGTCAACCGCCTGCCCTTCCCTGACTAATTCATTAATACTGGTTAAACTCCAAATATCAGACTCAACAGAAAACTTGTCTTTGAGCAACACTGCCGCTGCTAAAACCTCATTTAAGATCGTACCTGCACCCATAAGGATAACCTTCTTACTCTTACCCTTCTTAGAAACCGATTGCACCAATGGGTAGCCACCTTTGATAATGCCGTCTTCAACCCCTTCAGGCATCGCTGGATGGACATAGTTTTCATTCATCGTGGTGAGATAGTAAAAACAGTTTTCTTTATCCTCAAACATTCGTTTAAGGCCACTTTGAATGATTACGGTAAGTTCGTAGCTAAAGGTAGCATCATAACTTTTACAGTTGGGAATCGTATTCGCGAGTATCAGGCTATGTCCATCTTGGTGCTGTAAACCCTCCCCGTTCAGAGTTGTTCTACCGGCCGTTGCGCCGATCAAAAAGCCACGAGCCTGACTGTCACCCGCCGCCCATGCAAGATCGCCGATCCGTTGAAAACCAAACATCGAGTAAAAGATGTAAAAGGGAATCATCGGTCGAGAACTTGTACTATAGGCAGTCGCTAGAGCTAGCCAAGCAGACATAGCCCCGGCTTCATTAATTCCTTCCTCGAGGATGACGCCTTTTTTGTCTTCTTTGTAATACATGATCTGTTCGTGATCATGAGGGACGTACTTCTGTCCTGCTGATGTATAAATACCAAGCTGACGGAACATACCTTCCATGCCAAAAGTTCGCGCCTCATCTGGAACAATTGGTACAACATATTCACCAATATCTTTATCTTTGACTAAGTTAGATAAAACTCTAACAAAGGCCATAGTCGATGAAATCTCTCGTTTACCACTGCCAGTGAGCTGCTTGTCAAACGCCCCTAAAGCAGGCACCGACATTGCATCGAAGTCAGATTTACGTGCCGGCAGAGATCCGCCCAAACTCTCTCTCCTACGCTTCATATAGGTGAGTTCTGGACTATCCTCAGCGGGCCTGTAATAAGGGACCTTCTCTAGCTGGTCATCAGAAATTGGAATTCCAAACCTATCTCTAAAGGTCTTTAAACTTTCCACATCTAATTTTTTAACCGAATGGGTATCATTAGCTGCCTGGCCGCCCTCACCAAGGCCATAGCCTTTGACTGTATGCGCCAAAATTACGGTTGGAGTACCTTTATTTTCGACCGCCTCTGAATATGCCGCATAGACTTTGTATGGATCGTGGCCACCACGATTAAGCTTCATGATTTGATCATCAGTCATATCTTTGACTAATTCTAATAACTCAGGATACTTCCCGAAGAAGTGCTCTCGAGTATAGGCACCTCCATTGTACTTATAATTCTGTAACTCGCCGTCACAGACTTCATTCATTCGCTGCAGAAGTAAGCCACTTTTATCTCGCTCTAAAAGAGCATCCCAGTGCCTACCCCAAATAACTTTAATAACATTCCAACCAGCACCCCGGAATTGCCCTTCTAGTTCCTGGATAATTTTACCATTACCACGAACTGGGCCGTCAAGACGCTGGAGATTGCAATTGATGACAAAAATAAGATTCTCAAGCCCCTCTCTACCGGCAAGGGAAATAGCACCGAGCGTTTCTGGCTCATCGCACTCACCATCACCGAGAAAGGCCCAAACTTTTCTGTCCCCGCGGGCAACCAACCCTCGCGCAGAAAGATAGCGCATCACATGTGCCTGATAAATTGCCTGAATGGGCCCCAAGCCCATGGATACTGTTGGGAATTGCCAGTAATCCGGCATCAACCAAGGATGCGGATATGATGACAAACCAGTCCCATCCACCTCACGCCGAAAATTATCGAGTTGTTCTACTGACAGACGACCCTCGAGAAATGAGCGTGCATACATACCTGGAGAACTGTGACCTTGAAAGAACACCAAATCCCCAAGACTGTCGCAATCAGGTCCACGGAAAAAATAATTAAACCCAATGTCATATAGAGTTGCTGCAGATGAGAAGCTCGCAATGTGTCCGCCAATCCCCTCGCTCTGACTATTCGCTCTCATCACCATCGCCAGAGCGTTCCATCGGACCAATGAGCGTATGCGGCGCTCCATGAATAAGTCTCCAGGCATGGCCTTTTCGCGAACCGCGGGGATTGTGTTACAAAAATTTGTGGTCACCGATTGTGGAAGCTCGATACCGCGTTCTGTCGCATGAGCATTTAGTTGGTTCAGAATGTAGCTAGCACGCCCTTCCCCATGGTTTCGACCAATTGAGTCTAACGCATCGAGCCATTCTTGAGTTTCAGTGGGATCCAAATCATCCATAGATATCATCCAGTTGAATATTAGTCGTTAAAGCGGCGGAGACGGTGCTTCGAACCGGAGTGGCGCCTATCATCGCCAATTAATACCCCGCCCGATCGGACTTGTAGTATAACTACAAGCATTCCGAAAATAAAGTAGATTATTTCCCCTTAAAAAAAGCCATAAAATATAAGCAATTGATTATTATAGAGATAATTTTAATATTGCTAAAAAAAAGATTAGTTATACTACAAGAACCCGCTGGGTTCGAATCGTTTATATGCAAATAGATAATAATGCCGGCGAGTAAAGCATGCTAATAGGCATCAATAATCCAGTCTGTTTACCGTAGCCTTGGGCTTCCACCACTCCTGATTAATCTCGAGGAACCCAAATTGCCCTAGCACAAGTCTTAGATGCTTGAGGTCGTCTTCATTGAGAAAGCTACCTATAGATTGAACCTCAGTATCATCAGTGAGAGAATAACCTTCGAGGTGACTCGGGGACCGGCGCTTGTGGATGAGTAAATAGCAAGGCCGCTGGAACTTCTTAATCGCACCTAGCGTCCGAATACCTGTTTGAAAACAAACTGAGTCTGGCTCAATAATAATAAATTGGCGAAGATAAGTGGCCTCACATACGCGATAAAAAAAATACGAAAAAACCAAAATATCAAGCAACACAAAAGGCAATATTAGCCAAACCCCTGCGATTAGCCATCCAACGCCAATAACCATCATAAAAGACGAGAGTGCCAAAATCGCAGTCTTTGTTTGTTGCCACGTAGCCGAACGATTAGGCTCAAGACAAATAATAGTTTTCTGGGGCTTTTCTGTAACTTTAATCATGTATTTACATTGTGTATGTTCAGATCTAATACAATCTGATACGTCCCAGGATAAAGATCAGCCTAAAAAATAACGAACTAATCCTCAACCACTTCTACATCAGAGGGAGAGCCATCAGGCCAAGCGTTAAAAACGGCCTTGACTAAAGTCGCTAGCGGAATTGCGAAAAACACGCCCCAAAACCCCCAGATACCCCCGAACAATAAAACAGCCACAATAATAGCGACAGGATGCAGATTAACCACTTCAGAAAAAAGTAATGGAACCAGTACATTGCCATCGAAAAACTGGATGGCTCCATACACCATAAACAACCAAAAGAACTCGGGCGAGGAGCCCCACTGCATGTAGCCCACCAGTAACACTGGCAGAGTGACTACCGTGGCACCTATATAGGGTATTAACACTGAAAGACCGACTAGTAGTGCCAGCAAAGCTGCATAATTAAGGCCCATAAAAAGGAAAGAAGCATAAGATAACAAGCCTACAATAAGAATCTCTATGGCTTTTCCACGAACATAATTGGCGAATTGGACATTCATTTCCGACCAAATAGACGACATCACCGGTCTTTTATTAGGAAGTAGGTTCGTCACAAACCTGACTAGCTTTTCTCGATCATTCAACATGAAAAACACAAGTACCGGGACCAACAATAGGTATATAGCAATAGCGAATAAGCTGGGGAAGCTGCTAAGTGAAAATGAAAGCACCTGCTCAGCTATGTTTGCTATCTCTTCAGATACACGCACCCAGATCATTTGAAACTGTTCTGCGGTCACGTAATCTTCGTAGCGTTCAGGAAGACCTGCCAGAAAAACCTGGAGCCGACCGAGCATATTAGGCGCTTCGCTTAGTAGCAGGGTCATTTGACGTCCAACGATAGGCACCAGCCCTACTAGAATCGTAACTAAGGCAACCAGAAAAAGTATAAAAGCGGTAATTACTGAAGTCCTCTGGGATGACCCAACGCGGATCAAGGCATTAACGACACCCTGAAGTAAAAAGGCTATCACCAGTGCAGCAAAAACTGGACCCAAGAACTCACCTACTGTAGCGATCAATATCATAAAAGAGGCTAGCATTACCGCCAACAGAACCGCTTCTTCATTCCCAAAGTACCGACCCAACCATTTATTTAAGATTTGCTTCATTACGCTCCTGACCTACATAAGGGCTAGATTTCACAATCCAGCTACTTTTAACCTATTCCCGAATCCCCATGAAACCAGTTTACGTTTGAATTGTCGAATTGTTATTCATTTTCCGCTAAGGTAGAGGCAAGTCTTTTGAACGTGTGTATTCCTATTTTGATCATCTACAAATTACCAGCTATTTACGATGCTCTAAGTATCTCATTAAGAAAAGTTTACTGGGCTTTAGGGCTTTGTATTGTTCTTCTGTCGACCCCTTTTTCTAGCGCGGCTGGCAATGACATCAAACTGCCTATTTTAGGCGACAGCAGCTCGGGGATCATCTCAAAACAGCAGGAGTACCAGCTGGGCCGGACCTGGTTGAAAGTTTTTAGAAGTAGAGTTCAAGAGTTCGACGATCCTCTCATGCAAGATTACCTCGAGAATCTTATTTACAACTTAGCAACTTACAGCGAACTTGAGGACCCACGCATTGAACTCATCATTGTTAATAACCCTAGCATGAACGCCTTTGCTGTACCCGGCGGTGTTATAGGTATACACACCGGCATATTTGCATTTGCTGAAAACGAAGATCAAATGGTGTCAGTGCTAGCTCATGAGTTGGCCCACCTAAGCCAACGGCACTTCGCTAGGGGTCTAGAAGCCCAACGTAGTTCGTCTGCGCTAAGCCTGGCAGGACTACTCGCCGGATTAGTCCTAGCAGCGACTGTTGGTGGCGATGCCGGGATGGCCGCCATGGCCGCAACTCAAGCAATGAGTCTAGAAAACCAACTGCGATATAGTCGTTCTAACGAGAAAGAAGCCGACCGATTCGGACTGCGAACCATGGAGAAATCCGGGCGGGACCCCGGAGCGGTTGGAGATATGTTTGAGACCATGCTCAAGCGAGCTCGGTACGCCGGCGATAGAGCTCCCGAGTTTCTGCTAACCCATCCAGTAACTGAGAAACGCATAGCAGATGCCAGAGGCCGAGCTATGGGTAGCTCCATGCGGCATTATCCCGACAATAGCGATTACTATTTGATGCAAGCTCGAGCACAGGTTGCTATGACTAAGAACCAAAAGGATAACATTAAGCGTTTTAACACCAAGTTGGACGCAAATGCCCAGCAAAGAAATGCTGCAATATATGGCCTGGCTCTAAGTTATTTAACCAGTGGTAATGTCGATGCTGCACGAGATTTGATGGAAGCGCTTTTAAAGAAAGACCCCAACCACCAAATTTATAACTACACCGCCATAGAGTTAGATATGGCAGACGAACAATATGAACAGGCACTGACTAAATTAGCCTTTCTTGTTAGCCGCAATCCCGGCAATTACCCTCTACTGTCCCTACAAGCTGAAACTCTATGGCTGGATCATCAATATGAAGAGGCCAGCCTAGCCCTTACCGAACTTGCTAGATCAAGAAACCAAGACCCTATGGTTTGGTATCGTCTCGCTGAGGTTCGTGGGTTAGCGGGAAATATATCGGGCGTCCATGAAGCTAGGGCAGAATATTTTATCCTAGTAGGCGCATTTGGGTTAGCGCGAGAGCAATTAGGTCTTGCACAAACACTAGTAACCCCTGATTTCAAACGATCATCTATCGTCCGACAGCGTCTTAGAGACGTGATTGGAATGGAAGAGAAAGCTAAAAGACTTTAGCTGAGATGTTGTGCTTTAAAGTTCATCATTCTATCAAGAGATTGAACCGCAAGTTTCGCGATATCTGCATCAACAAACACCTCATTAGACCCCTCCTCAATACATGAGAGGAGATTTTCTAGACTATTCATGCCCATCCAAGGACAGCTCGCACAACTGCGACATGTGGCGCCACTACCACCCGTAGGCGCAACTAACAACTGCTTATCGGGCACCGCTTGCTGCATTTTATAGAAGATACCTTGATCGGTAGCCACTATCATTTTCTGGTTCGGTAATTCCTTGGCGGCGCTAATAAGCTGCGAGGTAGACCCGACTACATCAGCCAGAGCAACCACCGATTCTGGTGATTCCGGATGCACTAAAACTGCCGCCTCTGGATAAACCTGCTTGAGATCTAAAATGCCCTTGGCTTTGAACTCCTCATGAACAATACAACTACCGTCCCATAGAATCATATCGGCACCGGTTTGCTTTTGTACGTAAGCACCGAGGTACTTATCAGGAGCCCAGAGTATTTTTTCACCACGGCTGTCGAGGAACTCAATCACCTCAAGTGCAATACTTGAGGTTACAACCCAATCGGCGCGCGCCTTAACTGCGGCTGAAGTATTGGCATAAACAACCACTGTTCGATCAGGATGTAGGTCACAAAAATTAGAGAACTCATCCGCAGGACAACCAATGTCTAGGGAACAGGTTGCTTCTAGGGTGGGCATTAATATGCGTTTATTGGGCGTTAAAATCTTCGCTGTTTCACCCATAAATTTAACCCCAGCGACCACCAGCGTCTGAGCATCATGAGTATTGCCAAAGCGCGCCATCTCGAGGGAATCTGACACCGTACCACCAGTTTCCTCAGCAAGTTCTTGGATCATAGGGTCGGTGTAGTAATGGGCGATTAGAACTGCATTCTGAGCACTGAGCTGTGCTTTTATTTTAGAACGCAAAACATCCCGGTCGGGTGATGTTGAATACTTGATATCAGGAGACCGAAGCAGGTAATCCTCGACTATCTGGCGTTGCGCTTCAACCAGTCCCTCGGCTGTATTTTGCTGTTCCGTCATTAGCGATCAACCTCAAAAGTCACACTTAAAACCGAGATAGCCAATATACCACTGCAGCAAGCACTATCAGCAGAATCGCCGTCACGGCAATCGCGTCAGCTTTAGAATCTTCATTATTCTGCTGGGGACTTTCTTCGTTCATTGGTCGCTACCTAAAAATATATGGGACAATATTCTAACAATCTAAAGGTTCACTGTCTCTCCTTGTTTTAATGTAAAACAGATATAAAACCACATCTGATCTCTAGGGTTCTACAATTCACAAAAAGCACCCAGAAAGCACAGTGCATCCAAATTGATATTTAGCTAAACTAAAGCCGACAAACATCAAGCCGACCTAAGGCAGCATGCGATCCTTTGTAGGCTGCAAACATTTATAATACGAGGTAACCGCCATGCACGGAGAGCTATTGCAACTGTTCTTTTTTATCTTCAGCGGTGGCGCAATCATTGCTTCATTAGCATTGTTTGGCCGCCAACCCCTGTTAGTTGCGTATATCGTGCTTGGCGCTATTCTAGGCCCATTTGGATTAGAACTTGTATCTGATGTCGCTCTCATTAGTGAAATTGGCAGTATAGGCATTATTTTCCTGCTTTTCTTACTCGGCTTGGATATGCAACCTCAGGCGTTATGGCGTGTTCTGAGAGAGGTAACCCACATTACACTGATCAGTTCAGCGCTATTTGCGGTGACCGGCTATATAGTTGCCGACTTATTTGGCTACTCTACGACTGAAAGCCTCGTGATTGGCACTGGCATGATGTTTTCGAGCACGATAATAGGCATTAAACTTCTTCCCACCACAGCGCTGCACCACAAGCATTCAGGCGAATTAATGGTGGGCATGCTGTTGATGCAGGATTTTTTGGCGATTTTTGTTTTGTTGCTGATTATATCTGGCGATATTACAAGTCAAAATCTTATACCTCTTGGCAAGACGCTACTCGCGCTGCCGGCTTTAGTTGTGACAAGTTTCCTCGCCGTTAAATTCGTTTTGTTACCCCTATTGAGCCGGTTTGATAGAATTGGGGAGTACGTTTTTCTACTGGCCACCGGCTGGTGTTTGGGCATCGCCGAAGTCGCTCATTATTTAGGCTTATCACGAGAAATCGGTGCTTTTCTGGCTGGTATCGCTTTGGCGACTAGTCCTATCGCCCAGTTTATTGCTCTAAACCTTAAGCCTCTGAGAGATTTCTTTTTGATTTTGTTTTTCTTCTCTTTGGGAGCCGGGTTCGACCTATCATTACTTCCGGCTATCATTCTTCCGGCATTGATTCTTGCCGGCCTAATGCTGGCGATTAAGCCATTGATCTATCACCGACTTTTACGCTCACATAGCGAAACTGAGAGTCTTGCTTGGGACATAGGCTTTCGACTGGGCCAGAACAGTGAGTTTTCGTTGATGATCGCCTACCTAGCCTTCAGCACAGGGATTATTGGGACGCACTCATCTCACCTAATCCAAGCCGTTGCGATTATCACCTTTTTGGTGTCCAGCTACATTGTGGTATTCAACTTCCCTAACCCTATTGCGCCAAACGATAAACTACGCCGCGACTGAGAACATAACTTGCTAGAGATGCTTGCTAGAGCTCTGAGTCAGGCGAGACCACCACTTTAGCAACAGTCGATCTGCACTCTCTTCGGCTGCTAGGCCCAAACGCTGATGCAGTTTCTTTTTAAATACGTAGGCAACCTCAAAAACGTCAGCCTCTTCAATCCGCGACACCAAGTATTCATCACTGGTCTGAATATCATCGATCAACGCCATGTCTTTTGCCCTAGATCCGAACCATATTTCACCAGTAGCAATCTTATCAATATCGAGCTGCGGACGACGCGTTGAGACATAATCTTTGAACAGCTGATGGGTGTCTTCGAGCTCCTCAATAAATTTCTCACGACCTTTTTCAGTATTTTCACCAAACATGGTCAGGGTTCGCTTATGTTCACCCGCAGTCAGTAATTCAAACTCAACATCATGCTTTTTTAAGACTTTATTGAAATTTGGCATCTGCGCTACTACGCCGATAGAACCAATAATAGCAAAAGGAGCTGCCAGTATTTTGTCGGCTACGCAGGCCATCATATAGCCTCCACTTGCAGCAACCTTATCAACGCACACGGTGAGGGGGACATTTTTCTTACGCAGCCGATCAAGCTGGCTACTCGCCAATCCATAGCTATGAACCATACCACCAGAACTTTCTAGCTTTAGTAAAACCTCATCATTAGGCGTTGCTTGCGTAAGCACCGCGGTAATTTCTTCACGCAGGTGGCCTACTGCTGATGCACTTATATTGCCATCAAAATTAAGTACGTAAACTTTACTTCTTTGTGGAGCCGACGATTCACTGACTTTTTTTGACGCTTTCTTTTCGTCAGAAAGCTGCTTCTTCTTAGCCTTATTGAGCTTTTTCTCCTCAGCTTTTTGCAATGATTCATCCGTAGTAGCAATCAGCATCGTATCTTTTAAGTCTTCAAATTGCTGATTAAGCGGCGTTATCTCTAAATGCCCTTGTCCCTGGCCATCTTTACTTTTTTGACTTGCACCAACAATGACACTAACCACCACCACAAAGGCAACTAACAGTGTTGCGACCTTGGCAAAAAATAGGCCGTATTCAAATAAAAATTCCACTTTAATCTCCAAAAAATCATTACATATAGTAAAAGTTACTGATGCACTAATAGCCTGTGCTGAAGACTCTTACCCTTCTAGCCATATACGGCTTTAGACTCATCAACAAATTGCTTTATTAGGCGCCCTGCCATAATCGTTGCAGGTGCCACTACAGCCGGCAACTGATCATACTTAAACCAGTGGGCTTCTGCTATCTCTACACCATCTATCTTAATATC
>OJEJ01000103.1_pt1 | contig 51187 bp, 47 predicted proteins | sample 1593271 | NCBI WGS metagenome assembly OJEJ01 (sample SAMN05416877, study PRJEB24817) | seawater metagenome | isolation source: Sea water | place: Canada:Atlantic | collected 2013-11
ATACGAGATAGCGTAGCGTCTCGTGGGCTCGGAGATGTGTATAAGAGACAGAATGTGACCCGATAAATAATAGAAATGAAGCTAACTTGAACGCTCTAAACTGGCATAGTGAGTGAGCTGGCAAGAGGGCTCTAAGATAGGTGTGATCAAATTGCCAAGCTTAGATCGAGGAAGAGTCGTATTTATTTATTGGTGTGATGCCTAACGCCAACTGAATTGCTGGTGTCTGAAACATGGACTTCTTTGTCTGACATATTAATTCCTAATTGGATTCTTCCCATTTAAAAAACTCATAGACTCTATGTCAATGACAGCAATTAGTACTGTGAGCAAATACTCAAAACTCTAATTTGGCCTAGTCTGTAGGCGGTCGTTTTTTGATGATTAACGCCGAAACTACAACGATTTTTATCTCGCCCCTTTGCCAAATAGCACGACTTCTACGGTTTGCAGTAAGATTAAAACGTCTAAAAATAAGTTATGATTCTTTACGTAATACATGTCGAATAATTGTTTTTGGTATGAGTCATTGACCGAAGAACCATAAGGATAGAGTAGTTGAGCCCAACCGGTAACGCCTGGTTTAACCAGATGTCTTTCGTGATAATAAGGGATTTGATTGGCTAAATTATCAATGAATTCGGGGCGCTCTGGCCTTGGGCCAACGAAGCTCATGCTGCCGTTTAATACATTGGCTATTTGTGGGAATTCGTCTAGGCGGGTTTTACGTATGAACGCACCCACTTTGGTGACGCGACTATCTGTTTTAGCCGCCCATACAGCGCCTTCTGTCTCGGCATCGGTTCGCATGCTTCTGAATTTATAGATGCTAAATGTTTTGCCCTGCTTGCCAACTCGGGTTTGGCTATAAAAGATTGGTGCGGATAGGCCATCTTCTATCCAGATGGCAACAATGGTTAATAACATGAACGGTGAGGCTATTAATAAAATGATGAGGCTAGCGAATATATCAAATACTCTTTTGACGGCGTCTTGGAACTGCGATTTGTGAAAGCCATCCGAGGTGACTAACCAGGCGGGATCTATTATGTCGACTCGAATTTGACCTGCCTCGCGCTCAAAAAAAGACAGTATGTTAATGGTGTCGATGCCGTTGAGTTTACAGTTGACCAGCGCATTAACGGGTATGTTTTTGCTGGCGTCACTAATGGCAATGACGATTTCGTCTATCTCCATTTCGCGAACATATTCTAGTAGTGATAGGTGAGTGGTTATGTGCTGTGATTCAGGGACTGCTTGAATCTGATGTTCGACTGGCATATAGCCGACGATATCGAAGCCCCGCCTGTCTGACTTTCTGCGTAATTTATTGTCGATATGTGATGCGGTCTCTCCGGCACCGTAGACCAAGATACGCTTTTTGAACTTGTCTGAATCGATGGTCTCAAAAAATATGACGCGTAAGGTGCCTATGATAAAAAATGACTGTATGAATGCCAATGCGATAATGCCACGGCCAAGGATAATGTCGGGCACTAGATACGCGGTTATTGCCGTTATTAGTATGGCTGCCACAAAACTCACCGAGATTCGTATCAGGATGCCAGCAATGCCTTCTCGTGTGTTTCCCTGATAGAGGCCTGTTGACAGCATTGCAATGGGTGTAATGACACCTATTATCGACGCATTAATTAAGAGCGTATCAAATTGATTAAAGCTTCCCAGTTGGTCTGGGTGCATTCTAAGGTAGGTCACAAAGTAAACCGAACTGAATAAAATTAATGTTTCAAGACACAGTAGAAATAAAAAAGGTGTTTTTAGATTCTGTCGAAAAACTTTAGTGGTCGTCAATTGCCCTATTCCTTTTAGTTGTACTTTTGTGGAAATCGTCCATGGGTGTTAAAGAGTTTAAATTTTTTAATTATTATGTTTTTAGGGCAGGGTGTTGCTTGTTTAAAATACAGGCTGACAAAGTACCTAGTATGAAAAGTGAGTTAAGGCTCGCTACGATAGTGATAATTTCACGGGTCAAAAAAAGAAAATTGATAAATAAGAATGTAATAATAAGGCCGATCAATAGTCCCAAGGCATTGTTAATCATCGTTTGAACAATGGCATTTGTAACATCAAAAGGGTTGGGTAATAGAAACCTTGCAAGCTGAATGGATAGCATTATGATGGCTGCAAATAATAGCGCTTGAATTACTGGCTTAGGGCTTAGGTCGAATAAAAGCACTGGGCTGGCAATAAAAAAACTGACGAATAAAATGGCGAAGGATATTAGTTGTGGTTTTATTTTTTCTTTTCCTGCGGGGTATAAAGTCATAATTTACTCCGGCCATTCGATTAATCAGGCAGGCATTCTAGTTATAAGTGATGATTAATCCGTTATGTTGGTCACAAGAAATTTATTTGGCGCTTCAAAAGTATCAATTTGTTAACCAACCCACATATCGCGATACGATTGATCTTCTTTATGGCGTTGTGAATCGAAAGCGGATATATTTTTGCAACGTTGCTACTATTGGACTTGTTTAGGCTTATGGCATTAGACGGGCTTAAATTTTAAAGCCTTATAAGTTTAGAGCGTATTGCCGATTAACCAAAAATGAATGGTAGTGGGGAAGTTATTTATCGTGCCGCTTAGCGCGATCTACTATAGTCACACCCTTTAACTGGAATGAGTACTTTACTTGGTTTGGGTATAATCTGTAATTACAAACTGCATTGCTTTTTACTTAACTAAGCTTTAATAATTTATATAATAATGAAATTTAACTAATGAACATTCAATCCGTAATACTTGCTGGTGGCTCAGGGACTCGACTTTGGCCGCTGTCGAGAAGCAGTCACCCTAAACAGTTTCTGCCGTTTATGGGTGGCGCTTCCTTACTGGACTTGACACTCAGTCGAATGGTGGCAATTGCGCCTCTTAATTTATTGCAAAAGCCTTTAGTTATTTGCAACCAAGATAATCGATTTTTTGTTGCCGAACACTTACGCCAAGCCGGGATAAAAAATGCGCCGATTCTGCTCGAGCCGTGTGGGCGCAATACCGCACCTGCATTGACGATGGCAGCCTTACATATTGCGCACAAAGGTGACGATGCCGTGATGTTTGTGACGCCTTCTGATCATTTGATTGACGATTCGTCTAGCTTTAACAAAAGTGCTGCATACGCCATTGATTTGGCGTCTGAAGGTCATGTTGTGACGCTGGGTATATCGCCCACAGGTCCAGAAACTGGTTTTGGTTATATTCAATTGGGTGATGTCTGGGATTCATCTGCAGACAAACCAGGCTATCGTTTAGATACGTTCGTTGAGAAACCTGACCTACCGACTGCACAACAGTATTTTGACTCAAAGCAGTACCTGTGGAACGCAGGCGTATTTGTTTTGAAGGCGAGTGTCTGGCTTGAAAACATTAAAATTTATGAGCCCGATATCTATAACAGTTGTGTGACTGCTTTTTCTCAATTACGTGAAGATGGAGACTTTCGTTGGATCGATGAAGGTGCCTTTAGTCGTTGCCCGAGTAATTCTATCGACTATGCGGTAATGGAAAAGTTATCTAAGGCTAAATTAGAACAGCCTCCGCTAGTCGTGCCACTAGATGCAGGCTGGTCCGACCTGGGTTCGTGGTCGTCTTACTGGGCGGTGCAGCCAAAAGATGATGCGGGCAATGCCCTAAAAGGGGATGCGCTGGCAATAGATACCCGTGACTCCTTGGTTTTTTCTAGCTCGCGTTTAGTGACGACGGTTGGTGTCGAAAATTTGGTTGTAGTCGAGACTAAAGATGCGGTGATGATAGTCGATAAGGACAAAACTCAGAATGTAAGCGCCATTATCGAGCATTTAAAAAAGAATAACCGCGAAGAAATTAACTACCATCGTGAAGTTCATCGGCCTTGGGGCACTTACGACACGGTCGATGCTGGAGACCGTTTTATTGTGAAACGAATTGTGGTCAAACCGGGGGCAGCGTTGTCGTTACAAATGCATCACCATCGAGCTGAACATTGGATCGTTGTGAAAGGTACAGCCAAAGTGACGCGTGGGGAAGAGGTGTTTTTGCTGTCTGAAAATGAGTCAACTTATATCTCTATTGGACAAAAACATCGATTAGAAAATCCGGGTAGCATTCCACTTGAAATAATCGAAGTTCAGTCAGGTGGTTATCTCCAAGAAGATGATATTGTACGCTTCGATGATGTCTATAATAGAGAAAACGATCACTAGCTCACTGGTTAGACTTAAAATAAAAACATTAATGGATAACATAAACTAAAGGATCAGAGCATATGACTGTCATTACCAAAGCGGTGTTTCCAGTAGCTGGCCTTGGGACTCGCTTTTTGCCAGCTACTAAAGCAAGCCCAAAAGAAATGCTTCCCGTTGTCGATAAGCCACTGATTCAATATGCGGTGGAAGAAGCAATCGAGGCGGGCATTACTGAGCTTATTTTTGTCACTAGTAATACTAAACGATCGATTGAAGATCACTTCGATAAAAGTTATGAACTTGAAGTGGAGCTTGAAAAGAAGGGCAAACTAGAGGCGCTTGAATTGGTTCGAAATATCGTGCCGAAAGGGGTGTCTTGTATTTATGTGCGGCAGGCTGAAGCGCTGGGTTTAGGGCATGCTGTTTTATGCGCTAAATCGGTGGTTGGCAACGAGGCTTTTGCGGTCATTTTGCCAGACGATTTGATCGATGGTTATGGCTCAGGGGTTGTGTCGCAAATGATACAAGCCTATCAAACTACTGGCTGTAGCCAGCTGGGTGTTGAAGAAGTACCCGAGGAAGATACCGATAAATACGGTATTGTTAATATTAAAGGTGGAGAAAATGCGGGTTCTGAAGTGGCGTGTATTGTCGAAAAGCCTCAGCCAGATCAGACCTCTTCTAACTTGGCGGTGGTTGGACGCTATATTCTGACGCCACGCACCTTTGAATTGTTAGAGTCAACCCAAAAGGGCGCTGGTGGTGAGATACAGCTAACAGACGCCATTTCAGCTTTATTAGAATACGAGAGTGTTTTTGCTCATCGGTTTAAGGGTAAACGATATGATTGTGGCAGTAAGCAGGGCTATCTGAAGGCGACTGTTGATTTTGCGTTAAAGCATAATGATTTGGGCGATGACTTTCGAAATTATCTTTCAACTGTGCTTTAACCTATTTATACTCTGATAGTATATTTTTTGTACAGGCAGTTTTTGCCGAAACTCGTTTTGAGTGTGTGTTTAACCAACGAGTTAAGGCGTTTTAATCGTTAAATTTTTTGGTAGCTTAATTAGTGGACTTTCAAGATTTTCTCAATTCAGGTGCGGCTCCAAGGACTCAGTTAGAATCTTGGAAAGCATTACAAACTCACCAGTCTGCCGTTAGTTACTTAAAATTACAAAAGTTGTTCTCGTCTAATCAACAACGATTTGAAGACTATTCCATTGTACTTGATGATTTATTGTTCGACTACTCAAAGAACTTAGCAACCGAAAGAACCAAAGAACTGCTGATAACACTTGCCAATGAATGTCAATTGCCTGCGGCCATTGAAGCCCTGTTCTCGGGGCGTTATGTCAACACGACTGAGAATCGGCCGGCATTGCATACGGCGCTGAGAGATTCTTCTGGCAACCCGGTGTTAGTTGATGGTGTTGATGTGATGCCCGGCATCCGTCTTGAACTGAATAAAGTGAAGACTTTCGTTGAGTCCATTCATAATGATGCTTTGTTGGGTGCAACAGGGAAAGTAATTACCGATGTAGTCAATCTGGGTGTGGGTGGGTCAGACTTAGGGTCAGTAATGGCGACTGAGGCGTTATCTGAATATCGTCAGGGTAATGTGGGATTGCACTTTGTATCGAGTATAGATGGTACTCACCTAACGGATGTGTTGCACTCGGTTGATGCTGAAACAACGTTGTTTATAATTTCTTCAAAATCATTCACAACGCTTGATACTATGGCAAATGCCAATGTGGCTAGACAATGGCTACACGATGCGCTTGGGAAGAGTGCGTCCCTGGAAAATCATCTCGTTGGCGTGTCGGCCAATGACTCAGCGATGGCTTCGTTTGGCATTTCTAGAAGTCGACGTTTTTATATCTGGGACTGGGTTGGTGGACGTTATTCACTCGCCTCTGCGGTTGGATTGCCAGTTGCAATTGCGGTTGGTTTTGAGCATTTTGAACAAATGCTCGAAGGCATGCACACTATGGATAACCACTTCCGGCAGGCACCGCTTGAGCAAAATATACCGGTAATGATGGCACTACTGAGTGTTTGGTATGTGAATTTTTTTGGCGCAAGAGGTCACGTCATTTTGCCCTATGATTCCAGAATGCATCGTTTTCCGGCTTATTTGCAACAGCTTGAAATGGAAAGTATTGGCAAATCAGTGAATCATCGAGGCGAGCCCGTTGATTATCATACGGGTGCCGTGGTATGGGGTGAAGTTGGGCCTAACGCGCAACACTCCTTTTACCAGCTTTTACATCAAGGCACTCGGTCTGTTATTGCTGACTTCTTGGTGCCGGTCAACCGCCAAAGTGAATATCCGAGCCACCATGGTTTAGCCTTAGCGAATTGCCTTGCCCAATCGAGAGCATTAATGGAAGGGCAGTCAGCCGATCAAGTTATGCAAGATTTAAAACAGCGTGGTAAAACTGGTATCGAGATTGACCGCATTCTGCCCCATAAAATTCACACGGGTAATAAGCCCAATAACCTGCTGCTATTGAAACGCCTAGATCCCAAGACGTTGGGTATGTTGATAGCAATGTATGAGCATAAAGTCTATGTCCAAAGCGTTATCTGGGATATCAATGCCTTTGATCAATGGGGGGTTGAACTTGGTAAAGAACTAGCATCCAATTTAGAGCCTGTCATTAATTCAGACGCAACGGTATCATCGCTTGATGGATCGACAGTGGGTTTGTTAGGTTATATTAATCTTTGGAGAACGTGAACTTTAGATAATGAAAGCATTTGAAGGCATTCGAGTTCTTGATTTTACGCACGTTTATGCAGGGCCATTTGCAAGTTATCAGTTAGCGGTAATGGGTGCAGAAGTCATTAAAATAGAGGCACCTTATCTGCCTGATATGATGCGTGCCGAGGGTAGCGACCCCAAACGTAATGCCGAGGGGCTGGGGCTTAGTTATTGTGTTAATAACCAGGGTAAAAAAGCGATCACTCTCGATATATCGAAGCCTGAAGGCGCCGATATTGCTAGACAATTAATCGCAACGGCTGATGTTTTAATCGAGAACTATGTGGGTGCTATGCAACGGTTTGGGCTTGGTCCTAAAGAGGCGCATGACATTAATCCTCAGCTCATCTATTGCTCTATGTCTGGGTTTGGTAGTGATAACCCTAAACAAGGTTGCCCGGCATTTGATAATGTCATTCAGGCATTTTCTGGCATGATGTCAGTCAACGGCAGTCCTTCGCAGGAACGACTGCGAGTCGGGCCACCGCTGATCGATTATGGTACGGGCGCGCAATCGGCCTTTTCTATTGCGAGCGCTTTGTTTCAACGCAGCCGTACGGGCAAGGGACAATTCATTGAAGTTAACATGGTCGATGCGGCGTTAATGATGATGTCACCATTAGTTGCAAACGCTATGTTTCTTGAGTCCACGGAAGAACGGGTCGGTAATCAACCTGGAAATCGACCGGGTTATTGTGTTTATCGGTGTGAAGATGATGACATCATGCTTGGAGCTTTTACGGCTAAGCAACACTTGGCACTATTTACCGCACTAGGTCTTGGTGACCTTGCCGGCAGTGTTGATGAAATAACGCCAAACTGGTTGACCCAAAATTCAAAAGATATTGGTCAGCGCATGACTAAGTGTTTTAAAAGCCGAACAGCCAATGATTGGGAAGTGCATCTGAACCAGTTTGATGTGCCAGCCGCAAGGGTGAGAGACCTTTATCAAATGCTAATAAGTGATCAACAACAACGAGCAAGCTCGAGTCAGCATCAACGGCTTTGTGATAGTGACTTGACTGCGCCAATAGCGGCGTTTAAGTATAAAACCGATGGTCCCGAATTTGACAGTTATTGTGCCCGTCATGGTGAAGATACGGACTCGGTGCTCATTGAGCTTGGCCTTTCTCAAGAAGCATTGACCTATTTGAAAAAAATGTCGGTCATATAACTGTCTAATAATAACTCCAGAAGAAGTGACCTTTGGAGTTTGTATCGGTCGGCGCTTTTAATATTGTAAAGAATGAAGCACTCAAAAATTACGGCATTGGCTATAATCAAAATTATTTAGGTTTAACGGTGGGTGCTTTTTCAACAGGTCGGTTGTAGCCAGATTATAATATCAATCAACCCCGCTTTTTCTAACGTTTGGAAATACATTGTTTAGCACCCTCAGTACGGTTTTTTCATTACTGCTCAGTTACGGCTTACTGTTATTAGCTAATGGCCTATTTAGTACCTTGTTGGGTGTTCGAACACAGGTCGAAGGATTTTCTACCGACATAGTGGGCTTTATCGTGGCATCCTATTTCTTTGGACTGCTATTGGGTGGTGTTTTTGCCGGTAGAGTCGTAGCCCGAGTGGGTCATATTCGTTCATTTGCAGCGTTCGCTTCGTTAATGTCAATTACTGCTTTGCTGCATCCTTTATGGATTTCAGTCGGGAGCTGGATGTTACTTCGAGTGGTGTCGGGTATCTGCATGGCAGGCTTAATTATGGTAACTGAAAGCTGGCTCAACGAACGAGCGAGCAATGTCAACAGAGGTCAGGTACTTTCCTTTTATATGATCACTAACTATTTTGCAGCGGGTAGTGGTCAGCTTTTACTGTCGGTTGGCGACCCTTCGCAGTTTCAACTATTCAGCCTCGCGTCTGTGCTTTTTTCACTGGCATTACTTCCCGTATTGTTAACTCGAGCGAAAGCGCCGGTGCCGGTGCCGGCTGCTCGTATGCCTTTAAGGGCACTATATCGCCTAGCCCCTTTGGGTATGATTGGTGTTTTCTGTAGTGGTTTGATGAATGCATCTATCCATGGTCTTGGGCCTGTCTATGCGACCAATATAGGGCTGTCAAAAGAGCAGTTATCACTTTTCATGGCGAGCCTCATCATGAGTGGACTAATATTACAGTGGCCGATGGGACGATTGTCGGACCGGATTGGTCGAGGGCCACTATTAGTAGTAATACCGATTGTGGTCGCTTTTGTTGCTATCGCTATGACGCAGGTAGTTAATTTTTTAGCCATTCTGGGTTTTGGTGTTTTGCTCGGTAGCTTCTTGTTTACGATTTATTCCTTATCTGCGGCTACTTCAAATGACATGGTGGGGACTGATCAGCGAGTTCAGGTAGCCGGTGGCTTATTAATTACCTACGGTGCTGGTGCGTGCCTGGGACCGATCATCGGTGGACAATTTATGGGGTTATTTGGCTCGCCAGGGTTATTTTTTTACTTTGGTCTTGTTGGTTTTTTCCTCGCAATTTTTGCCCTATTGAAGCGTCGTCGTGATGGCAGTCCATCAAAGCGAAAACCCTTTGTGGTCGTGCCTGCGACTCAGGCAACGTCTAACCAATTGTATGTCTCTGTGCATGACGAATCACCCGAAACTGTTATTTTAACGGATAAGGTACCCAAAAAATCGTGACTTTAGATCTAATTTTGTGACTCAATCTACTCAACAGATTCTTACCCACCGCCGTGTATGGGCATTGGCTGGCCCCATTATACTGTCGAATATATCGGTGCCATTGGTTGGTGCGGTTGACACGGCAGTCGTAGGACACCTGCCTGAGCCCGATTCGATTGGAGCCGTGGCACTGGGGGCACTCATATTTACGTTCTTGTTTTGGGGCTTTGGTTTCTTACGTATGGGCACGACGGGTTTTATTGCCCGCGCCTATGGTGCCAACGATGAGCAGGCGCTGTCTGATACTTTGTTGCGCGTCCTGATGCTTGCCACTACCTTGGGCTTAGTCATTATAGCCTTGGGTTATCCCCTGATTCATTTTGCGCTGTATTTGCTCGACAGTAGCGACAATATTGAATCACTGGCTTCAAGCTATGCCATGATTCGTATTTGGAGCGCACCCGCAACTTTATCTATCTATGTATTTACGGGCGTTTTTATTGGTTTGCATAACATGCGCTACGTGTTTGTGCTTCAGTTGGTGATGAATAGTGTCAACGTGCTACTCGATTTATTGTTTGTACTCGTGTTTGATATGGGTGTCGAAGGTGTGGCGCTGGCCACACTGATTGCTGAGTATTTAGCCGTTTTTTTAGGTTTCTGGCTATTACGTAAGCCACTGGCTAAGGCTTATCGTCAACTCAGCTGGGCACGATTGTTAGAGCGCAGCGCGATTCTGGCCCTGATGAAAGCCAATGGTGATATTTTTGTCCGGACGCTTTGTTTGGTATTTTCGTTTGGTTATTTTACCGCAAAGAGTGCCAGCATGGGGGATGTCATACTAGCGGCTAATGCGATACTGATGCACCTACAAAGTATTTTAGCTTACGCACTTGATGGCTTTGCGCATGCAGCCGAAGCACTAGTGGGTAGTGCCTATGGTGGCGGTAAACAAGCGCAATTTAAACGTGCAATTAAATTAACGACTATTTGGGGTCTGGTCTGTGCCTTGCTCATTAGTTTGGTTTTCTGGTTGTTTGGTGGATTTATATTACAGTGGTTTACTAGCATCGATGCGGTGCTCATAACCGCCACTAAATATTACCCTTGGACAATTATTGCGCCGATTGTTGCTATTTGGAGTTTTCAGCTTGATGGTATATTTATCGGCACTGGATATACCCGCGAAATGCGCAATGCAATGATTGTCTCGATGTTGATGTACTTCGGTTTATTGGCCATATTAGTTCCAATGCTGGGCAATCATGGGCTGTTCTTATCGTTGACCTTATTTATGATTTTAAGGGCATTAACGCTTTGCTATTACTACCCCAGTATTGTCAAAGGCATGGATCATAAAAAGTCATATTGAAGCGGGTTCAATCTCATGGTAGCTTTGCCTCCCAAAATAGTTAGTGGTTACCTAAAAAATGAAATATTCATCATTGGTTGATAGAGTAAAAGGCGATGCGGCTGATGTTTGGGACTCTCACTATAGGGCTCAAGTTGACCAGAGTCGGGGTGAAGATGTCATTGTTTTAAGCGTTGGAGACCCCGATTTTTCAACGCCAGAGGGTATTACCGACGCCGCTATTTCGGCCTTGCGTCATGGAGACACGCACTATACACCTGTCGTTGGGGTTGAAGCATTTCGTGAAAACATTGCTAAACGCTATTGCTCTGAATTCGGTGATGACATAACGGCAGACAATGTGATTGTGACCTCTGGCGCACAAAATGCCCTTTTTGTTGCTTCTATGTGCCTCACGGAGAAGGACGACGAAGTTATTGTGTTGCAACCTATGTATGTGACGTATGAGGCAACCGTGCAGGCGTCTGGTGCCACGCTTGTTCCTGTCGTGCTCGACGAACCGAATGGCTTTCGTTTGAATGCCGAGAACTTAAAAGCAGCCATTACGAGTAAAACAAAAGCTATTTTTTTTGCAACCCCGAGCAATCCGACCGGCATTTCGCTGAATCAAAGTGAACTGGAGTTAATAGCTGATTTAGCCATTGAGCATGATTTATGGGTTGTGTCAGATGAAGTCTATAGCGACCTAGTATTTGATTCTGAATTTTTTCATATTGCTAGTTTGCCGGGTATGGCTGAGCGCACCATTACCATTGGCAGCTTGTCTAAATCCTATGCAATGACTGGTTGGCGCATTGGTTGGGCCTTAGGCCCCCAAGAATTTATTGATAATGCTGCTAAGTTAGCTTTATGTATGCTTTATGGTTTGCCGGGATTTTTACAGCAAGGTGGTATCTATGCACTGGAAAATGCACAGAAAGATATTGTTAACATGCGCGAGGCTTATCGCAGCAGGCGTGATCTATTGATACATCAGTTTGAAAGTATTCCAGGACTTAAATCGTTAAAGCCTGATGCCGGTATGTTTTTAATGGTCGATGTGCGTGGCACCGGATTAACCGCACCCGAATTTGTAACGCAACTGTATGAGCACTCTAAAGTGTCGGTACTCGATGCAACCGCTTTTGGCGCCAGTGCCAAGGGTTATGTGAGAATCTCTTATACGGTCGACGAGTCAATATTACTCGATGCGAGCCATCGTATTGCCACATTTGTCAATAGTTTGAATTCTACTCAAAAATGACCATGACTGCTGATCAAAAATTTCGTTGTTGGTGGTGTGGTAACGATGAACTGTATCAGCAGTATCATGACTTAGAGTGGGGCGTGCCGGTACATGATGAACGAGACTTGTTTGAGTTTTTATGCCTTGAAGGCGCTCAAGCTGGTTTAAGTTGGATTACTATCTTGCATAAAAGAGATAATTATCGACGTTTATTTGATCAGTTTGATGCTCATAAAATAGCGCGCTACGATGAATCTAAAATCGCCAGTCTATTACTTGATGCTGGAATTATACGAAATAAATTAAAAGTGAATGGATTTGTTAAAAATGCCAAGGCTTATCTCAACCTGCTGGATCAGGGTCTTACACTAGATAGTTACCTTTGGGATTATGTTGACGGCGAAACGGTTCAGAATAACTGGTTAGATAGCGAACAAGTGCCAGCCAATAACGCGACTTCAGATACGATGGCAAAGGACTTGAAAAAGCGCGGTTTTACTTTTGTTGGCAGTACGATTTGTTACGCCTATATGCAAGCAGCGGGTCTGGTTAATGACCACACTCAAAGCTGTTATCGACACTCACAGTTAGGTGGGTCTTGTTGAGTAAAATGTTGAATACAGTCATCAATGTTACACCGCGTGCCATTTTGAAGCAGTGTTTTCCTTATCTGTTGATATTTTTTGTCGGCGTTACTTGGGGCATTACTTTTTCGCTTTCTCGGATGGCGATTCAATTTGGTGCTAGCCCGACAGGTCTAACTTTTTGCCAGGCATTTGGTGGTGGTTTATTACTCTTGGTGGTTTGTTTTTTTCGAGGCAAGTTTCCTGTATTTAACCGTGAATATTTTAAGCACTACCTTGTCATTGCGTTGGTCGGAACCGCGATCCCTGGGACCATGTTCTTTTACGCTGCAGCTCATGTGCCAGCGGGTATTCTGGCCATTACTATTGCATTGGTTCCAATGCTAACTTACTTAGTCACGTGGATGTTACGTATTGATACCTTTCAGATTAGGCGAGTCGTTGGGATTTTCCTTGGGTTCATTGCTATTTTATTGCTGAGTATTCCGGATAGTAGTTTGCCAGAACCAGGTATGGTGAAGTGGGTCTTGCTGAGCTTGGTGGCTGCTGCTTTCTATGCTACTGAAGGTATCTATCTAGAAGTAAAGGTACCTGATAGTGCTGATTTAATTGCCTTACTCTGTGCCAGTTTGTTAATTACTGCCCTATTGATATCGCCCGTTATTTATTTTCAAGATGCTTTTTTCGCTATTAGTTTTCCGTTTCAACAATTTGAGTGGGTTTTGTTATCACTTGCTCTCGTCAGTAGTGCCGCTTATGTCGTCTTTTTATATACGGTTAAAGTTGCGGGTGCTGTTTTTGCATCAATGGCGGGTTATATCATTACCATATCAGGCGTATTTTGGGGCATCCTATTTTTTCAGGAAGTGCACTCAAGCTGGGTTTGGTCATCACTGATACTGATGATGGTTGGGATGGCTTTAGTTACTCCGCGTGATCCTGTGAATTAATAATTGAGTGAATTGATGAATCGAGTTGTTGCCACCGTTAGCTATTTGAGTAAAGGCAGTGGGAAACCCATTTATAGCTCAGCAGGTGTTGGGAGGAATGCCCAATTTTTGGTTGATAGACCTTTGATAGAATACTCAGTTGTCGTTGAAAATGCACGATTACAGCGGCCTCAGGTAGGTCAAAAATATGGATTGGGTACAGGTGATACTATTCTGTTAGATCACCAAACTCAGGTTAATAATTTTTTTGATGCTCAACAATTAAAGCCAATTTATGAAGATGAACTTGCCTCATTGCTTTTATTGGCAACTGAGGCTAATCGAGTGCATATTTTTGATCACACAATCCGTGCATCGGACCCTGTGACACGAGAGAAGCAACAAAGCAGAGAGCCATCGACCTTGGTTCACAATGACTACACGACTAATTCTGGCTTAAAATGTCTTTATGAAAATCTGCCCCAAGAAGCAGATGAGTTGTCTAAGAAACGCTTTCAAATTGTTAACCTTTGGCGGCCTTTAGTGGATCCAGTCGAAAGTTTTCCGCTGGCGTTTTGTGATTCGTGCAGTATTGCTGAAACTGATCTTGTTGACACTGAGCGGCGCTCACCTAACCATATAGGTGAATTGAGTTTAGCGACATACAATCCGTTACATCGTTGGTATTACTTTCCTAATATGAACCCCGGTGAAGTGTTGTTGTTTAAAACCTATGATTCGATTGCGGCAGGTCGACGGAATTGTGGTGTGCATACGGCCATTGATATTAACAATTACGCCGGCGACAAGAAGCCCCGTGAAAGCATTGAAAGTCGAGCTTTTCTGTTCTTTAATTAGTGTTTTTAGAGCTACTTTATGAGGATAACAAATGTCGCATCACTGCTAGTCCAGACAATTTATACAATGGTAATATATAAATTAACATCCGGATTTAGTATTTGTATTTAGAAAAAGAATTTAAACTTTGCCACCTTGGCATTTTAAGAGACAGAATAGCCGTGACTCAAACATCATCAACTGAAGTATTATCGACCCAAAACATTCACACTCTGCAACGGCAGGATGATCCTAGCCGTGCTTATAAGGTGCTCATTGCAGACCTTGTAGGATTAAAGTTTGATGCCAGCGGTAGACCCAATCACAGTGAAGTTCAGGCCTATATCAAAAGTAAAGGTGGTGAGTTTTATGATCGGTCTCTAGGGAAAGAGGACATTTTGGAAGCCGGTAAACTGCATTTTTTCTACCAACCTGATTTAAGTCGTGACCAAGAAATTCTGGATCAAACCGCTAACGGTCAATACGACGCGACGATTGCTGCGGCTACTTTTTTTCCTGCGGGCGCAAAATTTGATCTTGGTGGCGTCCGGATTGGTGCTGGTACCGGTAATATGGGCAGTGCTAGTTGGGGTGGTGGCAATGGTGAAGGTGGTGTTGCACCCTTAATGAATACGCCAAGTTTTAACTCACGTGCAACGGCACAAATGGCGATGAAAGCTTTGCTGAAAGTTTGCCCTGATCTACCTGTTGATGAAATTCATGACAAGGTTGTAGCTGGTACATTTGATACAGGTCGTAATCTGTGTGATTACCCAACTGAAAGAATAGAAAGCAAACGTATCGCCTTGATTGGTTACGGTAACATAGGACGAGAACTCGCCAAATTGGCCCAAGCCTTTGGTATGACAGTAGTTATTTATGCACGGCCAGCGCACCAAGACTGGATCGAATCTGAGGGTTTTATTTATGCATCAACCCCTGTTGCAGCGGCCCGGGGTGCAGACGTTATTAGTCCCCACACAGGTTTAGGTCCGCTGAATGCTGAGACAGGGCTTTTTAGCAATGCGGGACTCATCGACGAGCAGGTGTTTGAGGTGATGAACCCTGGTTCAATTGTAATTAATTATGACCGTGGTGAAATTATTGATTCGGCAGCGCTTGATCAGGCACTAACCACGGGTAAAGTAAGTTATGCGGGGATTGATGCCGATTTATTTATTGATGCGAGCACTGGCGAGTTCAGCGGGCCCATGGTGCCATACCGAGCCATGGAAGTTCATCACCGAGGTAAAATGGAGCTATTGCCCCACGCTGCTGCTGATACTGAACACTTATCACGCGTGCAAGGTGCAAAACAAGCTGTTGATCAAATCTATGGTGTTATTCAATCCCGTTCAGTAGTCAATCTGAAAGGTGATCTGCCTGAAGGTTATACTGATGCGGGTTCGAAAACAGTCAATGGTGTGGGTAAGGTCACTTCTCAAGCTATATTACAAGTTGGTAATGACAAACAATTGGTGAGTCAACTCGCTGAAATGTCAGAAATCTTAGCCACTTTTTGGCGTGCGATGGCGGATGCTGATAGTGATCAATCGCGTGAAGATCTGACTAACGGTGAAGGGGCTGCATTGGTTATGAATATTAATCGAACTATGGTTAAGCTGGAGGCTCTGGGTTTGCGTGGACCCTATGCTGGTTAGCTCTTTATGCTGGTTACCAGTCTTAAAAAACAGCACTGACACTAGATTAAAGTTGATTATTAAAGGTCACTATTTTTAACTGGTTAGTTATCATAAATTATGAAAAAACCTTCAGCCAAACAACGTAAGCAACATTTACTCACCATTTTTAATGCTGCTGTTTCTGCTGTATCTGGCCAACAAGCCGTAGAGTATGCAATCGACAATGACAGTGCTTACGATCCCGAGACAATCATTGCCGTAGGCAAGGCTGCTGTTGGCATGTGTCGTGGCGCATTGAACCGGTTTCCTAACGTTCAACAAGCTTTCGTTGTGACTAAGTATAACCATGCTGATGAGGATATTTTGTCTCGACAGAACGTGACTGTAAGGGAAACGGCACACCCTGTGCCTGATTCTCAGTCGCTCAGAGCCGGTGCCGAATTATGCTCATTAGTACAAAGTCTTTCTGCCGATAGCAAGTTGCTGCTCTTAGTGTCGGGTGGCGCATCAGCACTATCCGAATCATTACCCGATGGCATGAGTCTTGAGGATTTGCAGGCCATTACTGATGACATGTTGTCAACAGGCCAAACCATTGGTCAAATTAACAGTCGACGAAAAGAGTTTTCTCAAATTAAAGATGGCAAACTGTTAGCGCAATTCAAAGGTGCAGAAATACGCGTCTATGCTATTTCTGATGTCGAAGGCGATAGTATTGCCACCATAGGGTCTGGTTTAGGTGATTGTCACCGAACACCAGTGAAAGCTCATTCGAGCATTATTGCCTCTAATCAGATCTCGAGAGAGAAAGCCCAAGCTATTGCCACTGGCTTAGATTTAAAAGTTAAGCTAAACGAAGAAACACTCTACGGCGATGTCTTTGAATTAGCCAAAACAATTGGGTCTTCATTAAAGACTGCTAAACCGGGTGTCTATATCTGGGGTGGTGAGCCAACCATTATGCTACCCGACAATCCAGGGCAGGGTGGGCGTAATCAAAGTCTTGCATTGGCTTTATCGGAATTTATCGAAGGGCGAAGCGACGTGAGTATTTTAGTTGCAGGCACGGATGGTACTGACGGACCAACCAATGCGGCAGGTGGTATTGTCGACGGTGATACTTATGATGATTGCGCAGCGGTGACTGATGCCTTACAGCGAGCGGATGCAGGCAGTTATTTGTTAAAGCAAAATAATCTGTTGGTCACTGGGCCGACAAATACCAATGTTATGGACTTGGCCATTGCTATTATTGATTAACGTGTGCCGTCCTATCGCCTAATAGTTAAAAGTTCTTTTGGCAACAGCACCTGACTAGAATGATCTGTGGGTTACAAAATTTTAGGTTATGGGCTTAAATCACGAAGTTTTAAATATTTCTGACTATCTTCTACAGTCTTTTTTCTCCCTATTGAAGTGGCGATTGTTAATTAGAAGTCGATTGAATCAGTTTCAGAAGTACCTTTGAACGACACCCACGTTTTGTTGATATTAAAAAGGCTGAATTTAACAATCAAAGTTCACCTGTTATGAATTTATTAGGGCTGGTTAAAATTCAATTTTTAGTACGTCTAACAGGATATTTGGATCACTTTATTTCATGTTTTTAGTGAAATAATTATGTCAAAAACAGCTTGATAATCATGTAGTACGCCACTAACTATGAGTATAATAGCAATGTTAATTTACTGCTAAGTGACTGATTAAACTGATTCTATACTTATCTTTTACACGTCTATTCAGTCTGGGTTTAAACAGTCTGGCCGACTGGGTAAGTGGTTGATTTAAGCTCTTTAGTTTTGTTTTGAATATTGCTAATTGACTTCACGATAATATGGTTAAACCCAACCTAAATCGTGGCTAATTTTTATCAACGTTGCTAATAAACGTTTTCAACAATGTTTCAAATTGTTCTTTTTAAGTAATAAACGAGGTTGTCATACTATGTCTATCATAACTCCTCAGGACAGGGCGATTTCTCAATGGTTATTGATTTGTCTTTTCCTTATTTTTTTTATGGTCGTGCTTGGTGGCGTCACGCGATTAACAGGGTCTGGTCTGTCTATGGTGAACTGGCATCCTATTCATGGCACGGTTCCGCCGATCACTTCAGCGCAATGGGATGAAGAGTTTAGCTTTTATAAACAATCGCCTGAATTTCAAAAGATTAATAGTTCGATGGACGTGAGTGACTTCAAGTCAATCTTTTGGCTTGAATACAGTCATAGAATGCTTGGCCGTGTGATAGGTCTAGTATTTTTTGTACCCTTCGTTTACTTTTGGTGGCGAAAAAAGATTAAACCAGGGTTAACTCCGAAGCTGGTCACGATGTTTGTGCTCGGTGGATGCCAAGGTCTGCTGGGCTGGTATATGGTTAAAAGTGGCTTGGTGAATAACCCCCATGTGTCACAGTATCGACTGACGGCACATTTAGTCAGCGCTATATTAATTTATGGATTCATTCTCTGGACTTGGCTTGATTTACGTCATCCCAAAAATTTACTAACCAGTCACGATAAACAACTTGAGCGCTGGTGTTATGTGTCGCTGGGTTTGCTTAGTTTAATCTTGTTGACGATAGTTTCGGGTGGGTTTGTTGCTGGCATGAAGGCGGGCCTAATTTATAATACTTTTCCCTTAATGGGTGGACAGTGGATTCCAGAAGGAATCTCAGCGTTATCACCTTGGTATATGAATTTGTTTGAAAACAAAGTGACAGCTCAATTTGGTCATCGTGTATTAGCGATTGTTACAGCTGTATTGTTATTCATCTGGTATATCAAAGGACGAAGCAAATTTAGTAATGTCAAACTCACGCGCAGTTTTAAATGGATTGGAATGATGGTGATTATTCAGGTTAGTCTTGGATTGCTCACCTTATTATATAATGTCCCAATACCGGTTGCTTCAATGCATCAGGCAGGAGCGCTGTTGCTGTTTAGCGCCATGCTGATCAATATGCATGCCCTTCGCCGCCAGTAATGGCGGTGGGTTCGAATATTTTGTCATGAATGGTATAATTGACTCAGTTATTTGAAGTATAGGATTAAACCAATGATTCGCTTAGTGGTATGAGTAACATTCGAATCGGTCATGGCTATGACGTACATGCACTGGCTCAGGGTAATGGGATAGTGCTGGGTGGCGTTACCATTAGTTGTGACTATTGTTTTATTGCGCACTCAGATGGTGATGTGTTGATTCATGCTTTGTGCGACGCGTTGCTAGGTGCCATGGGTCAAGGTGACATCGGTTATCATTTTTCTGATACGGATGTGACTAATAAAAATAGAGATAGTCGTGAATTCTTGCGGATAGTTCGGTCTCTAATGACGGCCGAAAACTATCAACTTGGCAATGCAGATGTCACTATCGTTGCCCAATCTCCGAAAATGGCACCTCATTTGGATCGTATGAAACAATTATTGACCCTTGATTTGGAGGTTGAAATGTCTCAACTGAATATCAAGGCGACAACGACAGAAAAGCTGGGTTTTCCCGGAAGACATGAAGGTATTGCCGTTCATGTGGTTGTTTTACTGGAAAAAACACTATGAGCCATCAGTTAAAAATAGCTTTATGAGTTTGGGGCCAGTAATGCTAGACGTTTCTGGGTTGTCATTAACCAGCGAAGACGCAAAACGACTGGCGCATGAGCAAGTGGGTGGTGTGATTTTGTTCAGTCGCAATTATGAGTCACCTGAGCAGTTAAAATCGCTAGTGAAGGAAATTCACGTACTTCGAACGCCTCATTTGATTGTTGCTGTCGATCAAGAAGGGGGACGAGTACAGCGATTCCGAGATCAATTTCAAAGTTTGCCGGCTATCGCAAGGTTAGGTGATCTCTATGATCAGGAACCAGCCAAAGCAATCGAATATTCCCAAACATTTGGCTGGATTATGTCCAGCGAATTATTGCACTACGGTATTGATTTAAGTTTTGCACCGGTGCTTGATCTGAGTAATCCAATCAGTAGTGTCATTGGTGATCGAGCTTTTCATCATAATTCTGAACAGGTCAGTCGTTTAGCCAATGCTTGGATTCGGGGAATGAGTCAAGCGGGTATGGAAGCCGTGGGTAAGCATTTTCCAGGGCATGGTTCAGTTGAAGGGGACTCACACCACGTTCTGCCTTTTGATCGTCGCGATTTTGCTGCTATTGAACAGACTGATTTAATTCCATTCAGACGAGTTATCAATACCCATTTAGCTGGCGTTATGATGGCTCATGTTGTCTATGAGCAGGTTGATACTTTAGCGGCAGGCTTTTCAAAGGTTTGGGTGAATTCAGTGCTTCGGCAACAATTAGGGTTTGAAGGTGTTATTTTCAGTGATGATTTAACTATGAGCGGTGCCGAGTCTGTGGGTGGTTACGCTGAACGTGCCAGATTGTCGCTAGCCGCTGGCTGTGATATTTTGCTTGTCTGCAACAATTCTGCAGGTGCGGACGAAGTGCTGGATTCGTTGCAGGGCTACAATAATCCAACAACTCAATTACGTATGGTGCGTTTACATGGTAAGCCTGAGCCAGCCATTGCTGATTTGTTTACTTCGCCTAGATGGCGTCAGGCAACCTCAGTACTTCGAGCATTCAATCGGCAAAAAATGCCTTCTGAGAGCGGTGATTTGTTCGAATAGAGCGCAGTTGATGACTTGATTCTAAAAATTAAAAACAAGGGTAAGTCTGATTAAGTTGAAGTGAAATATAATAATAAACTGATCAAATTCTCCCAATATAAATGAAAGAGTTTAACTAATGATAGAACTAGAAGAATGGATGTCCAGCCTTAATAGCGATTGGCTCTGGGCTTTCCAAGTGTTTGTAGTGGTGCTGCTTACAGCTATTGCTAACTTTTTCATCAAACGGTTTATTGGCAAGATGTTGGTCAAGTTAAATCGAACCAAAACCCGTTGGGACGATATTATCGTTGAGTCTATGTCTCGTCCTTTGGGCTGGATACTTTGGTTAATTGGCCTTAGTTTAGCTTCGGACATTATTTATTCCAAAACACAAAGCCCTATATTCACTGCATCGGATTTGATTCGTGATGTAGGTATTCTTGTTTGCCTGTCTTGGTTTGTTTTGGCGTTTATTCGCGGTGCAGAAAAAGAGTTTTCAGCTCATTCTGCTAATGTGGATGCACACACGGCTGAAGCTATCAGTAAATTATTACGGCTAACTGTCATCATCACCTCGGTCTTAGTGATATTGCAAACGTTGGGGTTTAGTATTTCAGGTGTGCTGGCGATGGGTGGCATTGGCGGTATTGCTATTGGTTTTGCAGCAAAAGATTTATTAGCCAATTTCTTTGGTGGTTTAATCATTTATCTTGATAGGCCCTTTACGATAGGTGACTGGATACGTTCCCCTGATCGAAATATTGAAGGTACTGTAGAAAAGATTGGTTGGAGAGTGACCATGATCCGTAATTTTGAATCCCAGCCTATTTATGTTCCCAACTCAATTTTTACTAATATAGTTGTTGAAAACCCTTCCCGTATGGCTAACCGGCGTATCTATGAAACCATTGGCTTAAGATATAGCGACTTAGAAAGTATGGATAAGATTGTTAGTGAGGTGACGGCCATGTTAGTCGAGCACGAAGAGATTGATGCCAATAAAACGATGATTGTTAACTTCAATGCTTTTTCAGACAGTTCGGTTGATTTCTTTGTTTATAGCTTTACGAAAACCACTCAGTGGATAAAATTCCATCAGGTTAAGCAGGATGTTATGCTTAAAATAGCTCAGATAATTGAGTTGAATCAAGCGGAGATTGCTTTCCCAACATCATCTCTGCATTTTGAAAATTCTATTAGCCTAAATCAAACTGGAGAATAATTTTATATCTGAACTATAAACTCGACCAACACACCAAGGTATAGTAACAATCACTAGCATCAATTATATGAGTCTGGAAGAAGCACTTACCGTCCACCAAGGCGCTGAATTATTGTTTGGTCAACTATCAGTTGAAAAGCCATTGTCACCCTGGCAGAGACCGCTGAAAATCAATCTAAAGATGATTTCCCCTGTGTGTTATGCGCCATGAATATTGGGCTCTATCTAACTGGGCAGCTATTACGGCTTTGGATTTTTCCTCTAACGGCCGACTATGTTCATGCGACACGACATAGGCTTGCAACGTTAGGTAACGATGTTTTGTGGAAGGCTTACCCTCAGAACACATTAAAGGGGCGAGATGTTATTGTTGTCGATGATATTTTTGATCAGGGTTACATACTTGAGGAAATTAAAATCTACTGCCTAAAGCAGCAGGCTCAATCTATCACCAGTGTTTTTTTAATCTGTAAAATGCAAGATCGAAAAAAGTCGACATACATTCTGATTATGCCGAGTTTGAATGTTCAGTGTGTTACGTTTACGGTGTTGGTATGGATTTAAACACTCACTTTCGAAACCTATCGAATATCTATTGTGTTGATGAAAAACAGGTTTTTTACCCAACTCAAAAAGGACAGACCTAATGCCTGCTTTGTATTCAGTGATTGGCGGTAGCGGCCTCTATAATTTAGGTGAAAATTTTGTCCAAGAGAGTCAAGAAATTGTAGAAACACCTTATGGTGCGACTTCAGCTCCGATTATTCGAGGCACCTGGCAAGACTGTCCGGTTATTTTTTTGGCACGACACGGTGAATCTCATCGCATACCACCCCATCAAATTAACTACCGAGCCAATCTTTACGCCTTAAAACAGCAAGGGGTTACGCATATTATTGCCGTGAATGCGGTGGGTGCTATATCGGCTGACTATGAGCCAAGGACTATTGCCTTGCCGGATCAAATTATTGACTATAGCTGGGGCAGGGCGCAAAGTTTTTCGGGTGCTGATGGTAGTGGTGAGGTTCATCATATTGATTTTACCTATCCCTACAGCTCGTCGTTACGAGCCATGATTATTGAGTCCAGTAATGTCGCTAACATTAGGCTTCAATCCTCGGGTGTTTATGGCTGTACTAATGGGCCTCGTTTAGAAAGCAAGGCCGAAATAATAAAAATGTCGCGTGATGGCTGTGACATGATCGGAATGACGGGTATGCCTGAAGCCGCATTGGCGCGAGAACTTGGGATCGAATATGCTTCGATAGCCCTTGTAGTCAATTGGTGTGCAGGTGTCAATGAGCCAGACAGTGGTGACTCAGAAATTACAATGGAAAAAATTATGCAAATATTGGAGCAGGGGTTAGAGCCAGTCAAGCAGCTTATTCTATTAACATTAAAAAGGGTAAATCAATGAATTATTGCAGCCAGTGTGGTGAAAAGGTGGTTTCCATCATTCCACATGGAGACAATCGTGAGCGGTTCGTTTGCAAAGCTTGTGATGTGGTTCATTATCAAAACCCAAACAATATTGCAGGCGCAATTTTAACTTGGGAAGGTAAGGTTCTCTTGTGTAAACGTGCGATTGAGCCACGATATGGCAAGTGGACGTTACCCGCTGGATTTATGGAAAATAAAGAAACGGTTCATCAAGCTGCTGCGCGAGAATCCATCGAAGAGGCGAATGCAAAACCAGGCCACTTGAATCTATTTGGTGTATTTAGCATTCCGTATATTTCACAAGTGCATTTAATGTTTAGCGGCGCACTTTTAGACGGTAATGTGTCACCCGGTGTTGAAAGCTTAGAAGTGGGCTTGTTCACTGAGGCGGAAATCCCCTGGGATGAGTTATCTTTTCCAGTAGTTGGCCATAGTTTGAAGTTATTTTTTAAGCATGGTTTGACACCTGGCAGGGTGCATCAAGGGAGTTTCAGTCGAACCTCTGACAATGAAGTTCAAGTGTGCACTGAAACATTGGAGACTGCATATACCCATTGAGACTCTATGATCCTTTTCACTTTGTGCAAGTCTGGGTGCATTGCATCACAATGAATTTGATTGCTAACTCAAACAAAGAGGCTATGGTGAGTCTTTGACTTAGGGATTTAAATGAGTGGTTTAAATTGACCGTTTTTAAATAGGATTGTTATGTTCAACACTGTCGATCGATTTGGTTTGGTTTCAATTCTATTACATTGGTTAATGGCTATAGTCGTGATTGGATCATTTGGATTGGGTTGGTATATGGTTGATTTGACTTACTATGATTCACTTTATAAAACACTGCCTTTTTTTCATAAAAGTATCGGCATAGTGTTTGGTCTACTACTTATTTTCAGGTTAGTTTGGAAGCTGATCAACGTTAAGCCTGCATTTGAAGATAGCCTTTCGCAATTTGAAAGGTTGGCTGCTAAAGCTGCACACTTCTTGTTTTATTGTTTGATGTTCTTCATTGTGTTGAGCGGTTACCTAATATCGACTGCGGATAATTCAGCTATTAGTGTGTTCGACATTTTTCAGGTTCCAGCAACGATTACGAGTATTCCTGAACAAGAGGATATCGCTGGGCTAGTCCATGAGTATCTGAGTTATAGTATTATTGGATTGACGGTTTTACATGTCTCTGCGGCACTAAAACACCATTTTATTGACAAAGATGATAGTCTAATAAAAATGCTAGGGATTCGTTAAAAATGCTTTACCAACAGGCCCAAAGTCACACATATCACTTAAATGTTCAAAAAGGAGACAATAGTGAAATCTAATATTTTACTCGCCACGGCACTCGCAATGAGTTTTTTAGTCACAACCACCACAATGGCTGCAGATTATGTTATTGACATAAAAGGGCAGCATGCTTCTGTGAATTTTAAGGCGAGCCACCTTGGTTACTCTTATGTTGTTGGACGGTTTAATCATTTTTCAGGAGAGTTTAGCCATGACCCAGCAAATCCTGCTGAAGCAAACGTCCAAGTTATTATTCAAGCCAAAAGTCTTGATACCAATCATGCTGAAAGAGATAAGCACCTTCGAAGTGCTGACTTTTTTGAAGTGAATAAATATCCAGTCATTGCATTTGAAAGTACGTCGTTTAAAAATGGTCAGCTGGTAGGCAATTTATCATTAAGAGGCATTACTAAATCTATTACATTAGACGTGATTCAGATTGGTGAGGGTGATGATCCTTGGGGTGGTTATCGAAGTGGATTTGAAGGTGAAGTTAACTTGAAGGCGACTGATTTTGGATTGCCAGGTTGGGTTGGTGACGTTGCTGTATCTTTACAAGTTGAAGGCGTCCGTCAGTAAACATTCAATGAATCGTTTGGTTATAAAAAGATGGAGAGTCCCTTCAAATTGTTCTCTTCATTCTTAGCAGTAATATTCTCTCACTGATTTATGGCTTTCAAGGACTTAATAACCGCTGCTAAAATAAATACCTAATACTTGTTGACGACTCGACCCCAGTGTATATAATGTCCATTAGCTCGAAAGTACGTCTAATATTTATGCACACCGTCTCGATGTTCCGCCTTTTTAGTCCCTCGTTTTGTATCACATAAGTTATAGCAACCATTCCAGCCGAAAAACAACCTCGTCAAACAGGTTTCATTTTATTTAAAATTTATACAGGAATTAATTATGTCTACTACAACGGGTACAGTGAAGTGGTTCAACGAATCTAAAGGTTTTGGTTTTATCGAGCAAGAGTCGGGTCCAGACGTCTTCGCACATTTCAGCGCTATTTCTGGATCAGGTTTCAAAACTTTGGCTGAAGGCCAAAAAGTTGAATTCACAGTGACTCAAGGTCAGAAAGGTCCTCAAGCAGAGAACATTGTAGCTCTATAAGCGATTGATTGTCGATGTGACTCATCAGAGTCGTCATTGTTGAGTTGCTATTTTTGATAGCAGACTCATTAAGAAAGCAGAACTATTTTAGTTCTGCTTTTTTTATGGTTTGAAGACAAAGGGCTATAGAAAAACAGTTATCCATACTTCTTTACAATGAGTAGAATTTAAATAATGAATCCAGCAGCAGTAGGTCGTACCGAAAAGGTACAGGGCAATCGGGAAGACTGGAATAACCTTAAGCAAATGTTTCCTTTCGTTTGGTCTTATAAAGGGCGGGTAATACTGGCATTAGGTTGTCTGGTTGTATCTAAACTTGCGATGGTCGGAATCCCTATCGTACTCAAGTATATTGTCGATGCACTTGATACCGACACCGGACAAATAGCTGTTTTGCCCATTATTTTTTTGAGTCTTTACGGTGTTTTGCGTTTTCTTAATTCAGGTTTCAACGAATTACGGGATGCCGTATTTGCGCGCGTTCGATATCACGCTATGAATAGTTTATCGGTTACGACACTAACCCATCTTCATAATTTATCGTTACGTTATCATCTTGGTAGGAATACGGGTGCAGTTTCTCGAGACATGGTTCGTGGTGCACAAAGCATTAGTTCTATTCTGAATTATTTGGTATTTAATATCATTCCTACTGCGGCTGAATTTGTGCTCGTATCGTTTATTTTATTTAGTCAATACAGTTATGAATTTGCAATCGTTACTTTTATAACTGTCGTTCTGTATGTTGGATTTACACTATTGGTTACAGAGTGGCGAATGCACTATCGGCACGAAATGAATGCACTCGACTCTAGTGCCAATGGTCGGGCTATGGACAGTTTAATGAATTATGAAACAGTTAAATATTTCAACAACGACAGCCATGAGATAAATCGTTATCGTAATACGATGGGCGAATGGGAAGATGCCGCCGTTAATAGCCAGAATACTATGTCGATGCTAAATTTTGGCCAGGCCGCGATTATCGCTATAGGTGTGACTGCTATTATGTTCCTAGCGGCAGAAGGGGTTCAGAAAGATGAGCTTACTTTAGGTGATTTAGTCTTGATCAACACCATGATGTTGCAGTTATTTCTCCCACTTAGCTTTCTAGGTATTATTTATCGGTCGCTAAAATATGCATTGGCTGATATGGATATGGTCATAAAATTATTGCAAAAGCCAATTGAGATAAAGGATATTTCTGATGCTAAACCTCTGGTTCTCAAAGGCGCTAGTGTTGAATTTAAGCAGGTCAATTTTCATTACGACGGTAATCGACAGATACTCAAAAACGTTGGTTTTAAAGTGGAAGATGGTAAAAAGCTAGCCATTGTTGGCCCATCTGGTGCGGGTAAATCGACCATTGCTCGATTGCTGTTTCGTTTTTACGATATCCAAGAGGGTGAAATTTTATTGAATGGCCAAAATATTGCCAAAGTAACTCAAGAAAGTCTTCGGCAGTCTATAGGCATTGTACCGCAGGACACAGTGCTGTTTAACGACAGTATTCTTTATAATATTCGTTATGCCAAGCCAGACGCTACAGAACAAGAAGTCAAGGAAGCCGCTCGATTGGCTGACATTCACGACTTTATCGAACTACTACCGGAGGGTTATTCAACTATTGTAGGTGAGCGTGGTTTGAAGTTATCTGGTGGTGAGAAACAACGGGTGGCGATTGCTCGAGTCTTACTTAAAAATCCAGCAATATTGGTATTTGATGAGGCTACTTCAAGCCTTGATAGCCAATCTGAAAAAAATATATTGTCGGCGCTGTATACAATTTCACACAATAAAACTACGGTGGTTATTGCCCATCGATTATCGACCATTGTGGATGCTGATAATATTTTGGTACTGGATAAAGGCGAAGTGAAAGAGCAGGGAAATCATCAGCAGTTACTCGAGAAAAAGGGTATTTATGCCAATCTGTGGGCCATTCAACAGCGCAAATCAAACTCAAAGCAAGCAGGCTTAAATAATGTTACCGATTGATGCCGGCAGTTGTGGTAGCAGTGAACCTTTCGCTTTACGGGTGATCGGTGATGATATGTCACCTGAATTTGAAGATGGCCATATCATCATCGTTGATCCGGGTGGGCAGTTAAAGACCGGCTGTTTTGTTGTAGCAAAAGCTGAGGGTGAGGTAGTTTTGCGGCAACTAATGATTGAGGGAGATGACTATCGATTATGCTCATTTAACGTGAATCAGGTTGATATAGTACTCAACCGAGCTAACTGTGATCTGCTGGGTATTATTAGTCAGCGAGCGGGAAAACGCCGTAAACATCATAAACGTTATGACGAATCACTATAATAAGCGATGTTGGTTCTCAATTTTTTGATGAATGGTTTTTTTTTGCCCCGTTAAAATAATGGCGGTGCCAACAAGCTGGTGCAGGCTCACAATCATGTCCATGTCCATGCCATACACGGGTAGTATCTTGCTAAATTGTGATTTGCAAATAGCGCAAATAGCTGCCATGTGAGTTACGCCTTGTTCTTCAACCACATTATTTAAAGCCGTCATTCGGGGAAGCGCTCCTTTGACTCGCACTTCCATTAAATCATCCGTCAATAGGCCACCGCCACCGCCACAACAAAATGTGGCCCCATGAATCGTGTCTTTTGCCATATCAACATAACGGTTGCAAACTGCTTTGATAATGTCTCTTGGGATTGAAAATTGACCACCAGAGATACCCCCCATATTGGATGCCCGTGCAACGTTACAGGAATCATGAAAGGTAACCGTCTTATCATTGTTGCGAGATGGATCAAGCGTTAACTGGTTTCGTTGAATTAAATCATGGGTAAATTCACAAATATGTTGTGGCATAGGGTGATTTTTATCAAGGAAATCAAACGGTCCTGCTAGCGTTTCAAGGTAATTGTAAGCTACTCGCCAAGCGTGCCCACATTCACCAAAAATGATGCGTTTTACGCCTAAATCAATAGCCGCTTCACGAATGCGTAATGCTATTTTTCGCATGCTGTCTTCGTTACCAATGAATAGACCAAAGTTAGCCGCCTCGGAAGCCTTGGAGCTGAAGGTCCAGCTAATGCCTGATTCGTGTAACACCTTGGCATAACCAATTAAGCCGTCGACATGTGGTTCAGCAAAAAAATCGGCTGAGGGTGCGACTAACAAAATATCGGCACCTACCTGATCGAGTGGTAACTTAACAAAAATACCGGTTTCTTCTTCAATGTCTTCCTCTAAACCCTCAAGAGTGTTTTGCAAGGCAGCTTCGGGTAGGCCTAAATTATTTCCAACTTGATAAACCTTACTAATGACCTCGGTGCTATATTTTTGACCAACACCAATTTGAGACATAATGTTTCTAGCTGCCATTGTGATTTCTGAAGTATCAATACCGTAAGGACAGTAAACAGTGCAGCGTCTACATTCTGAGCACTGGTGATAATAGTTATACCAGTCATCGAGTACAGAACGGTTCATTTCTTGGCCACCAATGAGCCAGTCAAGCCCAAGCTTACTGAGAAATCGACCGGCTGGAGTGTGGTATTTTCGATAAACATTACGGAATAAATCTTGGCGTGCGACAGGCATGTTTTTGGGGTCAGCTGAACCTAAATAGTAATGGCATTTGTCTGTGCAAGCACCGCACTTAACGCATGAATCAAGAAACACCCGAAGTCCCCGTGACTGATTTACGGCTTGGCCCATAGCATCAATGGCATTTTGCTGCCAGTTATCAATCAACTCACTTGGAAATCCCAATGTTTGCTGATGATTTGACTTCGCTTTGAAAGGCCCGGGCAGTTGCATTGAATTAGGCTCAATTTTGGGCGTCTCAATGTGTTTAAACAATTGAGGTACGGTGTATTCGCGATTAGCCATTGTTGTCAAATCGCGTTTTAGACGGTCGATGAGGTTTTTGTCTCGCGTTATCTGCCTGATTGAGCGTCGGACTAAAAAATATACCTGGCGCATGGAGTAATTTACTAAACGGGAAGATGAGTAGCAAAAAAACGACTAGAAGCAAATGTAAATAAAGTAACAAGTGGTTCGGTAATGGATTAAGAGTTAGTCGAAGCAAACCGGTAAAATACTGTTGTACTGCGAAAACATTAGGCTGCCAAAAGAGCATCATTAATAAACCAGACAAAGCTATTGCAATTAAAAAGAATAGCATTATGAAGTCTGAGGGGGATGATATGTAGCGTATTCGGTCAACTAAAAATCTTCTTAATAAGAGGCCACTAAGGCAAATGATTAACGGATAAGCTGCGAGCTGGCTGTAGGGTTGTAATTGATAAATCCATATTGCTGGTTGCTTCTGAAAATAAACAATATGCTGTAACAGGACGAGCACTAAAGAGGCATGAAACACCCAGCCCAGTATCCATATCCATTTATTGGCTTTAAACAAACTCTTAAATAGAAACACCTCAGCCATCATGCGAAGTACTACGCCCGGAAGAGTTGATGGTGCTGGTGTTATAGGTATTCTAAACGGGGCTGGCGTCGACCAGTATTGAAAAACTTTGTGTCCCAGGCCTAGTGTCATGACCGCCGCTGCAAAGTAGAACGCTATGGCGAAAAATATATTCATTCAACGATACTGCAAAGGTAAGGGTAGGACATTGATCTTAAATAAGGCTATATGCAGCCGGTTGGCTTAGGTAATCCGGCGTATTTACAGGCTTGTTTGGCTGGGCCATGTGGGAATAATTCATACAGGTATTTGCTGTTACCTTTATCGCTACCCAGTCGCTTGCCAATGGCTTTAGTAAGGATTCGGACAGCGGGTGAGATTTGATACTCGTTGTAATACTCTCGAAGAAAATGAATAACTTCCCAATGCGCGTCTTCAAGTTCTGCGCCATCTTTGTCTGCTTGCGCTTTGGCAATACTCATTGTCCAATCGTTTAGATTAGCAAGATATCCCTCTTCATCAGTTTCATAGATAACGCCGTTTACATCTAATGACATGATAATTCTTACTCTATTGTAACTTGAATGTAATAAAATGAACCTAGCCGCTATAGCCTCAATTATAACCAAGATTGAACTTTGCTGTTTTGAGCCGCTAAATCAACAAACCCGGCGTAATCAACGATGGTAATTCCTTCAATTAATCGGCTGAGGGGTAGTCCTCTCGCTTCTAAATCTTCATTCAATGCAAAGACTCTAATGCCAGACTCAACCGCTTCTGAAATTTGTTTAGAGATAAGTGTGTTTTGTAATGCGCCAACAACGGCATCTTCAATTAACAAGACACTAGCATCAAACCTGCATAAAGACAGGCAGGTCTCAAGAGAATTTCGTTCGAAAGGAGATTTATTAACAGTATGTAAGGTCGCCATGTTAAGTTTTCAATCGTTGAATGCAATTCATTAGTCGTTAATAATTAATTATAATGCCAGTTTCTAAGTTGACTATCAATTCGTTCAACGAGATTAAAAGTTGAATAAAACATCGGCTGATTCAATAATGTCAACTAACTCTTTGCGCGGCACTACTTTAATAGACAAGCGTTCTTCCGCATCATTTGTCTCATGCGTTAATCGTTGCAGGTCGGTAGCGTCTAGTCCACGTAAATTAAGCGATTCAGAATCAACAAATATTTGATCAACATCGTAGTCGCTAAGCGCGCCAAAGGTTTTTGAAAAGTTTTTCATGCCAATACCCGCAGGGTTCTGATTCCGAGTCAACTGATAGACCCCGTCATCCATAAAAATTAGTTTCACTTGCTGCTCAAAAGCCCCTGCAATTAATACTACCTCTAATGCTTCAAGGGCATAAATTGTGCCATAGGGGGCTTTACGATTGATACAAACAAAGGATTTAGAGACGGACATATTACTTACCAATGAAGTTTAACTATTTCCACTAAAAACTAATCACCAAATATGAGTAATCTATCAGAAACGATAGCGGCTTCTATTAATTGGCCCAGACCGGAAATAGCAAAATTAGGCGCAATATTAGCAGCAGGTTTGGCGTGACGATCAGCTTCTTTTTGATCGAGAATACCACGGCGTTGAGCGGAAGCTGCGCAGACCACCATATCAAGAGAGTTTTCCTCTGCCAGTGTCGACCAAAGTTGCTGAATATTACGTTCGTCACGCGGTGGTACGTTAAATATTGAACTGTTATTAACACCATCATGATAAAAAAATATACGGTGTATTGTATGTCCTGCTTTTAAAGCGGCACGCGTAAAATGGTACGCAGTATCAGAGGCCTGATGGGTATAGGGGCCGGTATTAATCTGAATGGTAAACTTCATGCGCCAATGAAAATACAAAAAAAAACAGTATAGCCTGAGCAGCGATTTGAGCGAACTTAATTTACAGTAGATTCTGGGCCAATATTGCACACCAAATAGCATATTCGGCTATAATTGATTTTAGGTTTTACAAATGGTTTGGAAATAAAATTATGGCGGCAGATGAATATCGCAACAAAGCACTTAATTACCATTTAAATCCAACTCCAGGGAAGCTTCAAATAGAGGCAACGACTCCGCTTACCACGCAGCAGGATTTGGCGTTAGCCTATTCTCCAGGGGTTGCATTTCCTTGTGAGGAAATTGCCGCTGACCCAATGGCAGCTCGTCTGTATACCGGCAAAGCAAATTTAGTGGGTGTAATCACCAACGGTACTGCAGTGTTAGGGTTGGGTAATATTGGTAGTTTGGCCTCTAAACCAGTGATGGAAGGTAAAGCCGTATTGTTTAAGCGTTTTGCCGGTATTGATGTGTTCGATATCGAAATTGATGAAAACGATCCGCAGTTGCTGGCAGAAACAATCGAAAGGCTTGAGCCAACGTTTGGTGGTATTAATTTAGAGGATATCAAAGCACCTGATTGCTTTTATGTGGAAAAATACTTAAGAGAACGCTTGTCAATTCCTGTCTTTCATGATGATCAACACGGCACCGCCATTGTTGTAGCTTCAGCTATGATGAGTGCATTGACAGTGGTTGAAAAGGACATAAAACAGATAAAGCTTGTTGCCTCTGGCGCGGGTGCAGCGGCACTGTCTTGTTTAAATTTATTAGTGTCTATGGGTTTAGATAAGAACAATATTATTGTTACGGATTTAGATGGTGTTGTCTTTGAGGGCCGAGTTCAGTCAATGGATGAATATAAACAGGCGTTTGCAAGAGATACTCCCATGAGGACTTTAGCCGAGGTTATGGTGGGTGCTGACGTGTTTTTGGGATTATCGGCAGGTAATTTATTAATACCCAAAGTGCTTGAATCAATGAACTGTAAACCAATTGTTTTTGCATTGGCGAATCCAACGCCTGAAATTGATCCAGGTCTTGCTAAAAAAGTCAGGCCTGATGTCATTATTGCGACAGGTCGTTCAGATTTCCCTAATCAGGTTAATAACGTTTTATGCTTCCCATTTCTTTTTCGTGGCGCATTAGATGTGGGCGCTACCGAAATAAATGAAGTCATGAAAGTAGCCTGTGTAGAGGCTTTGTCGAAACTGGCTCGGGCTGGGACCAATGATGTTGTGGCTAACGCTTATCATGGAGAATCGTTGACGTTTGGAGCCGAGTATTTGATTCCTAAACCGTTTGATCAACGACTTATTCTGGCAATAGCACCCGCAGTTGCGAAGGCGGCAATGGACTCAGGGGTTGCGACGCAGCCGATCGTGGATATGGATGCTTATCGCTCTAAATTAACGTCCTTCGTTTTTAGATCGGGCATGTTTATGAAACCTGTCTTTGACAAGGCTCGAGAACAGCCCAGAAAAGTAGTGTTTGCCGAAGGAGAGAACCCCACTGTGTTGCAGGCTGTTGAAAATATTGTCTTAGAAAAACTATGTTATCCGATTGTGTTGGCAAGGCCCGATGTGGTGAATCGCTTAATAACAGAATACGGTTTACAAATGAGACCAGGCGTTGATTTTGAAGTGCTTGATTACAACGATGACGAAACGTGGTGGTCTCTGTATCATTCTATTGCTGGGCGGTCAGGGCAATCACTGACTGAAGCACGCGATATGGTTCGCACCAGCACCACGATTCAAGCATCGCTAATGCTCAAGATGGGATTAGCTGACACTATGATTTGTGGCACGATTGGTCGTTTTCATCGGCACTTAAAGCGCGTGTTGAGTGTTACTCAGCAAGGCTCGGGTATTAATGCAGTATCCTCCCTAAATGGGTTGATTTTAAGCCGTAATACTGTATTTATGTGTGATACTCAAGTTACGCCAAACCCGACGGCTGAGGCGATTGCTAAAATGACAATTAGAGCGTCAGAAGAAGTCAAACGATTTGGTCTTAAACCGAAAGTGGCTTTATTGTCCCATTCTAATTTTGGTAGTCGTGATTCCGAGTCGTCACAGAAAATGCGACAGGCTCTTAAGTTAATTAATCAACTTGATCCTCAGTTGATGGTGGATGGTGAAATGCATGCAGATGCTGCCATATCATCCAAAATTAGAGATAAGGTTTTTCCCAATTCTAGTCTCAAAGGATCGGCAAACTTACTGGTTATGCCTAATTTAGATGCTGCCAATATCACCAGTAACATGCTTAAAGTACTCGGTGGTGGTATTACGCTAGGGCCCATATTATTGGGTTGTGATATTGCGGCGCATATTGCAACGCCTTCCACCACGGTTCGGGGTTTAGTGAATTTAACTGCCATTGCGGCTGCAAGGTGTGAGAGTCCTTAACCTTAAACGTCTAGCTCTACGCAATTCAATAAATATTAACCAATTGGCTGAAAAAAGATTATGCACTTCGTCATTATATTGTTAGCTCTTTTGGCGCTGTTTCTGTATCTCACGTTATCAGTGGCAAAAGATCCAGAGAAGCGACAGTTTTTTTATTTGTTCTTGCTGATCGATGTCTGGTTGGGTAGTGCTTTTGTCTATTTACTGGTCACTGCTCTCGTAGATTGAATGTCTGTATACGGACTCTACCTATTTCACAACGTTAAGTTTGTTTAAAAACTTAAACTGCTGGCGTATATAAGACTTTTTGTTGAGGAAGCTATGCTCTAGCCTACAAAATTGGCACACCTATAACTCTAACATCCTGCTCGTGTGCTCGGGCTAGTCTTGCCCAGTAATGGCATGATCCGCATCATTCCATTGCCACAATTGAGGAGGCTGATTTGGCCAAAAACTTTTTAGCTTACTTGGGTTCTTTGCTTTATTGGAAATTAAGTCGCCGTATTTATCTATATTGCAAACTTGAATAATATTCTTCGCTAAATCGAGACCAATTACGCAGACCTTTTTTCATTGTATGGGTTCCTTTGTTCTGGTCGACACCACCTTAGTTAATTAGGGTGTGGAGTCCATATATCGCTTATGTTACTCAACTGATCGATACAGGTAGTCTCTTACAAAAATACAACCTCCGCATTCATTATTACCTATTAAAAACCCTATTTCATTGGATTCAATCCGCTTTCAACCAGGTGTTTTTTTCAAATCTTTAATTTATAGGCAGCTTTTTTTGCCAATGAATTCGTACTTCATACCATCGTAGTATTACCTGTCTTAAAGCAAATTTCTTCTTGAAAGTCGTAAACATGTGGACGCATGTCGATATGGCGATAGTCAAGCTGCTTGACCTAATCGTATACTTTGTCCATAAGTTTTGTAAATGTAAGTATAAGTACCTCTGCTAAGTCGTAAAAAATATAACGATATAATATTTTTATAAGACTAGTTGCAAGTAAAATTCTTTTAATACGATTTCGATTTATTTTTTAAAAAAGGACGAGCTACTATGACCCATACAGCATATCCACCTGCCCGACAGCGTTTACAGCGAAGCGAACTAGCGGTGCCGGGTTCTAGTCCGGGCATGTTTGACAAGGCAGCCAATAGCGATGTTGATTACGTTTTTCTTGATCTTGAAGATGCCGTTGCGCCGGGTGATAAAGTGCAAGCCCGCAAAAATATTATCCAAGCGCTGCACGACATCGATTGGCGTGGCAAAGGGAAAACTATTTCTATTCGTATCAATAGTTTGGATACACATTACATGTATCGTGATGTTGTTGACCTTGTCGAACAAGCGGGTGACAAAATCGATACCTTGTTAATACCCAAAGCAGGCGTTGCAGCTGATATCTACATGGTTGATGCCATGCTCACACAAATTGAAGCTGCGAAAGGCTTCACTAATAAAATTGGTATTGAAGCACTGATTGAAATTACTCTGGGTATGGCGAACGTGCATGAAATTGCCCGTGCCAGCTCTCGTATGGAAGCATTGCATTTTGGTGTGGCTGATTATGCTGCCAGTTGTCGTGCTCGTACCACAAATATTGGTGGATTGAATCCGGATTATCTGGGTGACCAATGGCATCACGGCCTTTCACAAATGCTCGTAGCCTGTCGTGCCTACGGCATTCGTCCAATCGATGGTCCATTTGGAGATTTCAACGATCCTGAAGGTTATATGGATGCCGCTCGTCGAGCAGCTGCGTTGGGTTATGAAGGCAAGTGGGCTATTCACCCCTCACAAATCGAATTGGCAAATGATGTCTTCTCTCCCCCAGTAAAAGAAGTCGAACATGCGAATGCCGTCTTGGTTGCCCTTAAAGAAGCTGCGTTTCAAGGCAAGGGTGCCGCACAGCTCAATGGCCGTATGATCGATGCCGCTTCGGCCAAAATGGCTGAAAACATCGTTAATACTGACGCAGCTATTCAAGCCAAAAAATAAGTCAAAAATAAGCGAAACAGAAGAGGTATAGATAATGGATATACATGAGTATCAAGCAAAGACGTTATTAGCAGAGTACGGTATGCCAATTGCCCAAGGTGGATTGGCCTACAGCCCAGAACAAGCGGTTTATCGTGCTAAAGAAATCGGTGGTGATGTTTGGGTGGTAAAAGCTCAAATTCATTCAGGTGCGCGGGGTAAAGCAGGTGGCGTTAAAGTTTGTACTTCCGAAGATGAAGTTTTAGCAGCCGCGAACGATATGCTGGGTAAACGAATGGTAACTAACCAAACGGGACCTAATGGCAAGTTGGTTTATCGTCTTTACGTCGAAGCCGGGACGGCAATTGATCGGGAAATTTACCTCGCCTTTGTTTTGGATCGTGCGACTGAACGCGTTATGTGCGTTGCATCATCTGCTGGTGGTATAGACATTGAAGAAACTGATCCTGAAGATATTATCCGCATTCCAGTTGAGCCAGCCATTGGAATGCAGGACTTCCAAGCGAGACAAGTTGCCTTTGCGTTAAAGTTGGGTTCCGGACAAATCAGCGAAGCGGTAAAAGCAATCAAAGCGGCCTACCGTGCTTTTCGTGATTTAAATGCCACTATGGTTGAAATTAATCCACTCGTTGTTACCCAAGCTGGGCGTATTGTTGCGTTGGATGCCAAAATGGGTTTTGACGATAACGCGCTATTTAAACATACCAATGTTTCTGAACTACGCGACAAGTCACAGGAAGATACTCGTGAAATGAACGCTGCTGATCGTGGTCTAAGCTACGTCGGGCTTGATGGTAATATAGGCTGTATTATTAATGGTGCCGGCCTTGCGATGGCAACAATGGACATGATTAAGCACGTTGGTGGCGAACCCGCTAACTTTCTTGATATTGGTGGTGGTGCTTCACCTGAGCGTGTGGCTAAGGCATTCAATTTGGTACTTTCAGACAACAATGTCGATGCGATTTTAGTGAATATTTTTGCGGGAATTAATCGCTGCGACTGGGTAGCTGAGGGCGTTATTCAAGCAATGACTAAACTCGATGTAAAAGTACCTGTCATCGTTAGACTGTCAGGCACTAACGTTGAAAAGGGACGTCAGATTCTTAAAGATAGTGACGTCAATTTAATTACAGCCGACACCCTAGCTGAAGCCGCAGAAAAGTCAGTTGCTGCGGCCAAGTCAATTGCTGACCCTAAATCTTAACGCACCCAAAAGAACTATTAAGAGGAACTAACAATGAGTATCTTTTTAGACGAAAAAACACCCGTTATTATCCAAGGATATACTGGAAAAATTGGAACATTTCACGCTCAAGAAATGATTGATTATGGCACTAATGTTGTTGGAGGTGTAACGCCTGGTAAAGGGGGTGACACCCATCTTGGGTTGCCCGTATTTAATACCGTAAAAGAGGCCGTAGAAGCTACAGGTGCAAAAGCTAGTGCAGTATTCGTACCACCACCATTTGCAGCCGATGCCATTATGGAGGCTGCCGAAGCGGGTATCCAATTTTGTGTGTGTGTGACAGATGGTATTCCGACTCAGGACATGATGCGAGTAAAACGGTATATGCGTAGTTTCATGAAAGATGAACGTATGTGTTTAACTGGACCGAATTGTGCTGGCACCATTAGCCCCGGTAAAGCAATGATGGGTATTATGCCAGGCCATATCTACATTAAAGGCAATGTAGGCTTAATTGGTCGATCGGGAACACTCGGCTATGAAGCCGCATCACAATTGAAAGCGAAAGGCATTGGCATTAGTACCAGCGTGGGTATTGGTGGTGACCCAATTAATGGTAGCGGTTTTAAAGACCATCTCGAACGATTTGAACAAGATCCTGATACAGATTTAATTATAATGATTGGCGAAATTGGTGGACCACAAGAGGCTGCTGGAGCTGAGTATGCTCGTGACCACATGAAAAAACCTGTGCTGGCCTATATTGCAGGGCTGACCGCACCCAAAGGTCGTACTATGGGTCATGCTGGGGCCATAGTTACCACTGTTGGTGAGTCTGCTGCTGAAAAGGTTGAGATTTTACGTGAAGCGGGTGTCGGTATTATTTTAAGACCCTCTGAGTTTGGTGCAGAGGTTGAAGCCGCCCTAGCCAAGTTGTAAAGCTGATTGAGGTTTTCGTTTTAATCTAGATAGGGCGTATTATAAGAAACCAGAGCCAAGTCATTGGCTTTGGATTTTTAATATATTTCAGGTTGGTGTTGATAATTAATTTTTCAGTCTGTCTCACAGTATGTTTTATTCAACTAGAATATTTTTTCTTGAAACCAAGGTAGGTTAAGAATGCTATTTGGTGATTTATTCTTGTTTTCAAAAGATGCCAAAATATACGGGGTTGCTATGGTCATTAGCTTTTCAGCGCGTCGGTTGGGAGTTTGGAACAGTTAAGTTTTTATCAATATCAGCATGCTAAAATGTTCTATCAGGAGATCACACTTACTGAATTAGACGTCAGTGAAAATATCAATTATCTGCGGTTGCCATCCCAGCCATTCCTCGACTAGAATCAGGTTATGTGCCGCAGATTACGGGCAATATTAAGAGCTTAAGTGCCTTCAGCCATGATAAAGAATTACCGGTTTTATTACTGCCGTTATTAAACGGCCAAATGCCGCAGATCTAAACTGGCAGCAGCGGCCAAAAAGTCTCAAACGAGATGATCGCCCATCACCTTATGCAGGCATAAACGCTAAGTTTGAACTGCTTACCGAGGACAATGAGTTGAAATCCCTTGCTAATCTGGCTTGTATCAAAAATTTTTGCTACTCGCTGGAAAGTTACCACTTCAAATTTAGATGCGTCTAAAGACGCGCATTTATGGTCAGACCTAGTAGTTTCAAAGAATGGTGCTGATAGTTTCTATAATGATGATATTAATCAAACTGTTATTGATAAAATTGGCGGGTATTCAGGGTCTTTTAATTATCGAGATACTTGACTAAAAAAGGTAGAATTGATTATGCAAAAAGTCGAGTTAATGGCCTTAGTTTACGATATTAAAAATAATATTTTGAGTTTTAATGATGCCTAGAGAAAACTTCCAGACGGTGTATCAGAGTGCATCGGTCGGGAGATAACATGTACCCGTTTCTTTCAATTTATCGCTGACCAAATAAAGAAATACTTTGGTGTGGTCTTCCGGTAAAGGGAGCTCTTGATTGCCATCAGCGGCCGGAAATGCACGCATCTGAAAGACTGTGTTGGTTTTACCAGGATTAAAGCAGTTAATGTGGATATTACTACCTCTATATTCAGCCGCAATATTAAGCGCCATGGTAGCAAGTGCTTGTTTACTGACACTATAGGCGTCCCAGTAAGCACCTATTTTATCGTCTGTCATAAATATGACAGAGGCCTTTGCTGACTTTTTAAGCAGTGGAATCAGACTTCTGGTGAGAAAGTATGGCGCATGTAAGTTGACTTGGTGTACTTTTAACCAAGTTTCTGTATCGCTATATTCAAACGGTGTCGGTGCACCTAGTATGCCAGCACAATGAACCAGTCCATCGAGCTGACCGAATTCCTTTCCTATATTATTAGCTAACTCAGCGTAATCATGTTCTGTTGCACCCGCAAGATTCACTGGATAAATGGCGGGCTTTGGGTAACCCTGAGCTTCTATTCTGTCGTAAAGAGCTTCGACTAAGCGTAAATTTTTGGCGAGTAAAATGACTGTCGCGCCGTGTTTCGCATAGGTCATTGATACAACACGGCCAAAGCTGCCAGTCGCGCCCGTAACTAGTATGACTTTATCTTTTAATAAATCGGTACTGATTTCAAAGTTGTTGGGTATTTGAGTCATGTTGTAAAGTTGTTTTGGTTAGCTATAAGTTCTATTGACAGATTTCATTAACAAGAAAGGGATGGCTGAGCAGGTCTAACGGTTGATTTAAGTTGCCGTCAGCTTTCCATTCAGCCAGATCGGTGGTTGATTCAATATAACCATAGGCTGCGCTCAGTGTAATCATATTGGCTGAATTTCCAGCGTCAATATCACGCTTGTCATCACCGATATAAATGCAATTTGCGCATACCACACCGATGGTTTTAGCGGCAATAATTAGCGGCTGAGGGTGTGGTTTTTTGAACTCTTGAGTATCACCGCAAATCACGACTGATGAGCGTTGACTTAGGCTTGATTGTTCTAGGTTAATTTGTTTCAGTAAAGGTGTCGTTAACCACTCGGGTTTATTGGTCACAATACCCCAAAGCAGGTTGTTTTTTTCAAGTGTTATTAGTACTTCTTCCATGCCTTCGAAAAAAGCAGAGTTATCAGCTACTATATCTCGGTAATGTTTCAAAAAACGTTGTCGCAACGGCTCGATTTCTTGTTCTGAAACAGATTTACCAAAACCCAACTGAGTGAGTACTAATCCGCCTTGCGATACAAAAGGGCGAATGCTTTCTAACGGCAGTGGGTCACGACCCTCTTCAATTAATAAATTGTTAAGGGCTGCTCCCATATCAGGTGCAGTGTCGATGAGGGTACCATCTAAATCAAATAGTACAGCTTCTATCATTGCTGAGTGCAATGTAGAATGTAGTTAACATCAATATCTTGGCTGAGCTTGTAATGCTTAGTAAAAGGGTTGTAGGTGATGCCAGTGATATCTAATAGGTTTAATTCATTCGCTCTCATTGCGGTGGCTAACTCGGACGGTTTAATGAGTTTCTTATAGTCATGAGTGCCTTTGGGCACCATATTGAGGAGGTACTCAGCACCTATGATCGCCAATGCAAAAGATTTTGGATTACGGTTGATAGTAGAAAAAAATAAATCTCCACCCGGTTTTAATAGCTTTGCTGCCGAGGCGATTACGGACTCAGGGTCAGGCACATGTTCGAGCATTTCGAGGCAGGTTACAACATCGAATGCACCAGCATTATTTTCAGAAAAGGCTTCTGCAGTGGTTAATTGATAATCAACTTCTAACTGTGATTCATAGAGATGCATTTTTGCCACCTTAAGTGACATTTCAGCCATATCAATGCCGGTAACATTGGCACCTCTTTGTGTCAGTGCTTCGGCAAGAATACCGCCACCGCAACCAATATCTAGCACTCTTTTGCCTTTTAAACCCTGACTTCGCTGCTCTATGTAGTTGCAACGTAAGGGATTAATATCGTGCAATGGTTTGAATTCACTCTCGGTGTCCCACCAACGGCTGGCGATGGATTGAAATTTTTCTATTTCAATGGGATCAACATTGATACTGCTCATAACTGTGTTCCGTTACTTGATAAGTTAATTTATGTTAAATCTGATTGGAGTTAGTTAGATACTGAAATTGAAATCTTATTCGACCATATTTTAGCTTTATGAATTATAGCAGCTTCGTCGATTTGACAAAATTGAGAGTCTTCAAGCTGACAAACGCCATCGATCCACACATGAGAAACCTGTCGACTATTTGTTGCATATACAAGTTGTGCCGCCACATCGTATAGTGGTTGGGTGTTTAAATCTGACAAATTAACGGCAATTAAGTCGGCGAACTTACCCAATTCTATCGAACCAATATCGTTACCTAATCCTAGTGCCTTAGCGCCATTAATAGTCGCCATTTGAATGGCTTGTTGGGCGTTACAGGCAGCAGCACTACCGCTAATACCTTTGGCCAATAGAGCGGCAGTGCGCATTTCACCAAACATATCGAGGTCATTGTTGCTTGCGGCGCCATCAGTACCCAGACAAACATTAATGGCTTTGTCCTGTAAAACCGCAACGGGACACATACCACTTGCCAGTTTTAAATTGGATTCAGGGCAGTGCACAACGTGAGCCCCCGTTTCTGCCAGCCTATCAATTTCACTGTCGTTCAGTTGAGTCATGTGTACTGCGATTAAGTTTGGGTTCACTAGGTTTAATTGATCTAGGCGTTCGAAAGGACGTTTACCCGTATTTCTTTCGGCGTCCATGACCTCATCGGCAGTTTCATGAATGTGCATGTGAACAGGCAGTTCCAGTTCACTGCTATACATAGCAATTTTCTCAAGAGGCGCATCAGATACAGAATAAGGGGCATGAGGCGCAAGGGCACTGCTAACCAATGACAGTTCACTTATTTCATCGTGCACTGCTAATGCTTTGCTAAGGTAATCATCGGCATTTTGTGCCCATACTGTGGGAAAATCTAATACAATTAAACCAACGACAGTGCGCATTCCCATTTTTTGAGCACTGCGAGCGACTAGATCAGGATAAAAATACATATCGTTAATACAGGTCGTACCTGAACGAATCATTTCTGCCGCTGACAATTCAAAACCATCGGTAATGAACTGAGGATTTATCCATTTTCCTTCAGCTGGCCATATATGGTTATTGAGCCAGTCCATGAGTAACAAGTCATCAGCCATGCCTCGAAAAAGGCTCATAGAAGAATGCGTATGACTGTTCACTAAGCCAGGCATAAGCGCCTGCCCTGGTAATTTGTATAGTTTGGCTTGGTCGAGAAAGTCTAGATCGTCTAATTCGTTGGCTGGCACTATCGAGTGTATTTTATTGGCCTTAATCACCAGCGCACAATCAGTCAATACCTCAAACGTGGCATTCACAGTGACAATCCATTCGGGCAGCAAAATTTGGTATGGGTAATTTTGGTCTTGATAATTCATAACTTAATTTTACAAGATTAAAACCACCTAGTCTTGTTCAATATTGTGGATTAATGAAGCGAATGAATAAAATTTAACAGTTTAATTTAACGATGGATTTCAAATAATATAGTAAAATTAAGTTATATATTCACCGCTTTTTAGCCTTATAAATAATTATTTTAATTTTCTTTTTACCGATTAGAGAGCGGTAATTTAATTCTGAGCTGTCTTTATAATAGGTAGTGTTGACCCCTAGGTTTGTGTTAAAATGCCCTCAAACGATAATAAATCAATCTGCGTCGAATTATATAACCTGAGACTCCATTTTTATGGCTGACATCGCCAAAGAAGTATTTCCTGTTAATCTAGAAGATGAGATGCGCCAGTCTTATCTTGAATATGCAATGAGCGTTATCGTCGGTCGTGCATTACCCGATGTCCGAGACGGATTAAAGCCAGTACATCGTCGTGTTTTATTCGCAATGAGTGTATTGGGCAACGATTTCAATAAACCCTATAAAAAATCAGCCCGAGTGGTGGGTGATGTTATCGGTAAATATCACCCCCATGGTGATACTGCTGTATACGACACGATCGTTAGAATGGCTCAACCGTTTTCAATGCGCCACATGCTTGTTGACGGGCAGGGTAACTTTGGTTCAGTTGATGGTGATTCGCCGGCTGCAATGCGGTACACCGAAGTGCGCATGTCAAGAATTGCGCATGAACTTTTGGCTGACTTAGACAAAGAGACGGTCGATTTTTCACCTAACTACGATGAGTCTGAATATGAGCCTGTCGTATTGCCAACCCGTACGCCTAATTTATTAATTAATGGATCGTCAGGTATTGCGGTCGGCATGGCAACCAATATTCCTCCCCACAATTTGTCTGAAGTTGTTGATGCTTGTTTACTAATGCTTGATCAACCTGATGTTGATGTTGAAGGCCTAATGGAGTGTATACCCGGCCCTGACTTTCCAACTGCAGGTTTTATTAATGGTGCACGTGGCATACGCGAAGCCTACAGAACGGGCAAAGGTAAGATTTATCTTCGTTGCCGTTCGGAAGTTGAGGAAGATAAAAAAGGCAAGCAAAGCATTATTGTTACCGAGTTACCCTATCAGGTTAACAAGGCTCGTTTGCTCGAAAAGATTGCCGAATTAGTCAAAGAGAAACGCCTCGAAGGTATCACAGGCCTACGTGATGAATCCGATAAAGACGGCATGCGTATGGTGATTGAATTACGTCGTGGAGAAATCCCTGACGTTGTATTAAATAATCTCTATAAGCAAACCCAAATGCAAAATGTATTTGGCATCAATATGGTTGCCTTGGTGAATGGTCAGCCACGATTACTTGATTTAAGAAGTATTATTGATGCCTTTATTCTGCATCGCCGTGAAGTTGTCACTCGTCGCACCATTTTCGATCTTCGTAAAGCCCGAGATCGCGCGCACCTGCTCGAAGGACTTGCAGTGGCACTGTCGAATATTGATGAGATTATTTTGTTGATCAAACAATCACCGAGTCCAGCTGTCGCTAAAGCCGGGTTGCTTGACAAGGCTTGGGTGCCAGGTGTTGTAATGGAGATGCTGCAAAGAGCCGGTGCAGGCTCTTCACGTCCAGAGGGTATATCTATTGAATGTGGTCTGGTAGGAGAAACTTACCGATTGACTGAACGTCAAGCTCAGGCAATTCTCGATTTACGGTTGCACAAACTGACGGGGCTTGAGCAAGATAAAATTATTAATGAGTATCGAGAAATTCTGGAGAAAATTGAAGATTTATTGGACATTCTGGATAGTGATGAGCGCTTGAAGTCAGAAATTAGACTAGAGCTTGTCGCTATTAAAGAACAATTTTCAGATCCTCGGCGTACCGAAATTTTAATTGATCATTCGGACTTAACTGTCGAAGATTTAATTACAGAAGAAGATGTGGTTGTAACCATTTCACACCTTGGCTATGCTAAAGCCCAACCACTTGAATCCTACTCGGCCCAGCGTCGTGGTGGTCGTGGTAAAGCGGCAACCAAAATAAAAGACGAAGATTTCGTTGAGCAAATGTTTTCCGCATCGACACATGATACGTTGCTTTGTTTCTCTACTCGTGGAAAGGTTTACTGGCAAAAAGTTTACCAGTTGCCCATTGGCAGCCGAACTGCACGGGGTCGACCTATGGTGAATCTTTTACCCTTGGAAGAAAATGAGCGCATCACTGCAATATTGCCTGTGCGTGATTACCCAGAAGATCAATTTATTTTCTTTGCTACCGCTAGTGGTAAAGTCAAGCGCACTCCTCTCTCAAGCTTTTCTCGACCCCGAACCAACGGCATCATTGCACTTGATTTACGCGAAGATGATAGCCTGATTGGCGTACAACTGACTGCCGGAAGTTCTGACCTAATGCTCTTTACTAGAGCCGGTAAAGGTATTCGAATCTCTGAAGGTGATGTTCGTGCTATGGGTCGAACTGCAGCGGGTGTTCGTGGTATCAAAATTAAAGCGGATGATGATGTAATCTCTTTAATCGCTACCGATTCTGATCAGGGTGAAATTTTGTTTGCAACTGAAAATGGTTACGGTAAACGTACGCGAGTGAAAGACTTTTCAGTCCAAGGGCGTGGTGGTCAGGGCGTAATATCAATCCAAACCTCAGAGCGGAATGGTCGTGTTGTTGGTGCGTTTAGAACTACCGGTGACGAAGAAGTTATGCTGATCAGTAATGCGGGAACATTAGTAAGGACTCCTATTGATGATATCTCAATATTGGCTAGAAATACGCAAGGCGTTACGTTGATACGATTAGGTAAAAATGAGCAGTTGGTTCAAATTGAAGCGGTAGCAGCAAGTCCCATTGAAGACGAAGAAGTCAATTCTGATGAGGAAGCTTCTGAGGGTGAGGATTAATCGCTAATATCTATATGAATGATGCCAACAAAAGTGAAGAGTCACTTCAAAAACTTCGCAGTCAAATCGACAATATTGATAGTCAGCTACTGTGTTTGTTTAATCAACGCGCCCAATGCGCCATTAGCGTGGCGGACGTTAAAAAAGCAGCAAGTGAGCTCTCGGGTGAGGCCATTAATTTTTTCCGTCCTGATCGTGAAGCTCAGGTTATACAGCGAATTAAGTCTGGCAATCAGGGGCCTTTAAGTGATGATGAGGTAGGCCGTTTAGTGCGTGAAGTAATGTCTGCCTGTCTTGCACTGGAGCAACCGTTAAAAATTGCTTATCTTGGACCTGAAGGGACTTTTACTCAAAGCGCTGCTTTAAAACATTTTGGTCACTCGGTCTCGACTGTGCCTATGAGCAGTATTCCTGACGTTTTCAATTCTGTCGAATCAGGGCATGCTGATTACGGTCTAGTGCCGGTAGAAAACTCCACTGAAGGAGTGGTTAGCCATACACTGGACACTTTTGTAGATTCCAAACTAAAAATTTGCGGTGAGGTGGAAATACGCATTCATCATCATCTAGTTAACCTGTCTCAAGATGTTTCAAAAATCACCCATATTTATTCTCATCAACAATCATTTGCACAATGTCGTCGTTGGTTGAATCAAAACTTTCCCGATGTTGAGCGTATTCCGGTCAGTAGTAACGCTGAAGCAGCTAGAATTGCGAGCCTAGATGAAAGCGCTGCGGCCATTTGTGGTATTCCTGCGGTTGAAGTGTTTAACCTCGCTATTTGCTTTGAGAACATTGAGGATCTGTCGGATAATACAACGCGATTTGTCATTATAGGTCATCAGGACATTGCCCCGAGTGGCAATGATAAAACATCAATGTTAATTTCAACCCAGAACTATCCTGGTGCATTGCTTGCTCTATTGCAGCCATTGGCTGATCACAACATTAGCATGAATAAAATTGAGTCCCGCCCCGCCCCAGAACGGAAATGGGAGTACATATTTTTCATTGATATTGACGGTCATCAAGATGTTGGAAGTGTTAAACAAGCACTCACGGGACTTAAAGACCAATCAGCACTATTTAAAATATTAGGCTCGTATCCTAAAGCTTCATTTTGAATCAAATGAAAATGAGACAAAGAATAGAAAGTCAGATCCTTTTATTTGCTATTAATAAAGCATTAAAGCGACTGCTATGATCAATCGACTGGCTATTATTGGTGTCGGTTTAATCGGCAGCTCATTAGCGCTTGCGTTAAAGCAGGCACAATTTGTCGGGCATGTTGTTGGTTGTGGGCGCAATCAAGCTAATCTCAAAAAAGGCATTGAATTAGGGGTTATTGATAGTTATTGCGATAGTGTTGTTGAAGCGGTTAAAGACGCAGATGTCGTTGTAATAGCTGTTCCACTTAGTTCGATGCAAAGCATCTTTGAACAAATGCAGGGTGTCTTATCAAGCGACACAGTTGTAACTGATGTTGGCAGCACCAAGGGTTCGGTTATTGAAGCGGCTAGGGTAGGGCTAGGTGATCGATTAAATCAATTTGTACCAGGACATCCTATTGCTGGTTCAGAAAAAAGTGGTGTAGAAGCGGGCACGGCTGAGCTCTATCAAAATAGAAAAGTTATTTTGACCCCCTTGCAGGAAAATAGGCAATCCAGTATTAATGAAATTTCTGACATGTGGAGACAATGTGGTGCTCATATTGAATATCTGAGCGTGATTCATCATGATAAGGTTTTAGCGGCAACCTCACATTTACCGCATTTGCTCGCTTTCTCGATGGTCAACTATCTGTCTGGTCTAAATGATCATGATGAGATATTCAAATATGCAGCCGGAGGGTTTAGAGATTTTACTCGAATTGCATCCAGTGATTCAGTTATGTGGCGTGATGTTTGCCTGGCTAATGGTGATGCTCTCATTGAGTTAATTAATGGCTATAAAAAAGAGCTTGATCAAGTGGCTGAAGCGATCAATCATCAAGACGCTGAAAAGTTATTGAAACTTTTTGGTAAAGCTAAATTAGAAAGAGATATCCTAGTGGGCAATTGTTAATGAACGACATCCTAAGCAATTCTCAATGCTGTTTTGTATGCACTCCTGGTGGATTAGCCAGTGGTTCGATTAGAGTGCCAGGCGATAAATCGATATCGCATCGTTCAATTATACTGTCTTCAATTGCTGAGGGGACCAGCCATATCAGTGGGTTTTTGCAAGGTGAAGATAGCCTGAATACGATGAGATCCTTTCAGGCTATGGGTGTTGATATCAAAAATTTAAATGATCAAATTGTGGTAAAAGGTGTCGGCCTATATGGGTTGAAACCACCCGTTTCAAGTCTCGATATGGGGAACTCTGGAACGGCTATGCGTTTATTGCTCGGAGTGCTGGTAGGGCAAAGCTTTGATACAACCCTCGTTGGTGATGATTCATTATCAGGCCGGCCAATGAATCGCGTCATTAACCCACTGCTTGCGATGCAGGCCAAAATTGATAGTGACATTGACGGCACGGCACCTCTAATTGTGTACGGTAAATCGGCATTGACTGCCATTGACTATTACTTGCCAATGGCTTCTGCTCAGGTTAAGTCTTGTATTTTATTGGCGGGTCTTTATGCAAAGGGTGAAACTGTTGTTACAGAACCTGCACCAACAAGAGACCATACCGAACGTATGCTTCGAGGATTTGGCTGTCAAGTTGAAACCAATGGTGCCGTGATCAAGTTGAGAGGCGACCAGACACTCCTTGCTAATGATATTGAAGTGCCTGCCGATATATCATCAGCAGCCTTTTTTCTGGTTGCTGGCAGTATTTCTCCGCCAGGTACTGAATTGAAATTAACTCATGTTGGAATCAACCCAACTCGAACGGGTGTCATCGATATTCTTAAACTGATGGGGGCTGACATTACGATCACAAACCAACGCGATGTTGGAGGAGAGCCAGTCGCTAATTTAATTGTGCGAAGTGCTAAATTAAAAGGTATCGTAATACCAGAAGCGTTAGTACCATTATCAATAGATGAATTCCCTGTTCTATTTATAGCTGCGGCCTGCGCTGAGGGTCAAACAACTTTAACTGGTGCAGAAGAGTTAAGAGTAAAGGAAAGTGATCGAATAAAGGTGATGGCAGATGGATTATTAACACTAGGTGTGAATGCGGTTCCAACGTTGGATGGAATTCTCATTCAAGGAGGGAGCATTGGCGGTGGTGAAGTTGAGTCCCATGGTGATCATCGTATTGCAATGGCGTTCAGCGTAGCTTCAATCGTTGCCACAGACACAATTACCATTAATAATTGCGTTAATGTCAATACATCGTTCCCAGGTTTTATTGATCTGGCTAATGATACTGGAATGAAGGTTAGAATTTTATGATTGAACAAAACGCGCCTTATGTCGTTGTTATTGATGGGCCAAGCGGATCGGGCAAAGGCTCTCTAGCTCTACGAATAGCACAAAATCTGGATTTTAACTTGCTAGATAGTGGTGCGATTTATCGTCTAGCCGCTTTAAAAGCTTTACAAAAAGAGGTTGATATCAATGACGAGTTAAGTGTGTTCGAGAGCATAGTTGATCTCACAATTAGGTTTGAAATTGGACAAGAGCTAAGCATTCCATTTCTTGACGGTATCAATATGTCTAACCAAATACGTCAAGAAGCAACGTCAGAGGCGGCCTCAGTTATTGCTCAATATCCGAGTGTGCGTCAACGATTACTAACTTTTCAGCAAGATTGTTTTCAGCCGCCTGGTTTAGTTGCAGATGGTCGTGATTTAGGTACTGTTGTATTTCCAAAGGCGAAATTCAAATTCTTTTTGTTAGCCTCAGTTGAAATAAGAGCCCAAAGGCGTCATAAGCAGTTGATTGCCATGGGTATATCGTCTAATATAAATACCCTTCAAGCTGAAATGACTGAAAGAGATGAACGTGATAGAAATAGATCGGAATCTCCGCTGGTTCCAGCCCCTGATGCAATTGTAGTTGACTCTAGTATGCTCGATTTGGAAGAAGTGATCAATTTGGTCTCTGCCCATATTAAAGAATCAACTTAACTTGTCCAAGTAGACGCACTGCCTACTTGGTTTTTTAATCTAGCGTAATTGCGAAGGCCCATTTTTTCGAGAGAAATTATGCATAGGCTTTCAAAGTTATAGAATCATTATTAGGAAATACCTCATGTCAGAAAATTTTGCGGAAATGCTTGAAGAAAGCATTACTCAAATGAATATGTGCGTTGGTGAAATTATCACTGGCGAAGTTGTCGATATTAACAGAGACGTTGTTATCGTTAACGCAGGATTGAAGTCGGAAGGCGTCATCCCAAGAGAACAATTTTATAATGAAAGTGGTGAGCTTGAAGTCGCGATTGGCGATATCGTTGAAGTTGCTCTAGAAGCAATCGAAGACGGTTATGGAGAGTCACGCCTTTCAAGAGAGAAAGCTAAGCGTGCAAGAGCCTGGACACGTCTAGAAGAAGCTCAAGCAAATGATGAAATTATTACAGGTCGTTTTACTGGGAAAGTTAAAGGTGGTTTCACAGTCGATATAGGTGAAATCCGTGCGTTCCTACCAGGGTCATTAGTTGACGTACGTCCGGTACGTGACACGGCTTACCTTGAAGAAAAAGAGCTTGAATTCAAAATCATCAAACTCGATCAGAAACGCAACAATGTGGTTGTATCTCGTCGTGCAGTAGTTGAGAAAGAATTCAGCGAAGAACGCGAGAAGTTGCTTGAGAACTTGAAAGAAGGAGAGCGCGTTAAGGGTATCGTTAAGAACCTGACTGATTATGGTGCATTCCTCGATCTAGGGGGTATTGATGGCCTACTTCATATTACCGATATGGCTTGGAAGCGTGTTAAGCATCCATCAGAAGTCGTTGAAATTGGTCAAGAGATTGATGTGGTCGTCCTTAAATTTGATCGTGAAAAGAATCGAGTTTCACTGGGCCTTAAACAAATGGGTGATGATCCATGGGCTAATATCATGCGTCGTTATCCTGAGGGTCAACACCTGTTTGGGCATATCAGCAACATCACCGATTATGGCCTGTCTCTTATACACATCTGACGCTGCCGACGACTCCTTACG
>OJEJ01000105.1_pt1 | contig 50866 bp, 38 predicted proteins | sample 1593271 | NCBI WGS metagenome assembly OJEJ01 (sample SAMN05416877, study PRJEB24817) | seawater metagenome | isolation source: Sea water | place: Canada:Atlantic | collected 2013-11
CGGAGATGTGTATAAGAGACAGATCATCATCAGCACTGTTATTTTCGTTTGGATTAAAAAGCTGGAACACAATGAAAAAATGACCGCCATTGCTTTAAGTTTGATACTAGGCGGTGCGATTGGTAACTTGATTGACCGCATTTATTTGGGACATGTTGTGGATTATGTCCAGATTTGGTTAGGCAATTACCCTTGGCCAGCTTTTAATATTGCCGATGCTGCCATTAGCATCGGTGCCGTTGTATTGATACTGACTAGTATCACCGATGCAAAAAAATCAGCGGCCTAAAAAAATCAATTTAAAAGTCAATACTTTGAACACTACCTCAAACTAACTTTTGGAATCAATGAATCAAATAAATCCTAATAGCCTTGTTACTTTGTTTCATCGACTCGGATTAACAGACGATAGTATCCTAGAAGATACCTTTGGCGACGACCCTTTGACTATTCGTTTAGGTCAAGGAGAAATGGCTGAAGGATTAGAGCTATCACTAGTCGGTTTAAAATCAGGCGCTGAGCAAACAATCGATATCGGCCCTGACCTCGCTTTTGGCTTTGTCGATGAAACATTATTCAGGTCATTGCCTCGATCTGACTTTGATGGCAGTTTAACATTAGAGCAGGGCTTGATTATTGAATTTTCGACCGACGATGGCAACAGCCTTCCAGGTACCATTCTTGAATTTGATGATATCGAAGTGCGCATAGATCTTAATCACCCACTTGCTGGCCAAACTATTCGTTATCACGTACAAATTGTCGATGTTGATAATGATTCTGATAGTGGCCCAATTCAACCCGACTCAATTACACAGGTGCTGCACTAATGGATATATTGCTCGCTAATCCACGTGGCTTTTGTGCTGGTGTCGACCGCGCCATAGACATAGTCGAGCGTGCCATCAAATTATTTGGCGCACCCATATACGTTCGCCATGAAGTCGTCCATAACCGCTATGTAGTGAATGACCTAAAACAAAAAGGTGCCATATTTGTAAATGAGCTTGACGAAGTGCCTGATGATTGCACCGTTATCTTTAGTGCTCATGGTGTATCAAAAGTAGTACAGAATGAAGCTAAAAGACGAGGGCTCCATGTCTTTGACGCCACCTGTCCTCTGGTCACCAAAGTGCATATGGAAGTCAGTCGTTATAGCCAGAAAGGCATTGAAACTATTCTAATTGGTCATAAGGGCCACCCCGAAGTAGAGGGCACCATGGGGCAATATGACCATTCCAATGGTGGCGATATTTATTTGGTCGAGTCACCTAAAGACGTTAAAACATTGAACGTTAATAATCCAGAATCACTTCGCTATGTTACTCAAACGACCTTATCTAAAGATGATACAGCTATTGTAATTGATACTTTACGAGAAACCTTTCCTCAGATTCAGGGACCCCTCAAAGAAGATATTTGTTATGCCACTCAGAACCGGCAAGATGCGGTAAAACAGCTCGTTGAAACCTGTGATTTGATTTTAATTGTCGGGTCGAAAAATAGCTCCAACTCAAACCGCTTATGTGAAATAGCCAAAAATAGTAACTTAGAAGGCTATTTAATTGATAGCGCAGATGATATCCAGTTGGCTTGGCTCAAAAACAAAAAAAATATTGGCTTAAGCGCAGGCGCTTCTGCTCCTGAGCTATTGGTTCAAAATGTAATTGATTTTTTGAAAGAACACGGAGTTACTTCAGTATCTTCTATTGGTTTTAGTGAAGATGTCGTATTTTCACTGCCCAAAGCTTTGCGTTAACATTTCAGATAACGGGTTAAAATCATTTAATTGAAGAGAAGGTTTTCTTATCAGGCCAATTTAAGTGGCCTGTAACAGCTGAACTTCGGTCTAGTATTAGTAAAATACTCATTACCTAGACGGGTCTATTGGAAGATAGACAACACGATTCCTACCACTGCTTTTAGCCTTATAGACGCCCGCATCAGCAAGTGAGAATAACGTTTCGAAATTCACGTTCTGTTCAATTTCTATTGATGCTATTCCAATACTGGCAGTAATTTCGATGTCACCAGGCTTCAATTGTTCTATTTTTTGGCGCAGATTTTCAGCTATAATTTTTGCTTTTATTGCATCACAATGTTTTATCAAAACAACGAATTCCTCACCACCAAATCGAGCCACCAAATCGTCGTCTTTACGAAAGCTCGCATTAAGTAACTGTCCAACCGCTTCTAATGCTAAATCGCCCATTGAGTGACCGTGGGTATCATTTACCAATTTAAAATGATCCAAATCAAGGACTAACAAACTAATTGGATAACCACGTTGTGAGGCTTGTGAAAAGAAATCAACCGAAAAATCCATCAAACTATGGCGGTTATGACACCCTGTCAATTTATCAGTAGTGGCCAGCACGAACAGTTCTCGCCTTTGATCATGAACTTTGTCTAGTAGCCTTTTGTTGCTGATTAAGTTATAAATTCTAATTAATAGTTCTTCAGTTAAAAAAGGTTTTTCGAGGAAGTCATTAACACCAATTTGATACAGGTTGAGTCTTAATTTATCAGTATTGTCAGCTGTCATCGTAATAATAGGAATACAGCCTCTTGCATCATTCAGAGACCTAATGTTTTTAACTACCTCTACTCCTGACATTTCACCTTCCAGCATAATATCGCTAATCACTAAATCAAAAGCATTCTTAGCTGAGCCAAAGGATGATTCTGCTTTAAACGCAGCCCAAGCATCTTCACCACTCCCAAAGTGTAAAACGTTATAACCAGCAGACTTTAAATACCCAAGCATGACAGATGTGATTGAGTCACTGTCTTCAATTAATAAGACCCGGCCCGCATTAAATAATGAATCGAGATGATGCACCACAAAACGTGTTATTTGAGCTGATATTTGCTGAGGATTAATTTTTAATACAATTTCACTAATGCCCTGTGATTCAAGATCCTTAGTGTCAGATTCATTACTCGTTAAAAAAATAATAGGAACTTGTTCATTTTTTAAGTGCTTATCACAATATTTTACAAGTTCAATGTCAACTTTATCTTGCCAGTACTGATTAATACAAACTAGATCATATGCTTCAGACTCAAGATAAGCATAAGCCGCTTCAGTGTTGTAACAAATGTCCCGTTCAAAGCCCAACTCTCCAAATATATTGTCCAATAACTGACTATATAATGGGCTGTTTTCTATAATTAATACTCTCATCACATTATTATAGAATAAAAAAAATATTTTTCTTAAATACTCAAGTCATCAATCATCAAAAACTTGAATTGAATTCAAACAAGTAATAGGCGCGAAGGGGGTTGTTGATAAAAATGGTGACACTTACTGTGAACACTACATATTGTCTAAGATTTAGCATTCATAGCGTTATCTCATTAGAAGGTGGTGTTTAAGGCCGACTACACTTTAAATTCTTCGTTTGCCAAGACTGACACACTAGAATCGGAATCAAAAGGTGGATCCATTAATGGAGCCCTGTAATTTAGACGCTTTCATCAAACAAAGACAATCATTGACTGGCTAACAATGCTTTAATCAGCTGATCAATATCGGTTTTTTCATGTAATGTCGATAATGTGATACGCAATCTGGCACTGCCCGCAGGCACTGTGGGTGGTCGAATGGGAGTGACCTGTATACCTGATTTCAACAACTGTTCACTGAGTAAAAGTACCTGATTATTATTGCCAATCACGATTGGCTGTATCGCTGTATCAGAGGGCATCAATTTAAATTTTGTATTTTTCATACGCTGCTGAAAGTAAACGATTAATGTCTGAAGTTTGTCTCTTCTCCAGTGGTCACGCTTCACAATATCAAGACTACAAATTGTGGCTGCCGCAATGGCTGGTGGCGAAGCGGTCGTATAAATATAGGGCCTGGCTTGTTGAATTAAAGTCTCGATCAAGGCGTCACTACCGGCAACGAAAGCACCAGAAGTGCCAATTGCTTTGCCTAGTGTTGCCATTAAAATAGGCACTTGTTGCTGCCCTAAACCACATTGTTCTAGAAGACCGGCCCCTGTGGCGCCCAAAACACCAAAACCATGGGCGTCGTCGACCATACAAACGCTATTTGATTCACTCGCCAACTGACTCAATCGATTGAGATCAGCACAGTCTCCATCCATGCTGAACACGCCGTCTGTCATGATCAGTTGACGCACAGATGTATTGTCGTCTGTTGTTGACAATGCCAACTGGGATTTGAGTTGATCCAAATCACTATGCCGATAGCGCTTTAATTTAGCCCCACTAATTTTAGCAGCATCGATTAAAGAGCTATGGTTGAGTTTGTCTTGGTGAATAATGTCGTGCCGCCCAACTAAAGCTGAGGCGATTGCTAGATTTGCCATATAACCATTGCTAAACAATAACGCTCGGTCCCTTCCCGTAAACTCGGCCAAACGCAATTCGCATTCATGGTGCAGTTGACTATGCCCAGTAATTAAATGCGCTGCACCGCTACCCACTCCATATTGCTCAGTGGCATTGATAAACGATTTTTTGATATCAGGGTGGTTAGCTAATCCCAGATAGTCATTGCTTGAAAAAGACAGGAGTGATTGTCCATTGATAGTGAGTCGAACTGACTGTGCAGAGCTAACAATCGACCTCTGGCGGTAAAGTCCCGCTTCTCGTCTACGGTCTAGTTCTGGTTTGAGATCAAACATGAGGCAGAGACGTTATCTAAACGATCAGATAGTCAGTTCTCTAGGCGACAGCGGTATCCAGAGGATCTTCAATTAATCGACCACTCACATTAATTCCAAGTTTTTCAAATAGCTCTAGATCTTTATTTTCATCTGGGTTTGGTGTGGTCAACAAGGTGTCTCCATAGAAGATGGAATTGGCACCAGCAACAAAGCATAAGGCTTGCATTTCATCACTCATATCGTTACGCCCCGCTGACAGGCGAACGGCTGACTTGGGCATCATAATTCGAGCAACGGCAATGGTTCGTACAAACTCGATGGGATCTAACTTTTCTGTTCCGTAAAGAGGCGTATTTTCAACCTGCACTAGAAGGTTTATCGGTACACTTTGTGGATGCTCGGGTAAATTTGCTAATTGCTGTAATAGTGCAGAGCGATCTTTATCGGTTTCACCCATGCCGACAATGCCGCCACAGCAAACGTTAATTTTTTCTGAACGCACATTTTCCAACGTGTCGAGTCTGTCCTGATAGTTACGAGTTGTAATAATATCTTTATAATATTCAGGAGATGTATCAAGGTTATGATTATAATAGTCTAACCCTGCCGCCTTTAATTTTTTGCTTTGTGGTTGAGTCAACATACCCAATGTGACGCAAGTTTCTAGCCCCATATCCTTAACCGTACTAATCATCTCGATGACCTTATCCAGATTTTTATCGGTAGGGTTGCGCCAGGCAGCACCCATACAGAAACGACTCGCACCATTTTTTTTAGCATTTAATGCCGCTTGCTTAACTTCTTCCAAAGGCATTAAACGCTCACGTTCAAGCCCAGTGTCGTATCTTGCACTTTGAGGACAATAAGAGCAGTCTTCTGGGCAAGCACCCGTTTTAATACTCAGCAATGAACTAATTTGCACTGCATTTGGATCAAAGTTCTGACGATGGGTGGTTTGCGATTGAAACACTAGATCATTGAAAGGCAGATCAAAAAGCGCTTTAATTTCTGGCAAAGTCCAGTCGTGTCTGATTGATTGTGTTGGGTCGGTCATAGTTATTCGGTAGCCGCATTCAAATAGATTAACAAGTTTATTGCAACAAAGAGAATAGTCAATGTCAGGAAGACAGTTTCGAGTTTTAATATCGCAGGTTTTGAATTATCTGCTAGACCCCAAACTTTGTGTTGGCTGCGGTCATTCCCTTCAACCGTTGCAGTATTTTTGCACTGGTTGCATGTCACTTCTCGATTGTGTCGAGCCTGCCTGCAAACTTTGCGGTCTAGAAAACCAAACAACCCACTCCATTTGTCCAGCCTGTTTACACCAACCACCGCGCTGGTGCAAAATTATAGCACCACTCATTTATCACAACTTCAGCCGTGATCTGCTAATTCAATTAAAGTTTAATGAAAACCTTTACTTAGCAAATAGTCTAGTGAGTCATTTAATTAAACGTTTCCAGCTGAATAACGATTACCCCGAGGTATTAATACCGGTACCTCTGCACCAAAATCGATTCATTAATCGCGGTTATAATCAGGCTTATGAAATTGCTAATATCCTATCAAGGAAGCTTAATATACCGATCGACGCCCAAGCATTAAAACGTATCCGTCACACCGAGAGTCAGTTAGGGTTAAGTGCTCATCAGCGGGCAAAGAACATCCTTAAAGCCTTTAAATACGAGTCTGTTACTCAGTATTCCCATGTTGCCGTGGTAGATGACATTATTACTACGGGCTCAACAGCTAATGAGGTAACGAGGACACTTCATCATGCTGGCGTCACTAAGGTCGAAATATGGGGGTTGGCGCGGGTACCTAACTAATTTTTGTTAATAGAATTACTGCCCTATACCAAGCGTTGAGTTACTTTAAAGCGATTCCTTTATTTAAAAAATAACAGAGGCGCCATGAGCTGAATTTTCCTGCTTCAACATTTAACGGCGGAGCATACCCGAAGAAAGGGTTAGTTGTCTTGGTGGAAATGGTTGTTGTGTCATAACAGCGGCACCATTTGCTGCATTTCCTTCTTCAATATTTCTGATTGTGAAAACAATACCTGCACCTTCTGCATTTTCCCCATAAAAAGACATGCTGGCTTGCATAGGTCCCGTTGAACCTTCCGAAACTTCGCCAGTGAACACCGTATTCTCACCAATAGTTACATCACCCACAAGGCCAATATAAGAAACTTCATTGATAGTGGTGGTAATTGCAAGAGTTTGAACAACCATACTATTAAAGTTTACTTCCATATCTACGTTGGCATAACTTTCCGCCGTAATCCCATTCAAATCGGTTGGTAAGGTTCCACCCACTGAGTGGTAAGAATACGAACCTTCTAATTCACCCAGTTTGTCAAAAGACGTTGTTTCAGCCGATACCAGATAGTGAAGCTGCCCGACATGATTAACAGCCGTTCCTTCGGCAGTTAAGCTATAAGCATCTGACCAACGCCCCCAACCAATGCCTGAAACTACATCTGAATATTTATTAGGGTCGAGGTTATTAGGCTCCACCACGGCCGTGGTGGATAGGCTGAACTCACCTGACCTCATAGCTAATGCTACGTTGGTTTCACCCTCCTCTAATATGATCTGGTTAGCCTCAGTGCCATCACTAGTAACCATCTTTGTTGCCCCAGCAATTACTATTTCTGAACTAGAACCCTGCAAAAAAAACGATGCTGCCATTACATACCCAGCCTCAGCTATATTTTCTGTGTTGGGTGTGGGTGTGGGTGTGGGTGTGGGTGTGGGTGTAATCAGATCATCATGAAGCTGTTCAAGATCAATATCTGCAGATGCTTCAACATCAGATTCGTTATTTGACAATCCTGAACTATCTAAAAGCTCATTAGCGGTTACCAAAGCGTTTTCTATGTTTGCCTCCTGCCCTATATTAGTATTTCCACCTGAAGCAACTTCTTCATCTGAAGTTACCTCTACTGGTTTAGACGTCTGTTTCTGCTGACCAAAAATATTACCCGGAGGGGCGATTAAACGCTGCGCTGCATGATCTTGGCTGTCAATACGAAAAAATTCATCATTCCTAAATGTAAATTCTCCTGCATTATTTTTAGCACTCACTGCCCCGTCAATGACGCTAACGTATAAACTACCTTTATCTATAGTTCCACCATAAGTCGTACCACGTATACCAATTGTCGCTACAATTGTGTTAACTTTATAATTTTCTTTGTTACTTTTTCCAATCAATCCAGTGATTGTTCTGAAGCCACCTTTGATTAAATTAAGTATGCTGCTGTTATCACTTCCCGCTTCTACTTCATCAAACTGATATTGTTCGAACCCAAACTCAGTTTTGGGACGCAACGCGATTAGTGCCCCGTCTTTCATTCGAATTTGAGATTGTGAGTTTTCACTTGATTTGAGTACATCACCTTCATAAATTTGAGAGCCTTTTGTTAAATCTCGGACATCATTATCGTTGACAGCCTGCAAACTGCCAGTCATAAAAATAATCTGTCCAATATTATCGCCAGTAGCAGCGGCACTATTAGAGAACGGAGTTAAAAAAATTGCGAATGCCAAAAAAATTATTGACCATAGAATTTCTTTGCACATATTAATTTGCACAACAGTTACCTCTAAATATGTCTAAAAAAAATGGCATTTTTGCCTGTATAAATAAGCACCACGGAAGGTGAATAAGTGAACATGATGCGCCTGATAATTCAAATCCAAGCCTGACAATGTCATATTTTAAAATGTACATTTTTAAAGGCACCTTTTTTGGGTCTCAGTATTACTGCAGTTTATAGCGTAGATTTGTACTCAACACCGTTCGGTCATACTCGAACAGTTCAACATTTGAACTATTTTTTATCACGCTGGCTTTAGCTGATAGTGCCCAGTGTCGGTCTAGTCGCCATATAAAGTTGAGAGTTTGAGTAAAATGGTCATCCCGTCTGGTTTTTCCTGTAAACCAACTCAGCATGCCGTACTTGGTATCTTGGTAACGAAGACTCAATTGTGCAGATAATTTATCAGATAAACCAAACATAGCCCCCAGATTTACGCCAAAGTAATCTCGCTCTGTACTCTCACGAGCCGCGTCAGTATTTGATTTAGGATCATCTTGTGCTAAGTACAAACCGGCAATTAGGACTGGAGCATAGTTAACTGAAAACTTTTGGGAGTAACTACCACCTAACAACACTGTACTGGCATCACTTGTTGATTGTTGATTATAGTCCTGATTAGAAAGTTGTAGATAAAGCTGCAAAGATGATTTTTGTGACAGATTATTTAACCAGCTTGAATTTAATCCTGTCAAAGTACGATAATCATCATGGTTTAACTGAACTTGTTGCGCAAAAGCATTAAGGGTAATAACGTTTTTTCCCTGATGAAATTTCAAACCCGTATCGAGTGTATACGCTTGTGTATTGTATTGACTATTATCATCATTATTATGTAAGTCAGCATTTAGGGAAAGAAAATATAAGGTGCCTGGCAAAATTGGTGAGCTCACGTTATAACCCAGCTTTAATTCAGCAAAAGTATCATCTTGCTCTTGGGAATCTGCATCAAGTACCACTGAAAAGATGCCAATATCAAAGCTGTCTATAGTGGGGCCACTATTAACGTTTGAGTCACTGCCAAAACCAAACTCAACAAAGGCAGTCTGTGTTGTCTTGTAACGCCCTTCCTTTATAGTAATAGCATCCAAATAAAGGTTAACACTGCTAGTGACGTCTTTTGGAGGACTGGCAGTTAACACTGTCTCAAATTCTTGACGAGCCCTAGCGTATTCTTCAAGTATAAAATAACCACGCGCCAATTCGAGCCGTGCAGCGTAATTGTCAGGATCTAATAATAGAACGCGCTCAAGTGCAAACACACCCTCATTAGCATGTCCAGAATCTATCGCTGCAATGGCATAGTAATAATCAAATTTAGGCGTTCCTTCAAAGTCAGTAATTTCTTTTAATGCATAGTCGTAAGCCTTTTCGTTCTGACCAGAATCTACCAGTGACTTGAGCAGACGTAAGTCAAAATCAGCATATACATTGGTACTCGCTATCAATAAAAAAAAGGGTATCAATCTAACCATTATTAATTCCTGAGAAGTCGGCAAAAATAGAAGTGCCACCAATAATAAAGACCTTCCTTACCAAACCTACGCATATGGTGTTGACTGTATAAACTAAAAAACTGATACTTTTCAGATGACAATTAGAATATAAAAAAATATGTATAAAGGTCAGTATAAGTGGAGAATTTAACTGGCTTACATTGGCAGTTGAGCCTGTTAACTGAAGGATTTTATTAATCAATTATAATGCGAGGATAATCAGCCTATAGATATAGTCAATATCGTTAATATTTGTAAGCATAGAACTACATTAATTTTTTAATCAACGCCTGCAGGAGCCCAATAAAATTCATTTTTACGACCAACGTATTGAAAACTAAAAGAGGCAATTTAATTTCGATAGTGATGAGGCCTTCGCCAAAAAATTGTTATCTATTGTCTGCTGGTTTTAAATATTCACAATGCAATGAATCAATATTGACATGATCAATATTATTGAATTTCAGCATTAATATTTCTATAAATGTGCTGGCAACATGCGTTACCGGCTAAAGACTTCCTAACGTGATGAAACAACCCTTGTCATATTCGAACCACTGACTCCATATCGAAACTGGCGTATCATGTACCGAACCTGAAGGTCAATCTGATTTGGTTTCTTGATGTGTTCGCCCCAACAGAAAACACCCAATGCCAGTCGCACCAGCCAGACGGGTGTCGCAAACCATGATCTGAGTACAGCAGTTGAAACGAGTGCTCCGTACTAACATAAACACCTGCGCTTATTGCGGCAATGCCAACCAGGTTATCGACTGTATCGAAGATCAAAAGGGCATAGACAAGGTCCTGTCTCAACTTAAGAAAAAGAACAGTCTACCCTTAACCCCAAATGCGCTACCCAAAACTAGAACGCCGTCACAAATCAGCTTGTTTGAGACATAATTGGAATTACTTGGGATCAGGTTAATAAGAAAACAATTCATTAAATATTGGTGATGATTTTGAACAAGGGTAATCAGTGGGTAGGCCTTTTATCCTTCCTATACCAGCAGCCTGAATATTTTAAATATGAACCATTAATAAACTGGCGACTTCATCTCAATCGCTTCTACTCAAAATTAATGCTGTATAAAAATTAACTGCATATAAACCATCATGAGCTTGTTTAAAACCGTAAGAAATCATACGATAATAATTGGTGCATTCTCTGTACACATACCCTCAAGAAAGCCTATCGTTTTCATTTAGTTTGAATCATGATGAAGGTCTTGTTGCCGTTAATATTTCACCAAACGATGCGTACTCACCAGCACCTAGGCGAGCCAACGGATCTACCTTTTCAGCGAAAACTTTAAGCCGACCCTTATCACTCATCTTGACGCTATCATCATCTATAAATATTTCTTTCACTTCACCAAATAATAAAGTTTGGCCCTTATTACCAATTGGTTGGGTTTGGTGGCGCTCACACATTAATGCAATTTTGCAATCACTCAAACGAGGCATATGGTACCCTTCGACGGACGTGGTTGATAGATTACTGGCTAATACTTCTGACTCGCCTGGTGGTAATGTTGCTGATGACTGATTTAGAACATCAAGCTGATGGTCACTGGCAATGTGTATAACAAACTGGGGCCGCTCTCGAATATTTCTCAACGTATCTTTTTCGCTACCGTCATCTTGCACGTTGATCGATACCACAACCAATGGGGGATCAGTACAAACCGCATTGAAATACGAATAGGGCGCTAAGTTCAAACTGCCATCTGCATTTTCTGACAGTACCCAGGCAATTGGACGCGGCATGATGGTTTGTGTCATGGCAAAGTAAGTTTGCATATCCGATAGTTCATCCAGTTTTATTTGCATTTTAGCTTCACCTCAAAAAATCATTATATTAAATATTCAAACATTAGACTGTACTTTAAAACATCTAACGTTTATTAACTAAACCACATTCAAGTATTACTGGTTACTGTATATCTGGCACTCTATAAGTCAGCATATATTGTCGCAAGCATCCTCAACTCCAATTGAAACTTTAAAGTTTGTCCATCATACTAAAAGTTAATTGATTTACATGTCACAAATTATACCGATGGATTAAACTCAATCTCTTGCTGACTAATTTTCTCAGCCCAAATTTTTGGCCCGGTCTGATGAATCGATATACCAAGATGATCAACCGCAACGGTAACCGGCATGTCCTCTAGATCAAATTCATAAATTGCTTCCATACCGAGCTCAGGAAAAGCGACTACATGTGACGCCTTAATAGCCTGTGACACTAGGTAGGCTGCGCCACCAACCGCCATCAAATAAACAGACTCGAAGTCTTTGATTGCTTCTATTGCAACTGACCCACGCTCAGCTTTTCCAATCATGCCGAGTAGCCCCGTTTTTTCTAGCATGGTGCGGGTAAATTTATCCATTCGCGTTGCAGTAGTAGGGCCTGCTGGACCAACCACTTCATCGCGAATAGGGTCGACCGGACCAACGTAGTAAATAAATCGACCCGTCATGTCAACTGGTAGTTCTTCTCCTTTTGCAATCATGTCGACCATTTTTTTATGCGCCGCATCTCGACCGGTGAGCATCTTTCCACTTAATAATAAAGTATTACCTGGTAACCAAGTTTTCACTTCATCTCGTGTCACCGTATTGAGATTGACTCGCTTGACATTATCACCCACCTCACGTGTCACCTGAGGCCAGTCTTCTAACTTAGGTGGCACAAGCTTTGCTGCCCCATTGCCATCGAGGGTAAAGTGGGTATGGCGAGTTGCGGCACAGTTTGGAATGATGGCCACTGCTTTATTCGCAGCATGTGATGGAAAGTCCTTTACCTTGACATCCATTACAGTCGTTAGCCCACCTAAACCTTGCGCACCAATACCGAGTCGATTAATTTTGTCATAAAGCTCTAAGCGTAATTCTTCAGGTCGGTTTGTAGCACCCCGCTGTTGTAATTCTTGAATATCAATTGGTTCAAGCAATGCTTCTTTAGCCAGTATCATTGCTTTTTCTGCTGTGCCGCCAATGCCAATACCCAACATACCGGGTGGACACCAACCTGCCCCCATGAGTGGCACCATGCTCAGCACCCATTCAACAACAGAGTCAGATGGATTGAGCATCGCAAATTTTGACTTCGCTTCACTACCACCACCTTTGGCCGCTACGTGAACTTCAACAGTATCACCAGGTACTATCTCGTAATGAATAACGCCAGGTGTATTGTCACCCGTATTTTTCCGTACACCGTCAGGGTCTTCTAAAATTGAAGCCCGTAATACGTTATCAGGGTTCATATAGGCTTGACGAATACCTTCATTACACATGTCAGTAACCGACATATCGGCCTGCCACTGCACATTCATTCCCACTTTTAGGAAGACGGTGACGATACCTGTATCTTGACAAATTGGCCGTTGCCCTTCGGCACACATGCGTGAATTAATGAGAATTTGAGCAATTGCATCACGAGCCGCAGGATTTTGTTCGCGTTGGTAAGCTTGGTCCATTGCCTGAATAAAATCAGCCGGATGGTAGTAAGAAATAAATTGCAAAGCGCCTGCAACACTTTCGATTAAGTCTTCTTGTTTGATAACAGTCATAGGTGAACCTCTAATGAGTTTTAACCATCAATAATCGTGATTGCCTGAATGGGATAAAGCCACTATTCCCATCGAAATATTTTCGCACCGATTAACAACAATAGTACGCTAGTACCCATTAATACCAACAGGTGATCTGATACCTGTGCGAGTCCTGCACCGTCAATCATTATCTCTCGTGCGGCCTCTGTGACATGGGTCAATGGTAATGCCAAGGCGAGCTTTTGCATCCATGGATGAGCGCCTTCTAACGAAAACCAAACTCCTGAAAGAAACATCATCGGCCAACTAATTACGTTAAGAAGGCCGTTCGCAACCTCTTCATTTGAAATTCTTGCAGCGATCAACAAGCCACAGCAAATTAGACAGATACAACCAAGTGTAAACACCAAGAATAAGTCTAGATATGAGCCAAACATTCGAAAATCAAAAAAGAAATCCATGCCAATGAAGATTAAGGTATTGACAGTTATCAGCAGCCAAAGTCTCGACATAATTTGTGCCGTGAGAAACTCGATCGACTTTACTGGCGTCGCACGAAGCCGTTTGAGCACACCCATTTTTCGATAACGCACGATAACAAAACCGATACCAAACAGCGCACCCCACATTGTATTCATTGCTATTACACCTGGTATCACCCAGTCTATGTAACGCACCTGATCTCCAGCAACCATGGTTTGAATCGGTGCTTGAATTGCATTAATGAAGGCAGCAATCAACAGCTTTTCAACGATATACCCGTTAGGTGAAGTCTGGTTAATCCAGTAACGTGACGTTTGAGGGTCAATTAACAAATCAATTTGATGACGTTTAATTTTCTTCAAATTACGGTCAATCACTTGCACTGGAATAAATTGAATATAACGAGTCGCCAAGAATTTTTTGAAGGCAGAGTTACTTTCTTCTGTCACGATGTCTTCCGATACTAGATAAGCCACCTTAAACTTTTCTGGGTTTTCATCAGTAAAAGCGAACGCAAATACAATAATAATCAGAATCGGTAATAAAATACTCCACGCCAATGCAGATCTGTCTCGAAAGAACTCAGTATTACGCGCAACAAATAAGGCGTAAATACGCTTCCACATCATGAGCGTAACGCCTTACCAGTCAACTCTAGGAACAAGTCTTCTAGATCACGAGCTCGAATTCTTAAATGCTCTAATGGCACTTTCAACTGTAATAATTTCTTGACCGTTGAATTCACGTCACTGGTCACAATATGAGCACTACCGTTTCGATAGGTTGCACCAAACACCTCCTCACCAATCATTGGTAGAATATCCTGCTCGCGTAATTGAACCACAACATCATTAAAATGCAGCGCTAGCAAAGCATCAGGGGCATCGTGCGCAATGATTTCGCCATGATCCATAATCGCAATTTCATCACAAAGCTCATAAGCCTCCTCCATATAATGTGTGGTTAATAAAATAGTCGCTCCATTATCTTTTACTCGGCGCACCTGTTCCCATAAATTATGCCTCGACTGTGGGTCTAGCCCTGTCGTTGGTTCATCTAGAAATAATATTTTAGGGTGATTAATTAAGGCGATTGCAAGCAAAACGCGCTGCTTTTGGCCACCCGATAATTTACGCGTATCCTGATGCAAAAACTCTTCTAAGGCATAGTCTTTGACCAATTGCTCAATGTTTGCTGTTTTGGGATAAAAACGGCTGAACTGGATCAACATTTCTTTGACAGTCACAAATTCTTGCAAGGCCGTGTTCTGAAACATAATACCAGCCTCGTTACGGAACTGTTGTCCTAGCGGTTTGCCATTATAGGTAATGTTGCCTGACGTTGGCGTCTTAATACCTTCCAATAATTCAATAGTAGTCGTTTTACCCGCGCCATTTGGCCCCAGTAAACCGACACAACTACCGGCGTGAATATTAAAACTCACGTCATTAACGGCCGTTAAATCACCGAATTTTTTGACCAGATGTGATACTTGTAAAATGATGGACATCAGTGTCTCAAGAAGTAAGAGCGCGAAGTATAAACAGCCTAACGATTGAAAACCACTGAGCTAGAACAAAGAATATATTGAAAAGCCACTTTCCTAACTCCATTTTGGAAAAGAATAGTGGCTGTACTGAACAATTGGATTAATCAATTAAATTTAAGTCTAAATTTTAATTATCCAAACGATACCGCTAGTAACGATAGTCATTATAATTGGTATGAATTACACCGCATAAGAGCTAACAAAAAACGCTACCGTTATTGATAGCGTTCTTTTTTTAATGCCTAAACCAGTTCACCCCGCGCAGGATAATTATTTGTTACCACAAAATCTAACGCACCCAATACTTCGCGGAAGTGTGGGCGTGCAAAAGGCATTGTACTTACTTGACTCCAGTACAAGGTTTGATCAGGGCGTACGAGGAACAAACCGGGTTCACTAAATTCTGACGGCTCTTCAATACCCGTTGAAGTCTTCCCTTTACCCGCTGATCGATGCAAACCCCAAGACTGAGCTTGCTCAACACTCACACCATAACCAAAATTTATACTTTTTAATTCCCAATCTAATTTTGCTTGCTCAGTACGCGCTTTGTCATCACTGCTTAATGCCAAAATTGAAACACCTGCGTCAACAAATTCAGACGTGAGCTTATCTAATTCTTTTAAGTATTTAGTGCACAGCGGGCAGTGTAAACCACGATAAAAAACGACCATGGTAAAGTTTTTGGGTGCTTGTTCTGCGAGTGACCACTGCCCTTGTAACGTTTCAACGTCGAGTGCAGGAACTGGCTGGCGGGGCTTCAATACGATCATTTAATTATCCTAATTAATTTGGGTGAATTTACTGTAGCGTCAATTTGAATTGTTAATATAGCTTAACTAATCGTACAATAAGACACCTATAAACTATTAAAGCTATCTTATCGTACAAATATGGACCGTCTTTCTACTTTACTTAAATTATTCAGACCCAAGACCAAAAAAATCGAATTGTTAACTTTTGACCAGTCTGATTTAGTTTTACCCGCGGCTTCAACTATTTCTGTTGTGCATCGAGGTAAAGCGCATTTTGCTAACGAAGATCAGGCCACTATTTATCTACAGCCGGGAGATTTAGTGTGGGTTACGCAAGACTCTCATCGCAACATTACGATTGACAGTGATAACTTTGAATTACTCTGCTGCCAATTGAAGTTTGGACCGGTGAAACTCAACCCTTTGTTCGATATGCTGCCGCCTACCTTACATATCAAACACAACGATAGCGCTCGCCAAACGCTGAATCCCATTATTCAATTACTACTTCAGGAGAGCCAGCAACAACGTTGCGGGCAGGAAACTGTACTCGATCGACTTGGTGAGGTGCTGTTAGTCCACGTATTGCGATTTTTAATGGCGAATCAAAAGGTTGAATCTGGTGTATTGGCAGGCCTGTCCGATATTCGGCTTGCTCGCGCCATCACCGCGATGCATCGTGATCCTAAAAAACGCTGGAGTATTGAATCACTCGCTTCACTGGCGGGCATGTCACGCACTGCTTTTAATCATCACTTTCATCAGACAGTCGGCTGCCCTCCAGGTGAATATCTGACCCAATGGCGGATACGGTTAGCCTGTCGCTTGCTTGAAACCAGTAACGGCCTAATAAGTCACATCGTTGATCAATTAGGCTATCAGAGCGAAACCACTTTCTTTCGTGCATTTCGAAAACGAGTGGGAATTTCCCCCAAACAGTATCGCCTCAAAGCCAAAGCCATTTCAGCACAAAATTAACTCGCGTCCATCCATCGTTCCCGATACATTACCCGTTATATTGTAAATATTTATGGATCATAAGTCATGCAAAGTCAAAACAGGGTCGCCGTTATTGGTGCCGGTATTGTGGGTTTAAGCTGCGCGCTGTGGTTACAGAAAAAAGGTTTTTCAGTCACGCTGATCGATCCAGACGTACCTGGGTCTGGTACTTCGTCTGGTAACGCTTGTACTATTGCTGACTATGGTTGTATTCCTGTCAACAACCCGAGTATTTTCAAACGATTACCCTCTTTGTTGTTTTCTAAAAATAGCCCACTGACGGTTAATATTTCTTATGCACTAACCCACCTGCCTTGGTTACTAAAATTCTTATCAAACTGCCGACCTTCACGTGTCTCTAAAATTATTGACAGTCTCGGGTTGATTTTGCAACAGTCTTATCAAGGTTTGAATCCATTACTTGAACTCAGTGAGTCACAACACCTGATGGCTCAAAAAGGTTGTATGCACGTTTATGAAACGCTGGCAGAATTTAAAGCGGCGCGTGTTACGAATGAAATTCGTAGGCAACAGGGCTCTGAATATATCGAACTGGAACATGCAGACATCATTAATCTTGAACCCAAACTCAAACCCATTTTCGAAAAAGGGATCCTATTCGAAAGCGCGAGTCAAACTTTGGACCCTCAATCACTGAGCACTCGTTATTTTAATTGCTTTCTTAAAAGTCAGGGCACTTATATGAGTCAACGCGTAGTGGAAACTGTTTCCGATGGTGACATTGTGAAGTTAAAACTGGATAGCACAGATAGCCCTCTTACTTTTGACCATGTTGTTATTGCAGCAGGCGCATTTTCAAAGAAAATCAAAGGCATTGGAGCGAAACACTTGCCACTAGATACTGAACGCGGATATCACATTCAATATGCAAACCTGCAATCGAATGTTAGCCGTCCAATTAGTTGGAGCCAGGCTGGCATATACGCAACACCGATGAATGACGGTTTACGCTTCGCTGGAACTGTCGAAATAGCCGGCAACAGCCTCAAGAAAAACCAGCAAGTTTTAGATTATATTACTAGGAAGGCTAGTCAAATGTTTGACCTCCCTCATCAACCTGATCAAGACTGGCTTGGCTTTAGGCCTACTTTGCCTGATGCGCTGCCCGTCATCGGACATAGCCCAGTATCAGACCGAATTATTTTTGCATTCGGGCATCATCACCTTGGCCTGACTCTGTCAGGTATTACTGGGAAACTCATTTCAGAGCTCCTCAATAATGAGCCTTTGAGCCTTGATATATCAGCGTTTAGTCCAGATCGGTTTAATTAAATTAAGCGACTATTTCGAACTCAGTTAGACCGTCTTAAAAGCTAATAGTCAATATTGCAGCTAAATCATGTTCTGCATCAAATGCCAACTCAGGGCTGCGAAAAATGCCCATAAATATAAGAGCTTTGGTAAAAAACTAAAAATTGAACCGGTGAAGCTGGATTGATTCTGGAAAATGGTTCAGCAGATATTTTATGCACTGAGTTCACGCCCAATCGAGATGATCAGGCGACGCATCCATTGATGGGCTGGATTGTGATGTAACAATGGACTCCACGCCATTTTTAAATCAATCGATGGAATACGAAACGGTGGTTGTTTAATCACTAAACGAGGATTGTCCTTTTGCATTCTGGCAGCCCTCTCAGGAATAGTCACAATCAAGTCTTTTTCTTCTGCAAGTAACATAGCGGACTGATAGTGACGAGTGAAAACACTAATACGCCGATTTTTCTTCATTCGGGTTAGGGCTTCATCTACCCAACCAAGGTGTTGTACATCACCAGGGTTCATACCAACACCGACCCCCATGCCCGTTTTACTGACCCAGATATGTTGCGCTTGCAAATAACTATCGAGGGAAAAGTCCTGCATAATTGGATTATCGACACTGAAAAGGCAGGCGAAATTGTCACTCCAGATGGTTTGCTGATGGAACGACTCGGGAATTTCGTCAAACCGATTAATCGCCATGTCCACCTTACCCTGTTCAACGTCCAGAAAGGTCACATCGCTGGGCGTCATAATATCCAATATGACGCCAGGAGCTTCCTGACGAAGACGGCTTAGTATTGGCCTTAACAGGGTCGACTCAGCATAGTCACTGGCCATGATTCGAAATACTCGTTCAGAACTGGCCGAATCGAATGACTTTTGAGGTTGTACCGCCTTATCGACAGTTGACAATACACTTCGAATCACAGGCTTTAATTGTTCGGCTCGTTCTGTTGGTGTCATTCCTTCACTGGTGCGTACTAGCAACGGATCGTCAAACATCACCCGTAAACGTCGCAAGCTATTGCTCATCGCAGGCTGACTAATACCCAGTTGACTAGCTGCACGAGTAACATTTCTCTCTCGAAGTAACACATCTAGGTAGGTCAGTAAGTTAAGATCTATGCGCCCAATATTCATGATATGAATACTAACTTTAATCCATATTTATTTCTATTATAGTTTAGTCAATTCTGATGAGTGTCAGGCTTATTTTTAGATTGCACTTGCGAAAGCATCAGGATGTTGACAGATAAGATATGAATGTTGCTATTAAAAACTTAACTTTTGAAGTGGCTTTAAAACTTTTAGGTAAAAGTTATCTCACGTTGAATAGAAATGTCATTTTTTAGTAGCCTACTTTAATGAATCAAGGAAGAAATTTTACGTTCTATTTTAATTTATATTAATGGGCCATTAAAAAAGTACGATACGGCTTTAAGCTATAAATTCGACTCCCTTTTAATCAAACTGATTACTGAACCAACCGACTTAACTCCCTAGTCTTTATACAGTTTAGGGTTATAGACATCACGTAAGAAATCACCCATCAGATTGATCGTGATGACAATGACGATCAGGAACAATCCCGGAATCAAGGTAATCCACCACGAACCTGAAAACAGGTATTCTTTGCCGATGCTAATCAATGACCCAAGGCTAGGTTCGGTGACCGGCATACCGAGCCCAAGGAATGACAAAGCAGCTTCAGTAATGATCGCATTAGCAATTTGTACAGTAGAAATGACAAAAATTGGCGACAAACAATTAGGTAATATGTGCTTGAACATGATCCGCACTGAGCCAAATCCCATGACATGAGCGGCATCAACATACTCCTTCTCTTTTTCAGCCAGTACAGATGAGCGTACTGTTCTGGCGATTTGAGGCCATTCGGATAAACCAATGACCAGAATCAAGATCACCATGGCCCAACTGGAATAAGTCTCGCCGTCGAAGGCACTCTTGACAATAGCGAGCACGATGATCGCGACCATCAGCGTTGAGAAAGATAGTTGCACGTCGGCAATGCGCATCAAAATACTGTCAACCTTGCCACCCATATAACCAGACACCAATCCAATCGTGATACCTATCGTGCCTTGAAATAAAACCGCGAAAATTCCAATCAACAACGACACCCGCATACCATATAAAATCGTGCTCCAAAGATCACGACCCTGATCGTCAGTACCGAATAAGAACCGAGAATCAGAATCTTCAATCCAGACCGGAGGTAATTCAGAGTCCATTAAATCAAGCTGACGCAGGTCATAGGGGTCAAATGGTGCGATGAGTGGCGACAGTATGGCAAGGGTCGCCAGTATCAAGAACACCACGCTACTAACGATGGCAACTTTGTCACGACTGAAATAATAGAATAAATCTGATTGTTTAATGCGTTGCCATCTTGACGACGCATTGCTTATTTGTTGCTGACTCATTGATTACCACCCACCAGATCGACCATGGGATTAATAACCCCATAAAGTAAATCGACCAGTGTGTTCACCACAACAAACAAGAAGCCAACAAACATGATATAAGCGGTAATTAACGGGATATCGGATCGATTGACTGCTTCAAGAAACATAAACCCCATGCCCGGCCACTGAAATACTGACTCCGTCAGGATGGTATAAGCCACCATGATGCCAATTTGCACACCACCCACTGTAATCACCGGTAACATGGTGTTTTTAAGCGCATGTTTCATATAGACTTTATACGAGCTCAAACCTTTGGCACGGGCAAATTTAACATACTCAGTGCTCAGTACTTCGAGCATTTCAGCCCGAACCAAACGGATGAATAGCGGCAACATGATTGACGACAAAGCAACCGCGGGCATGATGATGTGCAATAAACCATCACCACTAAAAAAGTTACTGTTCCAATATCCCCACATCTCCACCGTCTCGCCACGACCAAACGATGGCATCCAACCAAGTGTGACTGAGAAAATAAAGATCAATCCGATTGCGGTTAAAAATACCGGAATTGAAATACCAATGACACTAATCGCCATGGTTAATCGGCTAAACCAGTGGCGTGGGCGTATAGCTGTAAAGACACCGAGTGGAATCGATATCACAATAATAAGTATGGAGGCTGCGAACGACAGCTCTAAGGTTGCCGGCAATTTTTTAAGAATGACGGTCATTGCTGGTTCTTTAAAGAAGTACGAGTTGCCTAAATCTCCTTGTACCGCGCGGCCTATGAAACGACCAAACTGGATAATGGTTGAATCATTTAAACCGAGCTCTTCGCGAAGCAATTCGCGTTCTTCGGATGATATAGAATTGGCTGCCAGTTCTCGGGTTGGATCACCCAGGCTGTCCTGAATGGCAAAGCAAGCAATACTGATGATCGACATCACGAGCATCGCTTGAAGTAAGCGCTTTAATAAAAATTGAAGCATAGGATTCGAATCATAATAAAAGGAAGATAAGCTGACTCGTATTAACTTCGAGCCAGCTTAGGGTAACGGACTAACCGATTAATCGATGACTAGATCGCCCAAGTATGGGAAATTCATCGCATTAACGATAGGCTCGATGTTGACGCCTTTGCGAGCAGCCCATGCCAGATTTTGCCAATGTAATGGAACAATCCCTGCTTCTTGATAAATACGTTCCTCTACGGCTTGAAGCATGCTGGCGCGCTTGGCTGGATCAGTTTCTTGGTTCGCTGCCATTGTGCTTTCATCAACAAAACTACTGCTATAGTTACCTGAGTTGTAAGCACCCATACCCGTGTCACTATTCGGTGTCATAGTTAAAAACTCATTAAAGTTAGCGCTATCTTCAGTATCTGAATGCCAACCGATCATCATTACATCAGCAGCACGATCGTCAAACATTGGCCAGTATTGGGCTTTAGGCATAGTTTGAAGATCAATTTTGATGTTGATTTTTGACAACATGACGGCCACTGCTTGGGCAATTTTATCGTCATTCACATAACGATTATTAGGCGCCATCATCGTTAAAGTGAAACCATTCTCGTAGCCCGCTTCTTTCATCAGATTTCGCGCTTCTTCAAGGTCAAAACGGGGTGTTAATTTAGGATTATGACCAAGATAACCTTCAGGGCTCATTTGACCTGCAGTGGTCGCAAAACCTTTCATAATTTTCTTCACGATAGCATCGTTGTTGACGGCATGGACGATCGCCTGACGAACACGAATATCTTTCAATTCTGCACGACGTTCCTGGTTCATTTGAAACATGATGATACGTGTGCCAGCCTTAGTTATTAAGTTAGCTTTGCTGTTGCTACGAATTTGACCAAAATCGTTGGGTGAAACCGGTGCTATCATATCAACGCCGCCAGACAATAATGCAGCAACACGAGTTTGCTCATCTTTAATCGGTGTAAATATAATTTTATCGACGTTACCTGGCGAACTCTTATCCCAATAATCTGAGAAGCGTTCGAATTCAATTTTTACACCTTGCTCGCGAGAGGTCACTGTAAAAGGGCCCGTTCCCGACTGGTTAGTCGAAGCAAATGATGCACCGTTCTTTACAATCTCGCCCTTGTCTTTACCGTTACTGTCCGTGCCGGTATAAAACTTACGATCCATTGGGAAAATATAGGTCGCAGTGTGCAATACCAAAGGATAGGGTCCCGTAGTCACCAAATCGATGGTGTAATCATCAACCACGTTTAGTGCACTAAAGTTAGTGAAAATACCCTTGAAGTCTTGGCTGTTCTTGAGGCGGTCAAATGTCCAGCTAAAGTCAGCTGCCGTCATTGAATTACCGCTATGAAACTTAACACCTTTACGTAAGTTGAATCGAACGGTTGTGTCATTTAAGCGCTCATGACTAGTCGCTAGACGATTTTCGAAACCAAGATCTTTGGTCCAACGGATCAAAGGATCAAAAGTCATGTGCGCCAGTTGTAAAACACCGCCCGATAATTGCTCATGAATATCGAGTGTGACGGGATCGGCGTCATAGGCTAAGCGTAGTGTTTTTGCATCGACGACTGTAAACGCAAGCATCCCCGCGCAAAACAAGCCTCCCATTAGCTGTAGTTTATTCTTCATACTAGTTTCTCCGTTAGTGACTTATGATTATTGATTAGTGAGTTGAATAAATAGGCGGTTTTTACGAAAGCCGCCAAAAAAGTAATTTCTAGTTAGGTGCTTTAGTTATTCTGCTTGATTCGTAAATGTTATCAAATCGTGGCATTAAACTCAGTAGTTCAGCGCTATAGGCATTTTCAGGGTGTTCGAAAAACTGCTCACTTTCTGCTGTTTCCAAAATCATTCCATGACGCATGATAGAGACTCTGTCGCACATTTGCCGAATAACCGGCAAATCATGGCTGATGAATAACATGGTTAAACCAAGTTCATCTTGCAAGTCCTTCAATAAATTAAGAATCTGGGCCTGAACCGACACGTCAAGTGCTGAAGTAGGTTCGTCGCAAATTAATAACCGAGGCCGACTGGCTAAAGCGCGTGCAATAGAAATACGCTGGCGTTGGCCACCGGAAAATTCATGCGGATATTTTTTACCTGACTGACGACCCAAACCGACATGATCAAGTAGGTCGCCAACAATCTGGCTGACGTCTCCTTGCGGCGCGATTTTGTGAAATAAGATCGGCTCGGCAATGATATTTTCAATTTTCATGCGCCCGTTGAGTGACGAATAAGGATTTTGGAAAACCATCTGTATTTGTTTACGTGCATTTCTGATAGCGACCTTGTCTGGATTGCCAACCAGCTCGAGGCCGTCGAATTGAATTGATCCACTATCCGGTTTTTGTAGCCCTGCCACCATGCGTGCAATGGTTGATTTACCCGAACCACTTTCACCAACAAGGCCATAAGTTTCACCTTGCTTAACGGTTAAATTGACATTCGATGTTGCCTGCAAATAACGACGATTGCGTTCAAACATCGCATCACGCGTGATGAATCTTAGATTCAAGTCTTTAATGACAAGCAAGTCATCACTATGAGTATGACGAACACCCTGTCCTAACCAATGAGTTGTAACATCGATGCTATCAAGACCTTTCTCCGTGGTTTCAATATACTCAACGAGTGGGAATCGGTCGGTTTTGATATTTGACCGAGGTACAGCACTGATCAGGCTTTTAGTATAGTCGTGGTTGGGTGAACCTAAAATTTGTGCAGTGTCACCAATCTCCACCAGATTACCCCGATACATAACAGCGACTCGATCGGCAACGTTAGCAATAACGCCCATGTCATGCGTCACCAGTAGGCACCCAACATTGTGTTCTCGACAAAGACCTTTGATCAGCGTTAGGATTTGATCCTGTACTGAGACGTCGAGCGCCGTTGTTGGCTCATCAGCGATAATTAGTTCAGGCTTACCTGCAAGAGCAATCGCAATGACGACGCGCTGACGCATGCCACCAGAAAACTGATGGGGAAATTGTTTAATTCGAATCTCTGGATCAGGAATACCAACTTGAGCGAGTAGCTCGATTGCATATTGGCTGGCTTGCTGTTGATTCATATCGAGACAATTGATGATAGTTTCAACCATCTGATTTTCAATCGTAAACAGAGGATTTAACGAGGTCATCGGGTCTTGGAAGATAAAGCCAATGCGTGACCCCCTTACCTTGAGAATTTGTTTGGCGTTAAAATTGGAGATTAAATCGTCATTCAGATAAATGTCGCCCGACGTGACGCGTCCAGGCGCGCTAAGTAATTGAACAATACCATTACCTATAGTTGATTTTCCTGCGCCAGACTCGCCGACCAGACCTAAAATTTCACCGGCATGTAATTCAAAACTAACGTTATTAGCGGCACGCTCTGTCTTCCCACGCCCGGGGAATTCGATACATAAACTCTTGATCGTTAATAAAGGCATATTGGCTAATTAAGCTAGTTGGCTTTCGGTACGGATTGCGGATTAATCCAAACGACTACAACTGTTCGTCCACTGTTAGTTGTATAGGAAATCATTATACTTAAAATAATATCATCTTGGAGCATAAATCGGTACACAAAGCTTTCATTGAAACTAATAAACTTTAACGGCTCCTAGCCGCGAGTCAATATCTGGCCTTTTCCCCTCAGCCAAGTGTTTGCAACTCATACAGAGGGTTTATTTTCGATGTATGGACACCCACCAAACTCGTCTCCCTTAGCAGCAAAATTTTACGTGTTGTCGATTGTTACTTGGCTGCCTTTACCCTATATGAATATAAAAGTGTGAGTCGTCGTGCTGAACTGCCTCACCTTCAAGTACCAACAGTGATTGGACCATACTCGACCTTTTTCAATAACGGTCGAAGACAGCTATTGGTATTGAAGCAGCAATTTAATTACCGAGTGGAATTAGAGTGTCAAAGGATGCATTCCGTGACACTGCTCACGTGACTAATGACCCAGCACTTAACTTTTGTATCAGCAAAAAAGGTTAATACTAGTTCAAGATAATAATTGATGACTAAGAGCTTATTCATCGCAAATGCCTAGGCTAAATTCAGCCCCCATACTGTGGACAATAAGTTGGGTATACCCGTCACGCTCAACTGCTTGCGCTATATTGGCTAAATCAAAAAAAGCACTTCGGCTAATAAGCGCTTCTAATCCATTTCGAAAATGAATGTAAGGTCTTGGTAACTGGGTAACCGGGTCTGTATCAACCCGAATAGGATGCTGTGCATCAGCAACAATGCTGTCCCCAAGTGTTGTTGTAAAGGTTAACGCTTGATGGTCACTGCCCGCTATTTTTTCCATGGCTGTTGCTACAAACGGTGCGTCATCGACTTGTATTGCAAGCTTTTCTCCAGGTGTAACCAGATAATGAATATCACCCTCACGACGCAATACACTGGCGAAAAGTTTAACTAAAGCAATGCGTTGAAATGGACGACCTTCATGAAACCATTGGCCATCGGCTTTGATCTGAATATCGATTTCACCAACATGCGCCGGTTGCCATTTCTTTTTGGCATGACCCAAAGATTCGGCCTGTTGAATGCTAGCGAGCAATTGATCTAATTTAGGCATATTTATATTTCAACTAGTATTTAGATTGAACAAAAAGGCGAATAAACATTGATAATGTTTGTGACGACTAAAGCTGTCAAGTCCTCCACCTAAATTTTGACTTTATTCGTCAAAATTTACTAAAGAATGTAACCTTTAACCAGTTTAAAAGTGCACAAATGATGACTTTAAGTAGCCCTCTAAGGTAAACAGCCATCCACGGCTAGCCGTTTGAGACCACAAAAAAGGACCATGTTGATTAATTTTAAACCGCTATAAATAATTCATTTAAGTCTTGTGTTATTGCCTAAGCAGTCATCAACCATCAGTAGTTGAAATTCTAAGACAATATTTGTCGGTTCTAAGGCGAGATGTGTCGATTTGAACCCTCACCTCAATATGCAAGTTCTATAATATGCTTCCGGATGGCAAATTGATGTGATATGAAATGGTGTTTTAGTAACCATCAATAAAGTTATTTGGTCTTTGCAATGCATACATTAACGAGTGATAATAATCGATATGTAATGATTTTCTTTATGTTGATTTCACTTCAACGGCCAATTACTTCTCAGGTTCTGATGATTTAAACTCAGGATAAATGGTCTTTTCAGATATCAGCAAAGAAAGCTAAAAGAAAATTCAAAATAGTTTTAAAGCTAAACTAAAAACCTAGTGGAAGAGAATGTTTATGTCCATAGCAGAAAAAAATCCTCAAACAGTTGACCGTAAAACAAAACGTAATCGAGGTAAAGTCAAAGGTCGAGTAGTCGATATTAATGCACTCTTAGAAGTTCAGTCACTATTGGGTAACACTTCTCGAGCTAAAGACCTATTAATCGAGCACTTGCACAAGATTCAGGATAAATTTGGCCATTTGTCAGCCCCCCATCTAGTTGCTCTGGCCAATGAAATGAAGCTGGCAACCACTGAAGTCTACGAAGTGGCTAGCTTTTATCATCACTTCGATATTGTTAAAGAAAATGAAATCGCACCCGGACGATTAACGGTTCGAGTGTGTGATTCGGTAAGCTGCGAAATGGTGGGTTCTGAAGCTCTGATCGCCAAGCTCGAGTCTACGCTCGATTCTGATATTCGAGTTCAGCGAGTGCCTTGTATTGGCCGTTGCGATAAAGCACCAGTCGCGGTTGTTGGTCGCAATACCATCGATTACGCTAACGCTGATAACGTTAAGACGGCGGTTGATGCCAATGCCATTACCCAACCGATGCCGACCGATACGATCGACTTTTCTGCCTATAAGGCTGATGGTGGTTATCAGTTATATGAAGATCTAATTTCTGGCAAAACCAGTGGCGATGCGATTATTGAAACACTGAACGGTACCGCACTGCGCGGCTTAGGTGGCGCCGGCTTCCCGGTGGGTCGTAAGTGGGGTATTTTGCGTGACCAGACCGCTCCGCGTTTGATGGCGATCAACATCGATGAAGGCGAACCAGGTACGTTTAAGGATCGTTTTTACATGCTGGGCGATCCGCATCGTTTCCTTGAAGGTTTGTTAATTGCGGCCAATGTCATCGGCATTGATCATTGTTATGTTTATATTCGTGACGAGTACCCAACGGTCATCGAAGTATTACATCAAGCCATCGAAAGCCTGAAAAATGAGTCAGGATACGCTTTACCTGAAATAGAAATACGTCGCGGTGCTGGCGCCTATATCTGTGGTGAAGAGTCAGCCATGATCGAATCTATTGAAGGCAAACGCGGCATGCCGCGCTTGCGCCCACCCTACGTTGCAGAAGTGGGTTTGTTTGGTCGTCCAACACTAGAACATAACTGCGAAACACTTTATTGGGTACGTGATGTCATTCAAAAAGGCTCTGAGTGGTTTGATTCTCAGGGCCGTAACGGTCGGAAAGGGTTGCGTAGTTTCTCGGTCTCAGGTCGTGTCAATAAGCCAGGGGTTCATTTAGCGCCCGCTGGTATCACGATACGCGAGTTAATTGAAGAATACTGCGGGGGTATGCCCGACGGTCATCACTTTTATGGCTATTTTCCTGGTGGAGCTTCAGGCGGTATTTTACCGGCGTCACTCGGTGATATTCCACTCGACTTTGATACCTTACAGCCTTACGGTTGTTTTATCGGGTCGGCTGCTGTCATTGTGTTATCGGATCAGGATAGTGCCAAACAAGCGGCTTTCACCTCAATGAAATTTTTTGCCCATGAATCTTGTGGTCAGTGTACGCCGTGTCGCGTTGGCACCGAGAAAGCGGTCAGTATTATGGAAACTGGCGAATGGGATATTGATCAACTCAATGACTTATCGACCGTGATGGTAGATGCCTCTATTTGTGGTTTAGGCCAAGCGGCACCCAACCCGATGTTGTCTGTCATTAAGTATTTTCCGCATGAACTGGGTCTAGAGGAGAGCAAATAATGGCTGCCAACCCTGAAACGATTTTCGAAACAGTCGCATTCACCTTAAACGGTAAAAACGTCGAGGCACTGGCGGGTGAGTCTATCATCCAAGCGGCTGATCGCACTGGCACTGAGATTCCTCGCCTTTGTTACACTGAAGGCATGCGGGCTGATGGCAATTGTCGTGCCTGTGTGGTTGAAATTGATGGCGAACGCGCGCTTGCGCCGAGCTGCTGTCGTAACCCAACACCCGGTATGGTGGTCAATTCTGATAATGAACGCGCTCAAAAGTCACAAAAAATGGTGCTAGAGCTATTAATGTCTGATCAACCAGAACAGTCTTATACGCTCGATAACGAACTCACCCATTGGGCCAAAAAACTGGAGATTGGCAAGCCTCGCTTCAAGGCTCGCCATCAACCTAAGGCGGATCTATCCCATTCGGCTATCGCGGTTAATCTTGACGCCTGCATTCAATGCACGCGCTGTGTTCGCGCTTGTCGTGAAACTCAAGTGAATGATGTGATTGGTTTTGCTAAGCGCGGTCATCATGCTGAGATCGTGTTTGATATTGGCGATGCCATGGGCGACAGCTCTTGTGTGGCCTGCGGCGAATGTGTTGCTGCCTGCCCAACGGGTGCATTAAGCAATGCCACCGGTGCCCATCAAATTGAAGCAGATCGTAAAGTTGATTCTGTCTGCCCTTATTGTGGTGTGGGTTGCTTACTCACTTATCACGTAAAGAATGACAAGATTGTTCGGGTCGAAGGTCGAGACGGCCCCGCTAACTTTAGTCGCCTTTGCGTGAAAGGCCGCTATGGCTTTGACTATGTCAATCATAAGCAGCGTTTACTCAAGCCGCTCATCCGTAAAGAAGGTATTCCAAAAGGTATTAACGAGCACTTCGATCCCAGCGATCCGTCTAAGATGTTCCGTGAAGCCACCTGGGAAGAAGCTATGGCGCTAACAATCGGGGGGTTAAAGAAGGTTAAAGACAAGCTCGGTGGTTCTGGCTTAGCGGGCTTTGGTTCAGCTAAAGGCAGTAACGAAGAAGCTTACTTATTCCAGAAGCTCATTCGAGTTGGTTTTGGCACCAATAATGTCGACCACTGCACGCGTTTATGTCACGCCTCTAGTGTTATGGCATTGCTCGAAGGCGTTGGATCAGGTGCTGTATCCAACCAAGTTGAAGATGTAAAAGAAGCAGAAGTCATTTTCGTGATTGGTTCAAACCCAACCACGAACCATCCGGTTGCAGCAACCTTCATGAAAAATGCGATCAAGCAGGGTAAGAAACTCATTCTGCTCGATCCACGTCGTACTGAAATTGCACGTCATGCGGAGCACTTCTTACAGTTCAAGGCCTCTACTGACGTATCGTTATTGAACTCTATTCTTCATGCCATTATTGACGAAGGCTTGACGGATGAAAAGTTTATCTCTGAGCGCACCACTGACTATGAAGAATTAAAGGACAACGTTGCTAATTTTAGTCCTGAGAAAATGCAGGATGTAACGGGTGTTGAAGCAGAGGAAGTCCGCCAGGTTGCTCGTTTATTTGCCACATCAAAAGGCTCTATGATCTTTTGGGGCATGGGTATCTCTCAACATATCCATGGCACTGATAACTCGCGTTGCTTGATTGCATTATCAATGATTACCGGCCAGATCGGTCGACCGGGCACAGGTTTACACCCATTACGCGGTCAAAACAATGTTCAAGGGGCATCGGATGCTGGATTAATTCCAATGATGTTTCCAGACTACAAGCGGGTTGATAATCCAGAAGCCAATGCTCGATTCGAAGCCTACTGGGGTGCTGAGCTAGACAAAAATCCGGGATTAACTGTGGTCGAAATCATGCACGCGATCCTGGAAGACAAAATCAAGGGTATGTATATCATGGGCGAAAACCCAGCGATGTCTGATCCTAACTTGAACCATGCACGAGAGGCCTTAGGGGCGCTTGATCATTTAATAGTTCAAGATATGTTCCTCACCGAAACCTGTGCCTTTGCTGATGTCATTTTACCCGCTTCGGGTTGGGCTGAAAAAGACGGCACTGTGTCGAACACTGACCGCCGAGTGCAGCTAGGTCGGGCCGCGGTTCCAACGCCGGGTGAAGCCCGTCAAGATCTTTGGATTATCCGAGATATTGGTCAAGGCCTCGGTCTCGATTGGCACTATCAGCATGTCTCCGAAGTCTATGAAGAAATGCGCGGTGCAATGCCCAGCATCAATGGCATTACTTGGGATCGTCTGGTCGATAAAGGATCGGTAACTTATCCGTGTAAAGACGCCGATGATGCGGGTCAGAGCGTTGTTTTTGTCGATGCTTTCCCGACAGAAAGTGGTAAGGCCAAACTGGTGGCTGCCAAAGCCGTTTTACCTGACGAGCAACCCGATACGGAATATCCAATGGTACTCATGACGGGGCGTCAGCTAGAGCATTGGCACACTGGGTCGATGACTCGACGAACTCAAGTACTGGATGCCATAGAACCGGTTCCCGTGGTTTACGTGAGCCCACAAGATATGGAGGTTGCAGGATTAGAGGCCGGTGGAAATGTAACGGTTAAATCACGTCGGGGCGAACTGACTGCGTTTGTCCGAGTAGATGCAGCACTGAAGCAAGGTGAAATCTTTATACCTTTCTGCTATCACGAGGCTGCTGCCAATTTGCTGACTAATGAGGCACTTGATCCAGTCGGGAAGATACCTGAGTTTAAGTACTGTGCGGTGAAACTACAGGCCGCTTAGTGTTAATAAGGTAAACTGTGAAAAAAAAGGGAGATTTTTTATCTCCCTTTCTCGTTTTTATGTCTCAAGCTCAGGGCTTCTATTGTTTACTGCACCCTATAATTAACGGATAAAAGATTTACTTCAGAAGCGTTAATTGAATAGTCTTCTTAAGTATCATCAATGTTTTCTCTAGAAATCAAATCGCTCACAATACGAGCAGAACTGACCACAAAAAATAAGCCATAATGATCATGCCCACTGTTGTAGAAAATCTGTTCTTTTAGCTCAATTTCAACTCAAGGTTACTGGCAACGCATATGATGATATCGAACGGATTCATACAACACGCTCTTAACTTAAGTCCACCGAATTATTGTTGGCTGATGACAATATAGGCTGAATTCGCCACGAGCCGGCTAGAGTTGTTAATGCTGCCTCAATATATTGAACCGCCCTGCATGACCTATAATGCCATGGGTGACATTAACTTAAAAATACCTAAGGTTGGCAGATTGACTCAAGCTTTATTGATGCGAGATTTATTTGTTAGTCGTGGTAACCCAATGACCGTTGAAGATACCTGGAGTGGTGATATCACTACTGTAACTATTGCTCATCTGGCTCAATCAACTCCAGAAGAATTTTGCTTCTCAGTCACGCTATGGCACAGTTACTATTGCTGAGGGAGCACCACAGCGCGTCAATGGCAGAATCACTGAAGCTGAAAAACCCGTTCTTGGCATTACTCCTGGTTTTGATGTATTGGGCTACTCAGTTTTAACAGGCTTACAAAAAAATCAAAATGACCGACGAGTATTGGGATTGACCTACTTATAAAACCTAACAGCCATTTATGAAGACTCTAAAAAACAGCCTTGATGCTTTGACTCCTGAGCAGCCAAATTACGTTGAAACATTCTGGATGTGGGCCAAAATAGGATTTCTATCTTTTGGTGGTCCCGCCGCCCAAATTGCACTCATGCATCGAATGGTGGTGATTCAAAAAGGCTGGTTAAATGAAAAGCAATATCTCAATGCGCTTGGTTTTTGCATGCTCTTACCAGGACCAGAGGCGATGCAGTTAGCGATTTATGCGGGTTGGAAAACACAGGGGACTCTTGGTGGCCTGCTAGCTGGCTTGTTGTTTGTCTTACCGGGCGCAATTATTGTTCTCGGGTTGGCCATCATTTATGCCATGTTGGGTGATTTAGCCCTGACTGTTGCATTATTCTTAGGTATTAAAGCAGCCGTTTTAATTGTCGTAGTTGAAGCTTTATTCCGAGTTGCAAAAAGAGCCCTTTATTTAACAGAACACTGGTTCATTGCTGCTTTTGCTTTTATTTGTTTGTTTTTATTAGAGGTACCTTATCCTTTGGTAATTGCTTTATCGGCTGGATACGGTTTTTTACGAGGCGAGAAGTCAAACAGTGTAACGCGGCTAGACACTGATGTATCGGTTGACAAGACAGAACAAAAAAACCAACAAATCAAAGGATTATTACCCAGCACTGTATTCACAGTTTCGTGCTGGTTACTCATCTGGTGGTTACCAATTGTTGCCATTGATTACTTTTTTGAGTTACCTATATTGATCCAAATAGGGGCGTTTTTCTCCAAGCTCGCTGTGGTCACTTTCGGTGGGGCCTATGCTGTACTTGCCTATCTCGCACAAGATGTTGTCAACCAATGGGGTTGGCTTACCGCTGGGGAAATGATGGATGGATTGGGGCTTGCTGAGACAACACCCGGGCCCTTAATACTAGTCACTGAATTCGTTGGTTTTATTGCAGGCTACCGTGATGGTGGCTTAATGTTAGGACTATCTGCAGCGTTAATCACTCTATGGGTTACCTTCGTTCCGTGTTTTATGTGGATTTTTGCTGGTGCGCCCTATTTAGAATGGATAGACCGTCAGCCTCGTTTAAAAAGCGGTCTTGCAGCGATAACTGCAGCTGTTGTTGGCGTTATTTTGAACTTGTCACTTTGGTTTTCGTTACAAGTGCTGTTCGAAAATGTTGACACTCAAACCTATGGCCCGTTTAAAATTTTAGTCCCAATCTTCAACTCCATTGACTGGCGAATAGTTTTTCTGTCGGGAATATGTGCTGTACTTATCTTTCGGTTCCACTGGAGTATTCTACCAGTACTTGCAACCAGTGCCACAATCGGTGTTATTTTAACGGTTGGTATTTAACTGGAGTTAAGATTAGTAGGTTTTTAAGTAAACGCGGTGATAAATGAAATGTGCGATTCTCTGAACATCGTTGATATCTAGAATTTCAATATCAGACGTTTCAGGCAACGGCCCATCGCAGGCAATGGCGATGATACTGGGGTCGTCCGGATGAAGAAAAGGTTTTTTTAACTCTGATCGATGCAGTTCGATTTTAGTAAAGGGAATGTGCTTATAACCTTCGACTAACACCAAATCAAATTCATTGGGATTAAGCGTATTTATTATTTCCTGAAGTGAAGGCTCCTGCTCAGGTGTCGGAAACTCAGTTATCTGTGCCATCCTAGTTGTTGTACATATGATCGTGCGATCAGCACCAGATTTTCGAATCTCATAGCTGTCCTTCCCGGGTTGATCGAGCTCAAAATGGTGGTGCGCATGCTTGATAACAGCAAGTCTTAGCTGACGTTTTTTTAACAATGGAATGATTTTTTTGAGCAAAGTTGTTTTTCCAGTACCACTATAAGCACTGAAACCGATGACGGGAATATGGGCAGAAATCATTAAGTTAACTACTTCACTAACAGGTTTTTCTGATCTTCAGGGGTATTGATGTTTTTAAACATGTCACTCTGGTCAGAAAAATCAACTCGATTGAATTCATGCTGAGCATACCAACGGTCAATTTTTCGGTCACCACTGTCGAGAAATGTATTCAGACTTTCGAATAAATCCACATTAATTAACGCATGGACTGGTTGTAAACGCTCTCCATCATAGGCTACGCTAATTGGTGTACATTGGTTTTCAGGTAAATTATGGCACTTAACGAATCGTTCAATATATTGATCACTTAACAGCGGGCTGTCGCAAGGTAAAGTAAGAATATACTGACTTTCAACGGCAGCTATGGCACTGGCAAAACCAGCAAGGGGCCCTTGATAATCACTAAGTTGATCGCTGATAACAGGAAATCCATAAGTCTCATAGACTGATTGATTTCGATTAGCGTTAATAATGATATTAACATTCTGTTTTTGTAACTTGGCAATCAAAATTTCGACTAGTAAGCGTCCTTCAAATTCAATCAAACCCTTGTCGAGTCCACCCATGCGTCGTCCCATGCCACCAGCGAGAATGACGGCAGTGATGTCAGTGTTATGAATTATCATTGGTTTCTATATGCGTGGTGAAAGCGTTCTGAATTGTATCAAGCCAGGGCAACATATACTATTTAAGGCGTGTCTTGTTAGAGAAATTAATGGCCACAAAAAACTTTTAAACTAAAAATTAGTTAAGTTCTACCAATGCTGCTTCATGAAGCTTGGGCGTAGCTGAGGCTATTACTTGCGAACCCGACAGTAAATTTAATGCATTCCCTTGCCAATCGCTAATAACGCCTCCTGCTTGCTCCACAATAGGCACTAAAGGCAAGTAATCAAAAGGAAACAAACCAGATTCCACCACTAGATCAACCCAACCCCCAGCAAGCATTGCATAGGTATAGCAATCACCACCATAACGGCGATAACGGGTGTGCTTACAGAGTTTCTCAAACTGTTCAAGCTCAACTGAATTAAAGAAATCTGGCGATGAGGTTAAAATATTAGCCTGATCTAATCTCACACATTGACTCACTTGGCATGGTCGTCCGTTAAACAACGTCGGTCCCGTGCGATCAGCCGTCCATATTTCATTAAGTGCTGGCATAGCCAACCCACCTGCCTTAACTGTATTGTCTTCAACAAAACCTACTAAACAACCGAACAATGGATTGCCGAGTAAAAAACTTTTTGTTCCATCGATTGGATCGATCACCCAAGTGCCAGCCTCACCGGGAGTGTGTCCTTGTTCTTCACCATAAATTGCATGTTGTGGAAAACGTTCGGCCAATATATCGCGCAACGCTTTTTCGGCAGCTTTATCGGCAATAGTGACGGGAGAATCATCTTTTTTTATATCAAAGGGAACTTGGTTTCGAAAATGTTGCAAACAAATTTTTGACGCAGTATCAAGCATGCATTGGACTGTTTCTGAAATATCAGAGATAGAATGAGTCAATGGGTAATCCTACATGACGGGTTCAAATATAAAGTAAGCCTTGTAAAAGAGCTTTAACTATGCAGCAAGTTCCTTCCAACGATGACAGGCAACATCATGGTCGTCACCTAGTTTATCTAATTTAGGCTCTTCTTTGCGGCAGAGATCGATAGCATAACGACAGCGGGTTTGAAACTTACAACCCGGTGGGGGATTGGTCGGTGAAGGAATTTCTCCTTCTAATTTTAAAGGGTTACCTTGATCGTCTGGGTCTAGTGATGGGATAGCCGACAGCAATGCCTTGGTGTAAGGATGTCGAGGATTCGCAAAAAGTTCACGAGTCGGCGCTGTTTCAACTAATCGCCCTAAATACATTACAGCAACATGATCACAGGTGTGGGCAACAACACTTAAATCGTGACTAATAAACAAAAAGGTTAGACCCATATCTTGTTGAATAGATTTAAGTAGGTTAAGTACGTCAGCCTGAATCGATACATCCAGTGCAGCAACGCTTTCGTCAGCAACAATAAAATTTGGTTTTGAAACGAGTGCCCTCGCAATTGAAATTCTTTGCCGTTGGCCGCCCGAAAATGCATGAGGAAAACGACGTAAATGCTCTAGGTTTATACGACATTTAGCGGCAATTTCTCGCACGCGTTCATCTGTTTCTTCGCGTGATTTAGTCAAACCCATTACTTCTAAGGGCTCTGCGATGATGTCGCGTACAGTCATACGCGGACTTAATGCCGCGTAAGGGTCTTGAAATATGAGTTGGGCACGTTTGCGATAGTCAGTAAGTTCATGCTTTTTAATTGTCGGCAGGTCATATTTGACCTCGCCATCATTATAAATAGCAGACCCCCTAGTAATTGGAGCGGCTCGTAATAAAGCTCGACCAAAAGTTGTTTTACCTGATCCTGATTCTCCCACTAGACCATAGAAACTACCTTTTCCAATCTCAACACTAACGCCTTCAACTGCTCGGACTACCGGCTTTTCACCGAATAATGGACCGGTTAGAGGGAAATGGACGGATAAATCATGGGTCGAGATGATTGGTTCATTCATGCTTCGGCCTCTTGTGTTTGTGCGAGTAGGCAAGCAACTTGCTGACCATCTTTGTTGGTGGTGAACTTTGGAATAATTGTTTCACATTCATTGCCAAGTGTTACAGGGCAACGAGTATTGAAGACACAACCAGACGGCCTATCCAGTGGCGAAGGAATATCACCTTCCACTGGCTTCAATGGTCTATCGAGATCGTCAAGTCTAGGTAAAGCATCAAGCAATCCCTGAGTATAAGGGTGTTGAGGGTTGCGCAATACTTGTCGCACAGAACCCTTCTCAATAAGTTTACCCAGATACATGACGGCCACTTGGTCAGCCGTTTGTGCAATAACACCCAAATCATGGGTGATAAACAAAATTGCCATGTGGAATTCTTTTACCAAATCTTTCATCAAGTCGATAACTTGTGCCTGGATAGTAACATCAAGTGCGGTAGTCGGTTCGTCTGCAATGAGCAACTTGGGCTTCGTCGATAAGGCCATAGCGACCATCGCACGTTGACGCATACCGCCAGAGAATTCAAATGCATATTGACCAAAGCGTTGTGCAGGGTCAGGAATGCCAACGCGCGTTAGCATTTCGATAGAAATTTCCTTCGCTCTAGCGTGGTTCATCGTGGAATGGATCATGAGCTGTTCTACCATCTGCTCACCAATTGAGATCGCAGGGGCAAAGCTAGCCATAGGCTCCTGAAAAATCATTGAAATGGCTCCACCACGAATAATCATTTGTTCACTTGCCTTTTTAAGTGAAAAAACATCAACTGATTGATCATCAACATTTAGGGTAATGCTGCTCTTCGGATCATAGACCGCGTTATCTGGATTGAGTAACATCAAAGATTTGGCCGTAACTGACTTACCTGATCCACTCTCACCCACTAGGCCCATGACTTCGCCTGGAGCGATATCAAAGGATACATTATCGACTGCCTTGACTAAGCCTTCATCTGTTTTAAAGCTTAAAGTAAGGTCTTTAACTGAAATTAAAGGGGTACTCATTTTTTTGTATCCGCATAGGGGTCGGCGGCATCACGTAAGCCGTCACCAACAAACACAAACGCAAGCACAAGAATGATGAAGAATATAACTGGAATGAAATACCATTGATAATTCAGTAAAACGTCAGCACTGGTGACATTTTGTAACATAACACCCAGTGAGTTGACCGGATCTTTCAAACCTAAACCAATAAAGCTAAGAGCCGTTTCAGAAAGTACCATATAGGGGAATGAAATAATCAGATCGACAATAATATAGCTCGTAAAACTAGGCAACAGGTGACGTCGAATAACGTGTCCTGCAGAAGCACCACACAGTTGTGCTGCAAGCACATACTCTTGATTTCTTTCAGTTAATAGATGCGTTCGGACCCGTCGTGCCAACGTTGGCCAACCGACGAATCCAAGAATAATCGAAATGAATAAAAATCGTGTCTCCGAGCTCCACGTATCGGGAATAAAAGCAGCCAACGCCATAAACAGTGGTATGGTTGGAATAGTTCGAACAGCATCTGTCATCATCTGAAGTACTGAATCAATCCAGCCGCCGTAATAACCTGAAATACCTCCTATTATCAAGGCTAGAACAAAAGCAATAAAGACCCCGATCGTGCCCACTGCAAGCGAGGTATTTATGGCTTGGAGCGTTCTAGAATAAATATCCTTACCCGTTGAGTCTGTGCCAAAAATATGGATTTTTCCCGAATCAACACCAAATAAATGTGTCTTAAAATTCATTCCTAAAAATTTATACTGATCACCTTCCGGCAAAAAAACTAAATAACGGCGGGCGTCTTTATCTATCTCCGTCACCCAGCGGAAGTTAGTTTTTATTGACCGAGTTCGGTTATAAGTGTAAACGAATGGCGTTAATGAACAGCCGTTACTATCACAGAACGATGGAACATTGGGAGCGCCATTTACATAGTCCTTATTACGGCCCGCAATAGTTGGATCATAAGGCGTCAGGAAGGGTGCAAAAAAACCAGCCAGGACTAAAACAATGAGAATGCCAGCACCTACCATGGCAGCCTTTTGCTTTTTAAATCGAGTCCAGATCAATTGTCCCTGAGAAGCAGTGAAGTAAGCTTCTTTGAGTTTTTGGTTAACATTCACATCAACGTTAGCAGTCGTATCTGTCATCTCAAATTACCCCAGAATGCTACGGCGAACGCGCGGATCGGTAAGAGCAAGGATGATATCAGTTATAAAATTGATAGCCACAATACTCGCTGTCAGCATAAAAATTATTGCCCCCGCCAACTGTTGATCATTCGATCGAGCCAGAGCTTCGATCAACAAAGACCCCGCTTCTGTCAGGGTTAAGATCAAAGCAACGATCGGCAGTTCGTTGAATATTCGGTTCAAATCAAATCCAAGCGAATTAATAATCGGTCCAAGGGAATGTCTTGCTGGGTAACGCCACAGCAATCTCCGACCAGAAACCCCTCTCGCAGAAGCTGCTGTCACATAAAGCTTGCCCACTTCGTCAGACATTAATGCTCGAACAGTTTGAATTGCAAATGCGGTTGCCGACCAGGATAAAATAAATACCGGCAACCAAGCTCGCGAGAGGAAATCGATCACACGGTCATAAGACCAGGCTGCATCACGAAATTCTTTCGAGAACAGTCCTGTTAAGGTGTCACCAAAATAAACTGTCGAAAACAGCATAATAATCAGTGCCAGTAAAAAGTTAGGTAATGCAAGACCAAGATAACTAACCAGTCTGAGGCTGTTATTTAACCATGGGCTTTTTGAAGTGGCTGAAATAATGCCAACTGGAATAGCAATTAAATAAGCAACAAGTAACGAAGTAAGACAAATCGCGAGGCTGAGCCAGAATTTCTGACCGAGTAATTCACTGATATTAAGGCGCAAAATACAACTATCGCCAAATTCGCCTTGAAAAGCATTAATAATCCAACTGCCCCAACGCACCATATAAGGTCTATCTAGACCTAAACGAACACGCTCGGCTTCGACGTCGGCAATGGTTATTGCACCACCCTGAGAACTCTTGAAAGCAAGATAGCGTTCTGCACAGTCGCCTGGCACGAGTTCCATTAAACTAAAAACAATCAGGGAGACCAAAATTAGCGTAAATATCGCTAAAAATGCCCGTGTTATAGCGAAACGAAAGAATTGCATTGAGTTAAAGTCCTTATTTATTGCTTTTCTGGGTTTGGCTTAACAAAACTACCCTTTATTATTTAACCTAAAAATTATCCACGACTCTCAACAAAGAGTAGCCGTGGACAAATCTTTATCTAAAAAGAACGTTTACTTCCCAAAATACCACTGAGGACCGCGGTAAGGATAAGACCTGTAGTAGGCATAAGAAGCCGTCTTATATTCAGGAAAATTCTTCAAAGTGTTGCTGTGATAAACCGGTGAAACCGATTTAACAGTACCAATGAAAAGCAAATTTTCAGTCATAGTTTTAACTAACTTTTTACCCAATCGATTCGACTCAGTCGAGCCCGCTGTTGCGGCCTGGAAAGCACTAATATCTTCGATCATTTCATAGGCATAAGCCGGTGGTTTAACACCTGATGCACCATCTGAATCAAGATACTCACCCCAGAGCATAGCTGATCTTTGGTTAAAGTAGTTATCGTAAGGTGGGATAAATAGCTCTGAAACACCCAAAATAACAGCCAATGGCTGGCCTTTAGAGTACATGGTAACGTCGAGCTGGTTAGCTGTCATAGACGAGCGAAACTCATCTGTTGTAACTTCTTTAACCGTATTGTTAATGCCTACAGCACCCCAATGTTGGCCAACTAGTTCGACTTGCTTAATCGAAATTGCCTGTGTCGCTACCTGAAGATTTAAAACCAATGGCTGTCCGTTAGGCATTTCGCGCATTCCATCACCGTCAACGTCTTTCATGCCAATTTCATCCAGCAATTGGTTAGCTAACTTAGGATCAAACTGTGCAAAGTGTTGCGTCCACTTCTCATCAACAAAAGAAGGCGTTGGTGAAAAACCAATGTATTGCTGTGGTGTACCCGTTCCGAAGAAAATAACTTCATTTATTTCATCTCGGTTCATCGCTACAGACATCGCTTGACGAAACTTCAGATTACCAAAAACCTTACGTTTTTCCAAATCTTCAGACGTTACGTTAAACGCAAATGTAGGCATCGCAACTTCAGGTTTCAATTCCATAGTGAAATTGCTTTTTTCCTGATTCTCAAGCAATAAAGGGGCATGATCAAGATTCAATGCCTGTTGCTTGAAAGAAACTTCGCCATTCATCATTTTCAACAAACGCACTTCACTTTCACTAACGAATAGTTCGTCTTGCTCACTGATGTAAGGTAACTGATTACCTGCAGTGTCAACCATGTAGAAATATGGGTTAGCAACAAAGTGACGTCCTTCGGTACTTTCTGAAATAACAATATGACTTTCCAATGTTGGCGCTGCATGTGCTGGCAAAACATCTAATTTGTCAGAATTAGTCAACATGGGAGTTGCTGTATCCATCCAATCGGAGCTGCCGTAATAGGCGGCTATCGCTGCGTAACCATTTTCAAAGCCTAACTTTTTTGCATTAGCATCAGCGTTAGAATTAACCGCAGGATGCCACTGGCCAAGAAAATGTTTAGGCTGGAAGCCTTGTGCATAATGATTGGCGAAATGTGACAGCAGGCCTGGTTTTGGAGATGGCAAGTTGAAACGAACCGTTTGCGCATCAATAACGTCTACCGTCATTGGTTCACCACCCACAAGAACATAATCCTTTGGCTTTTCACGGACATTAGTGTCAATGGCTAAATTCTCATACCAAAACTCAACATCTGCAGCACCAAATGGCGCGCCGTCAGACCATTTTTGACCCTTTCGTAGGAAGAATGTTAACTGCGTAAAGTCATCATTCCATTCCCAGCCTTGGGCTACATTTGGAACAATGGTTTCAAGGTCGTCTGAATAACGAACCAGATTAACGTGACGAATGGCCATGAAATCTGATGTGCCTGATTCAGTTGCGTTTGAAAGTGCATCAAATGTACCGCCATAACTACCAATCGCATCATAGGGTGCAACTATTAGTGGTTCTGATGGAAGACGATCTGAAAGAGACGGTAATTTAGGGTTGCCGTGAATGCGACCATTTAAATCATCTGAGTCTGGGTTGCCATTAAATGTTAATTTGCAGCTTGCCAGTTTTTCAAATTCGTCGAGTTCAAATTGTTGGGGATATTCGCCTTTCATGCCCATATCTTTTGCTACAGTAACTGCAGGGCAGTCAGCGGCATTAACTGTGGCGAAAGGCACACCTGTCAGCAATAGTGCAGCCGCACTGGCACTAGCAAGCGATGTAAGTTTAGTAATTTTCATTTTCTCTCCTGATTTGCTGTTGTTTTACGATATTTACTTTTTTAAACTTTTAAGACTTTTTTTGACATTGAGCCAGTTTTCAATCATTTTAGCCAGCTTTTATGTCGTTAGGATGACAAGCCATAGTTTATTATAGTTATTGCACCATACCCATGCGTAATTCTAAGGGGTTACTTTATGGGTGAGGTTTTATTAAATATACCTCTTTCGATTGTTATGTCCATGCCATTAATGAAAATTGAGTATAGTTTTAAATAATAGGATCCGTGATCAAAACCTATGCATTATTAAAACGGCGGAATATAGCCCTTTCATTGGAAATAACATTTTAAAGGCACCTACTTTAAAAAGTAGGTGCCTTAGCTTTCTTGCCCAAAGGCAAATGTTTAAACGTAGTCTTTATACTTATCTAAAAAACGAATGGGCTTTGCCAGCGCATCTTTGCGGAAAGGATCACCTAGTTCACGGCTACACATAATTTCAAGTACACACATCTTGCCTTCGTTCATTTGCATATCGAGCGCTTTTTTGAATGCAGGACCAACATCTTCTAACTTGTCGATAGTAATACCTTCAGCACCCATTGATTTAGCTATTTCTGCCCAACTCTCTGACTCAAGTTCGTCAGCGATAAAACGACGATTATAAAAATCCACCTGATTCTTTTTTTCAGCACCCCATTGACGATTATGGAATACAACCGATGTCACAGGAATGTTGTGGCGCACACAAGTTAAGGTTTCCATCATACTCATACCCCAAGCACCATCACCCGCGTAAGAAACCGCAGGACGTTCTGGTGAAGCAACTTTAGCGCCCATCATAGTCGGTAAAGCATAACCACAGTTGCCAAAACTCATTGGCGCAAAAAAACTACGAGGACGTTCAAAACGCAAATAGCTGTTAGCGACTGAATTAATGTTACCAATGTCAGTCGACACCATAACGTCTTTAGGCATGGCCTTTTCAAGTTCACGCAATACTTGACGAGGGTGTAACCAACTACCTTCTTCGTTCTTATGCTCTTCAATTACGTCAAGGCTATAGGCATCTTTCTCATGGATCCAATCATCTAGCTCAGCTTCCCATGATGCTTTTTCAGCAGCAATGTTGGCGAGTCTTTCTACACGAGTTGCATCGCTGGCTAAAACTTTATCTTGAATGCGTGACAATAAAGCAACTGCCGTAGCTTTTGCATCACCACAGATACCGACTGAAATTTTCTTCACCAAACCCAGCATTTTATTGTCCGCATCAACCTGAATGATCTTGGCATCTTTAGGCCAGTAGTCCATTCCGTGCTGTGGCAAAGTGCCAAAGGGTCCAAGGCGGGTCCCAAGCGCTAATACAACATCCGCTTTAGCCATCAATTTCATTGCCGCTTTAGAACCTTGGTACCCTAATGGGCCAACCCAAAGATCATGGCTTGCAGGAAAAGAGTCGTTGTGCAAGTAAGTGTTTGCAACCGCAGCACCGATGCGTTCAGCTAAGGCTTTACATTCTTCAACCGCATCCGCCATAACAACACCACCACCAGAGATAATCACTGGGTTCTTCGCTTGAGCGAGTAACTCAACTGCTTCTGCTAGACTAGCTTCACCCCCTGCACCACGGTCAAGGCGTTGTGGTTTCGGGATTTCCACATCTATTTCACCATAGAAATAATCACGAGGAATATTCAATTGAGTCGGTCCCATTTCAGACATGGCGCGATCAAAACAACGCCCGGTAAACTCGGCCATACGGTTAGGATTATTGACGTGTCCTTGATACTTAGTGAACTCTTGAAACATTGGTAATTGGTTGGCTTCCTGGAATCCGCCAAGACCCATACCCATTGTGCCAGTCTCAGGTGTAATAACGACAACGGGAGAATGCGCCCAAAAAGCCGCTGCAACCGCAGTTACACAGTTACTGATACCCGGACCATTCTGGCCAATAACAACGCCATGACGACCGGATGCACGCGAATAGCCATCGGCCATATGGGCCGCGCCTTGTTCGTGGACTACTGGAATTAATCGAATGCCAGCTGGCGCAAAGATATCCATTGCATCCATAAATGCAGAACCCATGATACCAAACATGTCAGTCACGTTGTTTGACACCATCGTCTCTACGAAGGCTTCACTTGGAGTCATTTTCATAAAATTTTCCTCAGTTTAAATTTAAATTAATGAGTGATATAAGTTTAGGACCAGACTGATATAGCCAGCCTGGCTTTGATTTTGGTTCTTCAAAGCAACCACATAAAAAAACCGCATGGCAGAATCATTTAAGGATTTAATGCGATAGATCAATTAAAAGTGAGACATTGAATCTCATAATAAGAAACAATCTAACTATATTAAGGTCACGATAATCTCGTGGTAGTTTCACGGTAGTACCAGAAAAGACCTTTTCATAATACCAATTAAACCAAAAGTATATCTACAGAAATTCAATGTCGACTTTGCATTCCCAATCGAGTCAAAATTTCAAAGCATTTCTTTAATTAGCGCTGCTAACAGCTTAATACCTGATTCGATACGATTAGATGCAATTGATGAGTAGCCCAAACGGAAAAAGTTTTGCGGCGGATTATCCTCCATAAACCAAATATCGCCCGACTCAATCAATATACTAACTTCACGTGCGCGTTTTTTAAGCTCTCTTGTGTCTACCTGTGGAGGCAATTCTACCCAGTAAGATGTCCCACCAAAAGAAGGCTTGCGAGTTGATTCAGGCAGGTATTTATTGAGCGCATCACCCATGACCTGCCAGCGCTCTCGGTAAGTTTCACTCAGGCGATGAATTAACGAGTCATGATGGCCCATCGATAAAAACAGCGCCACTAAACGCTGATTATTCGTTGCTGGATGGCGAATCATCAGCCGACGAAGCGCCCTCGCTTCAGCAATGAGCTCTTTTGATGCAATCATGTAACCAATGCGCAACCCTGGAGCCAATGTCTTTGACAAACTACCGATATAAATCACACGATTGTGTTTATCAAGGCTTTTGAGCGCTGGCGTAGGTTCGCCCACAAAGTTGATCTCACTCTCATAGTCGTCTTCGATGATCAAAAAATCATGTTTTTCAGCGTCATCAAGGAGCTGTTTACGCCGAGCTAGCGGCATGGTGCTCGTGGTCGGTGACTGATGACTCGGGGTAACGAAAACAAATTCGCAACTATTCATGTCAGGACCGGGCACCACGCCCTCGTTGTCGATAGCCAGCGGTATGACCTGTTCTGACTTGAGCGAAAAAATATTGTGCGCATCGGTATAACCCGGATTCTCCATGCCAATACGACTGTCTTTACTAATAAGTAGGTCAGCAAGAATATAAACGGCCTGCTGCGCGCCCATTGTTATCAGTATTTCGTCACGTGAAGCCCAAACGCCTCGACGAGGCAATATACGCGCCTGAATTTGTTCAATGAGTAACGGATCGTCAGTATCAATATGATCAGGCGTAACGTCTTCAATGTCGCTAACACTTAAAGCCTGCCGACAGCACTCCCGCCAATCCGATACTGGAAATAGTTTAGGATCGAGCTGACCGGATAGAAACGGATAACTATAATTTTGCCAATCAGCCGGTTTAACAATATTCTGCTGTTGAGAAGGTCGATATTTGATGTGTTTATTCCAATCGGGTTGAACATCATTCAGTTTTTCGGATGCCTGATGATGATTCACTCGGCCGCCTAAAAAGGTTTGGTCAATGTAATAGCCACTGCGCTCACGAGATATTAAATACCCCTCGTCGATGAGCTGCTGATAGGCCAATACCACAGTATTACGGGCGATACCTAAGTGCCGTGCCAATTCACGTGACGAGGGCAATGGTATCTCTAACGGTAACTTTTTATCCAAAATAGCCGTGACAATCATTTCGCGCAATTGACGCTGATAACTCATCTTGCGGTTATTCGATAGCTCAAATAAGCTACGCCACATGATTTTTTCTTGTTGGTTGTGCTGGTTTTTGACTCTCAATTCAGTAATTATCCGGTTTTAATTAAACGGGTTGGTATCATCAATAAATAGGCTCTGGCTCTATTGTAACTGCGCGAAATCATTTTAGCTTGCAATAAGACGCAAACCATTCATATTTAGTACTAATGTAGCGTTAAATTCTAGAACTGAGTAACAAAATAATCTAGATTAGTTAGCGCTCATTAAGGCTAACTAAAAAACAATGGAATACGACGGGGAATCCCATGAAACCAAATGAAATTAGTGACATAGTAAACAGCGACAAAAGCCACGTTTGGCATCATCTTAGCCAGCATAAGCCAATGCAAGAAACTGGCCCAATGATGATAGTTGAAGGTAAGGGAATGCGCGTCAAGGATATCAACGGGCGCGAATATCTGGATGCCGTCTCTGGTGGCGTATGGACAGTCAACGTTGGATATGGCCGTGAAAGTATTGCCAATGCCGTACGTGATCAATTGACCAAGATGTGTTATTTCGCAAATTCAGCAGGGAGTATTCCTGGCGCGCAGTTTGCTGAAAAACTAATTAACAAAATGCCGGGGCTGAATCGTGTTTACTATTCAAATTCAGGTTCAGAAGCCAATGAAAAGGGCTTCAAATTAGTGCGTCAATTATCCCATATGAAAAATGATGGTAAGAAGCATAAAATTATCTACCGTGACCGTGATTATCACGGCACAACCATTACCGCTTTGTCTGCAACGGGTCAAGCTCAACGTAAAGATCAATATGGTCCTTACACACCTGGATTTGTCGAAATGCCACATTGCCTAGCTTATCGCTCACCGAATGGTGGTGATTCAGACTTTGGTGTTCAGGCTGCAGGCGAGTTAGAAAAGATAATTTTGCGTGAGGGGCCCGACACGGTTGGTTCTGTTTGCCTAGAGCCGATTACTGCTGGTGGCGGCGTTATTGTGCCACCTGAAGGCTACTTTGAAACAATTCAAGAAATCTGCACTAAATACGGTGTTCTAATCCACATAGATGAAGTGGTTTGTGGCATGGGCCGAACCGGTAAGTGGTTCGGTTATCAACACTTTGGTGTGAAGCCAGATATTGTCACCATGGCCAAAGGTGTTGCCAGTGGTTACGCCGCTATTTCTGTTACGGCAACAACTGAAGACTTGTTCAAAGAATTCCTGGCTGACCCATCTGACAAAATGGGCTACTTTCGTGACATCAGCACCTTCGGTGGCTGTACTGCGGGTCCAGCGGCTGCACTAGAAAACATGCGCATCATCGAAGAAGAAAATCTACTCGACAATGTGACAAAAATGGGCCATTACACACTGGACCGTCTGCATGAGTTGCAACAAAAGCACCCGATTATTGGTGACGTCCGGGGTAAGGGTTTATTTCTAGGAGCTGACTTAGTTAAAGATCCTAAGACGCGTGAGCCAGTTGATGAATCGGTCGCAGCTGCAATTGCAGCGGATTGTTTAAAGCAAGGCGTGATGATCGGCAGAACTAATCGGAGCCTTAACGATTACAACAATACATTGTGTTTGAGTCCCGCTTTAATTTGCACTAAAGACGATATTGATGAAATCATTACCGCTATCGATAACGCGATTACTAATTTGCCTAGCTAAACAGAAAAATATTTTAAAAACGCGAAAAAGGCTGGGCTTTCCAGCCTTTTTTTGCAGTAGAATAACCTCTCATTTTTTGCAGGCCTAAGCCGTGAATGCAATCGAACTAAACGACCTGAAAATCGGTGACAACATCGAGCTTGATTTTATTATCGAAGAACTGCGTGAGAAAGATTTTCTCAGCCTTTCAGCAACCAAGGCTATTAATCTACTCAGCGCAATTGCCAAAACAGCCATTGGTGAAGATCCTTCATTTGTCGATAGCTGGAACACCCTCGAAGAAGATCAATATATGGCTGACGGTGGCCGGTATCGTAAACGCCGTCATGCCGTATTTCAGACCACAAAGCAGTCCCCAAAACCGCAACTAATGCCTTACCAACCGCATTACCAAACTGAAGACTATAATCAGTTAAATGGCGGGGTTGAGCGATACTTTGCTCCAATTATGCCCGATCTAATTGAAAGCCCGTCACTGATGGCTTTACTTGATTTTGGGCAGCAGATATTTAGTCCAATGGCTGGAAGTAACCAATGGCACATTGAATTACATCAATTTCGAATCGAAGCGAGGGATGGTCAAAAAGGAAATCCAACGCCTGAGGGCGTTCATCGAGATGGTGTCGACTTTGTCATTGTAGTGATGATCAATCGAGTCAATATTGATAGTGGTGCCACCACTATTTACAATCTAGACAACGAACTGGTGGGTGAATTCACTTTACTTGATACTTTCGACATGGCGATTGTCAACGATCACAAGGTCTATCACGGTGTCACCCCCATCACTCAGAAAGTAGCCGCGCAAGAAGCCTACCGAGATGTTCTGGTCATTACCTACAAGAAGACAAGATAAGATCTATAAAAAAAGCGACCTTAAAAGCCGCTTTTTACTAATGAATTTAGTTTTAACTACTTTATAATGTTTAATATAATATTGTTGGTTCATTAACTAATTTCGCTAAACAGTTTAAGACCCCGTACTATTTAAATTTTTAGATTACCGTTAGAGAGGCCAGAAGTGGAAAGAGAGTCAATGAGTTTTGATGTGGTCATTATTGGCGCCGGTCCTTCAGGGCTCACGGCTGGTATTCGCTTGGCACAACTTGCGAAAGAACAGGCACGTGAGCTCACCATTTGCATCCTTGAGAAGGGTTCTGAGGTTGGTGCGCACATTTTGTCTGGTGCCGTGCTTGAACCGCGGACCTTAAATGAACTTATTCCCGATTGGAAAGCAAAGGGCGCACCACTCAACACGCCCGTTACGTCGGATGAATTTCGTTATCTCACGGCCTCTAGTTCAATTAAAATGCCAACGCCGCCGCAAATGCATAATGACGGTAATTACATTATTAGCCTCGGTAACTTTTGCCGATGGCTTGCAGAACAAGCAGAAGAGCTAGGGGTAGAAATATTCCCAGGCTTTGCCGCAGCAGAAATCCTTTATGATGACGACGGTGCAGTGCGCGGTGTGGCAACAGGTGACATGGGTATTGGCAAGGATGGAGAGCCAACCGATAACTTTGAACCCGGCATGGAGTTAATTGGGCGCCAGACAATCTTTGCCGAAGGCTGCCGGGGATCACTCTCCGGTGAGTTGATGAAAACTTTTGGTTTGCGTGATGGCGTTGAGCCACAAACTTATGGTATCGGCATCAAAGAATTATGGGAAATACAGCCTGAAAAACATAGCGAAGGCAGTACTTTGCACACCATCGGCTGGCCTCTCAAGTCAGATACCTACGGTGGGTCATTCCTCTATCATATTGCCGACAACCAGATATCAGTTGGCTTTGTTATAGGTCTTGATTATAAAAACCCTTACCTCAGCCCTTTCGAAGAATTTCAGCGCTTCAAGACCCACCCCGCTATTCGAAACCTTTTTGAAGGTGCCAAACGTATTTCTTATGGTGCAAGAGCAATCTCTGAAGGGGGTTTCCAGTCGATTCCAAAACTAACCTTCCCAGGTGGTATGCTCGTTGGTGACACCGCAGGCTTCCTCAACGTGCCCAAAATCAAAGGCACACACACCTCAATGAAAAGTGCGATGGTAGCCGCTGAAGCCGTATTTGAATTGTTACCCGTCGAATATGATGAAACGGCGCCGGGCAACGCACTTGAAGCCACCGCTTACCCTGACCGTTTAAAGAAAACTTGGCTATGGAGCGAACTTTACAAAGTGCGCAATATTCGTCCAGGATTTAAAAAAGGCCTATGGCTAGGTTTAATTAATGGCGCATTAGAATCATTCATCTTTAAGGGTAAAACCCCTTGGACAATGGGACACCATAAGGATCATGAACAAACTGGTCACAAAGATGCCTACCCAAAAATTGATTATCCTAAGCCCGATGGGAAAATTTCATTTGATCGATTGTCTTCAGTATTTTTATCCAATACCTATCATGAAGAAAATCAGCCTGCACATTTAAAACTACTTCAGGATAGCGTCCCAATCGAGTTGAATTTGGCTGAATATGACGCGCCAGAGCAGCGTTATTGCCCAGCAGGTGTGTATGAAATCGTTGAAATTGAAAACAAACCACATTTACAAATCAATGCACAAAACTGCGTTCATTGTAAAACTTGCGACATTAAAGACCCCAGTCAAAACATTCACTGGACCGTACCAGAAGGTGGCGGTGGGCCAAACTATCCCAACATGTAACATTGAGTAGTAATAATTTATTAAACAAAGGCATCACCCTCGAGTGGTGCTTTTTTATGTCCGTTGGTTTATTCATAAAACTCAAACACGTTTATGCAACCTACTACCGTTTATAAACATGCAACAATTTTACTTTTGTAATTAAAGGTAGGTTTTTTTAGATCGCTCTAATAATAATTACCACTGTGTGAGGAAACGGTTTAATAAAAATGGTACTCATACCCTTATAACGGCTCAATCAAAAATTGGCACAAATCCACACAAAAAAGCACTAAAAAAAACAATCTGCACATATTGAGAGCACATACTGAAGATACACTATAAAAATAACTTGATATTAGGGTCTTAAAGTTGAATAAAAATAGCGCCAGTTTTACTGTACTACTCACATTGTTACTTAATTCACCGATTGCGTTCTCACAAGAGTCTATTTGGCAGAACGTCAATCTGCAGGCTCAATCAAAGGGACAAGCGAGTTTAA
>OJEJ01000108.1_pt1 | contig 49669 bp, 59 predicted proteins | sample 1593271 | NCBI WGS metagenome assembly OJEJ01 (sample SAMN05416877, study PRJEB24817) | seawater metagenome | isolation source: Sea water | place: Canada:Atlantic | collected 2013-11
CTATCTGAATCTCTGTGTCAGCGACTATATCTAACTGGCCGTCTGCGCTTGAGTTGATGTAGATTGCAGAGTCTCTGAACTGAACCTTGTCGGTTGTAGTCAACTCTACGTTAGTTCCACTGGATGTGTTGCTCAGTGCAAGTATTTCGGCAAGTGTATCAACCGTATCTTGTTGTGCGTCTACATAGGCTTTAATGCTCTGCTGAGTCGCTAGAGCCGTTGCGCTGTTACCCGACATATCATCTTGGTCTAGGATGTCTGTGACGGTTACAGAGCCTGTGCCTGATATAGCATCAAATTCTATTGTGCCGTCAACATCTAGGTCGCCGTTAAAGTCTACGTTGCCGCCTACTGTAAGAGTTGTAGCAATATCTACAGCACCATCAATGTCTACAACATCTAGGTTTGTAGTACCATCTACATCTAAATCGCCATTGAAGTCTACATTGCCTGTAACAAGCAAAGTAGTCGCCATATTTACTGCACCGTCAATGTCTACAACATCTAGGTTTGTTACACCATCTACATCTAGATCGCCGTTAAAGTCTACGTTGCCTGTAACAAGCAAGGTAGTCGCCATGTTTACTGCACCATCAATGTCTACTACGTCTAAGTTTGTTACACCATCTACATCTAGGTCACCGTTAAAGTCTACATTACCTGCTACTGCAAGCGTTGTAGCCATGTCCACTGCGCCATCAATATCAACAACATCTAAGTTAGTTGTTCCTGCTACATCTAAAGCGCCATCAATATCTACTGCGCCTGAAAAGTCGCCTGTAGCCGCATCAAGCTCACCGCTCAATGTAATGTTGGTAGCTCCAGTAACTGCACCATTAAGTGCTACAGCACCATTAATGTCTATAGTAGTTGCGGCTATTTGAATCTCAGTGTCTGCAACAATGTCTAGTTGTCCGTCAGCACTAGAGTTAATATAAATAGCTGAATCACGGAACTGCACCTTATCGTCAGTCGATACAGAAATGTCTGTACCCGCAGTAGTGTTGCTGAGTGCTAAGACTTCGCCGAATGTATCTACAGTATCTTGCTGTGCGTCAACATAAGCTTTAATGCTCTGTTGAGTTGCAAGGGCTGTAGCACTATCACCTGACATATCATCTTGATCTAAAATGTCCGTAACTGTAACTGAGCCTGTGCCTGATAGACCGTCGAACTCTACAATGCCATCTACATCTACGTTGCCTGTTACAGTTATGTTGCCACCAACTGTGAGGTTGCCAGTAGCTGTAAGGCTATCAATGTAAGCGTTCTTGAAACGCAAAGCATTTGTACCAAGGTCTACATCGCTATCAGTAACCGGATATACTACACCGTCTTCAATGCGTACTTGCTCAACGGCACTACTGCCTACTTGTACAAAAACGCTCCAACGGTTGTTAGAACTATCAACAACTATCTTGTTTAAGAAGTCTTGGTCGCCAATGATTTCAATGTTACCGCCTTCTCCTGCTCCACCATCGTGTTGGTGTCCTGTCGTGCCTGTAGCGGCATAAGAGAATGCAGTAACTAACTGGTTATACTCTGCATTAAAAAGTGCTGATGTAATCGTATCGCCATCGGTAAGCGTACTTTGTCTAGTGTAACTTGTTCCTGCCATTTGGGTTATCTCCTACCTGATGGGACGTAATTTATGTAGATGCCGTTAATTGCATAAGGCGGCTTTTGATCTGAGCTTTTAATTTGGAAATTACAAACAGTGCCGCTACCCTGAACAGCTTGACGGAGCATTGGGTCAGTACTCGCGCCAAATACAGCCGTTCCAAATACTGCATCTCCAAAAAGAGAAGGTGTCGGAATGTTGTCTAAAACATACTCTGGCGGCTGTGGTATTGTCGTATCTTCGTAGTCATATCTAATTCTTAATGTTGGTGATACTTCACCTTCAGGAGTTACAGAAAGCTTAACATAATGCATAGTCTTCCGTGTTCCTACGTCACCAAAGTCGTAGTGTGGTGTCTGGTACTGGGCAGTAATGTCTAATAAATTTCCTGCGGTTGAAAAGCTATTGCCCGCGTTGTGGTTATAAATGTAACCTTGGCTGTCTCCGTGATAGAGTTTTTCAACACCTGTAGCTTCAAAGCCAGAAGCAAAACCAGTAGCCTGTATTCCAAGAGTTTCAGACCATTCAAAGCCGTTAGCTGTTAGTGTACCAATAATTCCTTTAGCAGATGCAGTAGACCCGCCGTCTGTATTATAAAATAATCTGTACTGCGACTTGCTTCTTAGGACTGCGCTTGTAATAGTAAAAGAATTTATGCCGTTAGCAACAGTAGAAATAATAGATTGTATTTGACGACTAACTGATCCTAATTCAACGTCACCAATTCTTGATGTACCCGCAACAGAACGTATACCGTCTGGGCTAAGGAACACTAAGTCACCGCCAATTTCTTGAATGCTATGTGAACTCAAGCAACCTACGTTCTGTGTAACAGGTACAATAGCAATGCTGTTAGCGTCATTAATATTTACAAGCTTGTGTATGCTGTTACGACAAAAGATAATAAGGTCGCTACGAAAGCTTTTAATACCAACCACTTGGTCAGGCAATAAAATGCTACCTGCTCCAGAGCCTGAAAAACTACTAGGGTCTAGAAGCGAACTATAAAAAACTGTGTTCTTTGCGGTAGGTGCATTTGCAACAACTAAGTGTTGGTCGTGGATAGCGCAAACTGTTGGGGCTGTTGTCCCGCTTACTGTGATTTCTTCTGCAAAGAATGTACGAGTTGTTAAGCCACCTGTTCCTGTCATGCTAAATAAGAAGGGCTTGTTAACTCCGTCAGTAATAATGATCTGTCCGTAGTCTGTGTTGCCTTCAAAGATTGTAAAGGATGTTTGAGACTGTGAAGTTCTTGCGTCCATGCTACGGCCTGTAAAGGCTGTGTAGCTGTCTCCACCGCTTGCAACACTGGCTCTGTTAATTTGAAGCCACGTATCTTCACCGTCAGGGCTAAAGAAAATACCATCGCCTGAACAGGATATAAGGCCATCAGCATATACTGCAAGACCTAGTGTTTCATTAGAGCCGTTAGGACGAGTGTCTCCAAAGGCTGTGTAGCCGTTTATACGACGATAGCCTCCGTCTGGATCAACTTCAAAGTTTACAAGCTTTGTAGCTAATCCCGGCTGTCCAAGCATTTCAAGTTGGTTTAGGTTTGTGTTTAACCCACCTTTACACGAAACACCATAAGGTTGTGAAGCGGCCATATTATACGAATCTCATTCGGTCATCTTTAATATAAGTGGGCGTAGGCTCTAAGAGGTTAGAACGCATACTGCGTAATCCTTTCTTAAAGTCTTCTAATGCAAACGCCGCCGCTTGTGGGTTGTCTTTAAACTGCCAGATATAGTATCGGGCTTTAGCTAGTAATACAGATGTATACATTTCAGGGAACACTACAGTGTCTCCGTGAGCTACAAGTTTTGTGGGTAGGCTCCAAGCATAGAACCATACGCGATATGTTTTATCTGGTATAGGGCTTAGTCCAAACTTCCGTGAGTCTGGGCTTCGGATAACATTACTAGGTTGACCGTACTGCTGTGTGTCAGCATCGTCTGCGTTCTCAGAAGTTCTGCGGAAGTCCTTCCAAGCCTCTGTAGTCATAAAGCTTAGGTTGCGTGAAACATAAGGAGCAGTTTCTCCGTTTACACCTACAGTAGTAATATAAAAATTATCCCAATCTATTGATCCGTAGTCCGTAGTAATACTAGAACTAGCGGGTTTTAATTCGTAAAAACGTGTACCTGCGGTTGTCTCGACATATACGTTCCCATACATCGGGTCTACGTCACCGCTTTCAGCGACAGCTAAGTACGGCCACTGAGGTTCTTCGTTAATGATATCAAAGTATGCACGATTAAGTGAGTCTTTAACGTGTTGCTGTACACCGACAGCATTTGTAAAGGTTGCGCTTGTCAACGTAACTTCATTAAGTTCTCGTAACAGTTCGTTAGTTAAATCAAGATAAGTTGATGACATATGTTATTGCGCCTTTGTTTCTGTTTTAGTAGTGGGCTTATTAAAAATTGCATCCCAGTTATCTTCATACTTCTTTTTGTTTTCAGACTTATACCAACTTCCTGTATCGCCTAATATCTTTCCTCTTTTTTTGCCTCTCATCATTATAGGCTTTTCATTACTTCCAATAATTGCCATGTTACCTCTCAAAGATCAGAGGGGCTTTTACACCCCTCGTCTCTAATTGCTTACTTAGTCAATACCGTAGAACGCAGATACTAATGCGTCTGGGCGTAGAACCTTAGCACCATATACGTGCAGTCCACGACAGATGTCACCAAAGCTGTCTGGGTCGCGTAGGACTTCAGTGCTTGTGATGGTCTGTGCAGTTGCAGTAGAGCTAATGTGTCCACATACTATCTGACCTGCGGCATTGCTTGTAGCGGCAATGTTGTTAGACTTGTACATGTCAAATCCACGTAGCTTGCCAGAAGATACCAATCCGTTGCGGATAGAACCTTGTCCGGCGTTGAAATCAACAGACATCAACTTAGAGCTAGACTGAGATAGTTGCTCGTAAAAACTAGGTGGAGCTAAGAACCAACGACCTTCTTCTGGGATGTTCTGCTCGTCAAGAAGACGCGCCATGTGAGCCATCACATCAAGAGGATCATGTTCGCTAGAACCAGAACCAATGTCCAAGTTACCAGTGCCGTCAAAAGTTCCTGCGGCTAGGTCAGTAGCATTGTCGCTACCAAGGATGTGGTTAGGGCTTGCGGCTGAAACACCTGCAATAATCTTAGCAATTACGCCCGCATCAAATGCGTCACGCAATGCGTAAGCGGCAGATGAAGATGCAACTTCTTTGAAGTTTACGTGAGACATAGCAGTTTCAATATCATCAACTTTGAATTTAAATGCGTTAGCCACATCTACAATCAAAGTAGTTTCAACGTCAGTTAGCTTAGTCTGAGTTACGTCAGCGCCACGCTCATACTGATAAACAGTGATTTCTGGCTCTTTGATGATCTTTACAGAATCGCCGTAGCCCGCAATTTCACCTGCGTAGTCAGTGTTGGTGATTGCTTCTGCTACCGATGCTTTTCGGAAGAAGTTAAGAACCTTCTTAGAAAAGATTGAGGGCATGAAGAAGCTGTTAGTTTGACCGGAAACTGAGTTACCAAAGTTACCGTTAGTGTCTGTACCTTGCTCAAATAGAGCGTCTGATTGGTTATAAGCCATTGTGTGTTACTCCTAAAAAAAGACAATAATATTTAATCTACTATCCTGCCTTCCATTATAGCCGCATCAATATCACTTTCGTATTTATCAAATTGAGTTATAGACAGTTTAGCGATTTCCCGTTGTGACCAAATCTTTGGTTCTTTAGCATTTATTTGTGTTGTCCGTGTGGACACCATATCTGCCGCTGAAGATTTGGGGGCTTGTGATTTCTTTGTCTTCTGCTTACTTCCAATTTGAATACCGTTTTCCATCTTATAAAGATCAATAGCTTTGATAGCTAATGAAACATTGTCTGGGTTTTCGTAAATCCAACCTTGAATTGCTTCAGGTTGTTCCTTAGCCCATTCGTGAAACTTATCATCTCCGCGTATATCCTCAAAATCAGGATGACGAGAACGTAGCGTAGACTCAGCTTCTTTACGTTGGATGTTCAACTCTCGTTCTTCAAGAACAGACATCTTAGTTTTTAAAGCTTGTAGTTGTTGTTCACTCTGTAAGTGTGCAACAGTTTCTACAGTTTCATATAGATCAGGATACTGCTCTCTAAAGTTTTGTAAGTCTTCAGTTGACTTAGGCGGGGCATACGCATGTTGCGTCTCTTGTGCCATCGCGGTAAGCTCTAATTCCTTTTGCTTAAAAGATGCTATCTTCTGATCGTAGTGTTTCTTTAGATCGTCGTATCGTTTCTTATAATTAGTTCTTCCTTTGGGTGCTTCCTCTTCTTGTTCAGGGGCCGCTTGGCGGGTAGCCTGTGAGGGTTCTTCAAAGAAAAGCGCATCTGCTTTACCTCTACTTGGGGCATCTGGTGTGTGCCAGTCCTTCTTAGAGTTATACGGATTTGCAGTTGGTTCTTCAATTTGTTCGTTTACAGTTGACATATACATCACACTCCTGTTGGGGCTTGCTAGTCTTTCAAGGTGGCTGTTCTGTTCGCGTCACAGTACAGGGTCTTGATACTTCAAGGTGGCCTCTAGGTAAAAAAAATGATAAGGGGTCTAGTTAAAGAGTAGCCTTATCGGGGTCTAACACTTGGCATTTGATTAGAAGCAATCATCATACTATTGATTTCTTCGTCTTCTTTAGACTCTTCCATTTCTGGAGTGTCGTCTATCATACCGCCAAATGCTTTTTTCATTAAACCACCGTCATAGGCTTTCTCAGCTTCGTCCATCATAGTTTGTAGCTGATCAGCACCCATTTGATCGGTAGCCTTCTTGGTGAAAACAAATTCACCGTCCGATAACCTTGCGGGAATCGAATCTGATACTCCAGTGCCAAGACCTTCTACTTCGCCTTCACCGGAAAACTCTCCTGCAATATCCATGACCTTATCAAAGATACCACTTAGACGCTCGTCGTTTTCTAGAACGCCCATTAAATACTCTTGTTCTTCCATGTCTAAAGACTCTTCTAGTACATAGCTAGTGTAGTCCTCTTCCATCTCATCGTCTGGAAGCTGTGAAGCTTCTGCCGCTTCTTTTTCATCTTCAGGGATGTTGTCGTAAGTGTCTTCTGGCATCTCGTCTTCTAAGCCCATTTCAGGGGCTACAAGCATAGAGCCTTCGTTGTACTTTAACATACCGCCAGACATTTTTCCTTTTCGTACATCAGTGCTAAAAGACTTTCCATCAAACTCAAAAGTTTCTTCTCCTGCATTGTGTGCGGAACTAAAAGCTTTTTCAAACTCGCTTTGCTTAGGTTCAGTAAGTTTATCGTAAGCTTCCTTCCCGCCAAACGCAGTTATGGCTCCCGCTATCCCTGCTTTCATTTGTCCTTTTTTATAGGTTTTAGTAGCTTTCATAGGTGCTGAAGTCATAGCTATGCTTTCAGTATCACCACGTAAAAGACTTGTAAACATTGAATCTATATCACGAGGGCCGCCACCGCCAACACCATAATTTTCAACGTATCTTAAATCTTTTACTTCTTGTATATCGTCAGCTATTTCTTTTTCAAGGTTGGGATTTTCTTTTTTAACATCGTCTACAGCTTTTTGTATTTTAGCCCTAGTTGGTTTTTTACCAGACTTAGTTGTTTTACCAAGAGCTTTTGCAACTAAAGAAAATACTCTACCACCTGCACTATACTCTTCACGTTCAGGAGAACTTAACATAGAGCCACCAGACATTTTTCCTTGTCTTTGATTCTCTTTAAATCTTTTGTCAGCTTCATCTAAATCACGATCCATTTTTTCTTGATCTAACTTTCGCTGATGCTCTTCGGCTTCTTCGTCTGACATAAACATTTCAGGATCAAGCTCTTCTTCAAGATCAGAAATTGTCTTACCGCCTTCAGAATATTTTATCTTACCGCCATACATCTTGCCTTGTCTTTCTTCCATTTGCATTCTGTAGCGTTTGTCATCCATAGATTCTTTCATTTTCTCAATCCTCAATTCTTTGTTTAGCTTCGCGTACTTGATCTTTTAGTTGTAACAAATTAACCAGAGAACTCACTCTCCCCTGCTTGCGGTACATTTCCAGTTCCGATGTTGCCACCGCCAGTGCCTGTAGCTCCAAGTTCTTGAGGCTGTTGAGATGCTCCTTGAGCGCCTCCCATAGCTCCTTGTTGCTCGTTAGGGGCGACAGCTTCGCCGCCAATTCCTTGTCCAACATTTTGCGCTCCTATTATTTGTGCCATCATCGCGGCTTCTTCAGGATCATTGAGGATTTCATCTGGGTCTAAGTCTAGACTGTACGCCAACTCACTTACAATCTTAGAAATCTTAACAAACGGTGCGATAGCAGGGTTCTGTGCAGTCTGTAAGAACATTGTCAACCGCTGACTACGTACTTCTTTTTGCATAAGGCTATTAGTACCCATTGCATTTATTTCTAAGTCGCCTTCAATGTTTAGGTCGCCTTCAAAGAATTGCATGTTCCACTGATAGTATGATCTTCCTAGTGGTCTAAGAAGAAAATCATCAATGTTTTTTACTACTGTTTTGATATTGAGGCTTGCCGCACCTAGAAGCATAGACATACCGGAAGCAGTACGAGTCATGCTCTGTACGCCTGTCTGTCCATGCGAGTAACTAGGTATTCCTGTCTGCTCATCTGCAAGCTGACGAAACTTGTCGAACATCATCATGTTTTCTTGAGAAGTATTTGGGAATTTAAGCCCATGAATCGCTTGACCCTGCATTCCTGCTTGTCTGCGGAACACTTTTCCCGGATATATCTCCATTGATTGTCCACCAACCAACGCAGACTCGTCAACATCAAAGACTAATGAACCGCTTAACGCTAAGTTGTCGATTGCCATACGTGCATGGCCGTTCATTATTTGCTGAGAGTCGTCCATATTTTCAGCAACGCCAATACCAAAGAAAGAGTAAGGATTACGCTCGTAAGGAAAGGCATTGTATGGTAGTCTGTAAGGTGTAAATGGGTTAACAACCCCACGTAGCAACTTACCATTACTAATCCAAGCATTAACTTGTACTTCATCTAAATCATCGACCTCATCTGGAAGTTCCATTCCCGCTTCACGAGCATATTGTGCGTCCATTACGCCCCAATACTCTAGAACCTCAAAAAGACCATCGCCATACTCTTCGGTGCGATGATCGTCCTTTAACTCTGTTTCATAATCTTTTTCGACGTAGTTTGAACCCATGCCCAAGCATTCACGAATCTGATCTTTGTTAAAGTGAGGTAGTTTTGCTAGACCTCTAAGCTGTGAACGGTTCATTTTGTGGCGATGGAAAGTGTATTCGCAATCTTCCATCGTTGTGGCGTTAGGGTCTGGGAAGAAATCCCAAATGCTTACAAACTCAATGCGCGGCACACGTACAGTAAGCGGATTGTAGCTTCTTTCGCCTGTCTCTTCGTCTTTTTCCCAACGACTAAGAGTTTTATTGTAGTTGAATGGGCCTTTAACCACTCCAGTTCCAAACAATGCAGACTCAAAGAGCGCATTACGCAGTTCAGAAGAGCCATTAGACTCCTCAATCTGATCATGTATCAATCTTTGCATCATTCTTGCCGCATCTTTAGCGGGTGCAAGCTGTAAAGCTTGTGGGTCAGGGTTAGGGCCATCTTTAAATGTAACGTCTGCGTCTTCTAAAGCGTTTTCAAGGGCTGATTCACCTGCTGAAAACGTAGCTCCTGCTTTTAATACTTTACCGTCGCCTTCGTAGCCTACATCAAAAGGATTTACAACCTCTTCTGGCTCTTCTTCCTTTTGCTCAGCAGGAGAGCTTTCAATACTAGGAGCATTATCTAAATTCTTGTAAGTTGGAACGCCTTCAGGAACGCCTGTTTCTTTAACACCTATTGGGAATTGTCCAGTGCCAAACATAACATCAACTAACTGGCCAAAAGCCGCAATGACTTTAGTCTTAGTTACTTTAATAAAGACTCTAGACTTCTCTGATTCGCGGAAGCGTACATTCTTAGGATATAATCCACGGAAGTTGTGGTACGCTTGGAGCCATCTTTTCTCATCATGCTCTCTGGCTCTTTCAGCTTGTTCAAAACGATCTTCGACTAAGCCTACGAATTTAAGACGCACAGATTCTTCAAGGGTCAGATCAAGACCACTCTCACCTTCTACTGGTGCAAAGTAAATTTCACCTGCGTTCCCGAATAAACCGTTCTCTTCTTCACTCATTTATTATTCCTTAGCTTCTTATTCGTTCAGTAACCAAACGTAGAGTCAACTGGAGCATAAACCCTTTCTCTGTGGAACTGTCTCATTTGGTTTAGTGTGTCGTTTATACGTGGTCTAGACATTATCAGATAACGTAGTGCATCGTATGCGTGATCTGGTGCATGTGTATCTACATCTTCTGGGTTGCGTTTATCCAGAGGAATACTTTGTAGTTCGCGTATCAGGTTAGGGCATGTATTAAATAGTTGTATTCTGGGCCTACCGCTTTGCATGACTTTCAAGTATTCGTGGATTTGAATCTTTCCTTGTATCCTATTCTTATCGGCTCTCCTGAGCTTGTGTCCTGCTCTCTGAAGCGTTTCTCCGATTGTTGGGCCTGTAGTACCTGTTCGACTCCAACACGCTGTATCAAGCACTCCTTGGACGCTGAAGGGGTCTTGCATCTCCATGTCCGTAATCATCTCTGCAAGCTCTGTGCCTAACAAGCCTTTTCGGTACAGTTCACGATAGATAATTAAAGTACCATCACTAGGATCAACTGCTCCCCAGATACAAGCACTTTCTGATGCGTAACCGTAGTCAATCCCTTTAACCCTTTCCCAATGTACTGGTATTTCAAAAGGCGTAATAACATGTAACTGAGGTAAAAACTCTGTGAAGGCCGCACCTTCTGCAACATCCCAGTTTCCTTCTAGGAGTTGCTGACGCTGTGTAGGCGGCAAAGCCTTTAGCATCTTTTCGTATCTTCCATCTGTTGCTAAGAAAGGGTTGTCCTGCAACCTAGCAGGTATAAACTTCCTTGATAATCCATCTGCGCCTTCAAAGGATTCATGTGGAGGAGAAGGGTCTATGTAACGCTTCTTAACCCATGTAGCTCCTGCACCGCCAGGATTTGCTGTGCAACGCATGTAACATGTAATCTCACTATCGGTTGTACGTAATCGGGATGCTAAGTAATTCCAAGCAAACTCTGTAGGCAAATGAGTAATCTCATCAAAACCTATCCAACTATATGCTTGTCCTTGATAACGATATACGTCTGCATCACGTTCCAAGAAACCAAACTCTATCTTTGCACCGCTTGGAAAATTCCAAAGCTTCTCCACTTCCTTGTACTTACAGCCCGGAAAAGCTTTGGGGTACAACTCTCTACTCTTGTCTATAAGCTCTCTAAGTTCTGGCATAGAGCGTCTTATGATTAGACCTCTGTGAGCGGGTCTGTGGGCGTAACGTAATGGGTCTACAAGCATAGCGTAGGACTTACCACCCCCTGCCGCTCCACCGTAGAGAACATCTGTCTCTCCTGCGGCGAGGAAGTCTTCCTGTGGGCCTTCGTTGGCCTTGAAGATAACATCCTCTTGAGCTTCAGCCGCTAATGCAGAAGGTATGGAGGCCAGTTCTACATCTTCAATGATGTTAGAGCTTCCTGTTCCTTCTAGCTTGTTGAGAGTCTTTTTGGTTGTGGTTATTGTTTTCTTATAACCCTCAACTTTAGCTTGAGCCGCCTTCAGTTTTTTACTGTTAGCACGTACCTTTTTCTTTGCGTCCATCTTTGCTTTAGTTTCTGAGTGATAGGTGTAACCTCTACCCTTAGACCCTTTAGCTCTACCTGCTTTTTTTCGTGGTGTGCCGTCAACTTTAAGAACGAAAGCACCTGCTTCGTCTTTAATATAGTTGTCAGGATTAACATCCCAATCATTCTGCATGTTTATCTGCGATCTTCTTTAAACCCATGTGCGATAACTTACGACCTGTCATGCTTTCTAGATACATGCTACCTTCGCGTAAACTCAAAACCTTATCCTTAATCATCGGGAGTATCTTATCTAAAGCCTCTAACTGCTCTGGAATGCTTAATAACATTTCAGTATTAGAGTCGTCTAGCTTATAACCAAAAGGAATAGTACTACTAGACCTCCTCATAATTACCTTCTATTACTGTTTCTTGTTTTGCAGGAAGAATAAATAAACCTCCGGCAGTATTAACAGTAACATCAAGTCTTTCTGTCTTACCTAAGCCTACACGGTCTAAGATGGTCTGTGCGGCCTGTATACGCATGTTAGCTTGTGGTATAGGTTCTGCACTGTCCATGATGTGTACGAGCTTTAGAGCGGCTTTAGGGGCGCTTTGAGCCAGTATGTTTGTAGCAAGATCAAGTATCTCAGTCTTTAAACTCTTAACAACACTATTAAGGCTTGTGGGTGCATAACCTGCTACCTCTCCTGCAAGCTTAGTATCACCATTACAGGTAACTAGGCTATCAAGAAATGTCTGTTGCTTAGTGGTTAGTTCTTTATTATTACTCATGTACTCTATTATACTGCGATCTGAGCATTTGTCAAGTCTTTTATTACTTTTTGGTATAATAAATGTAAAATAAAGCTTGACAAAACCTCCATATCACAGTATAATAGATATTAAGCCCTCGGGGGTTATATAGCCTATGTCACCCCCACCACCCCTCCTAGCTTTTAGTAAAAAGAAAAGAAAGAAAAAAAGAATATTCCTTTTATTCCCTTCCCCTATAGAGTCTTTAAAGCCCCGCCCCTATCTGGTATACAACTCTAAAGTCTACCAAAATGTATAGCATTGTGTATATATAGGGGGGAGGGGCTATGGCGACCTGCCCACCCTCTAAAGTCTCTACAGTCTCCAAAGCCCTACCACAAAAACACTTCAAAGTCTATAGAATCTCTGAAACTAAATAAATTAAATAGTTTGACTTCTAGTTGACAAGTCTGTAGGGACTTTAGAGACTGTAAAGATTAATAGATTTTAACTATGAAACCTATGAAAATTAATAACTTGCAATATACTCTCTTATAGTCTAGGGATATCATCAAGATTGTACAATTATTGATCAATATCGCTCTATAGCCTTAAAACCCCACAGAATCCATTCTAAGCCGTTCTAGGCTAACCCCTGCTATTGATACCTATTTAACTATTTTCGCAGTCTAGCATTTATTTTGCCTGTAGCTATTGACAGCTATATCTGTGTGTGATACTCAAGACTCTTTATAGAAATATTTTATTATTTTATAACAGTTATAGAATATTTATTTTTAAAAAACTTCACTTTTATTTGTATTTAGTGTTGACAGGCCATATGCCTATCGACTAAGCTACGCCTAGCAAATCAAAAATTAAATAACTTAAACCAAAACGGAAAATACTAAAATGAAAAAAGCAACTAAAGCAAAGACAGTAACCAACGCACCAGTACTAGCAATGACCAACGAGATGGCCGTCAAACTAGCGAGAGGATTTAAAACCGGCATTAAAAACAAAACCCAAGTTACCGCGATATTAACAGCCGCGCTTGATGCTTGGATTAATAGAAAAGAGATAGCCGCGAGAGATTTTATTCTAGCATTTTGGGACGCGTTGAACGGTGATAAAGCCGCAGTCGCAGTTGTCCGCGCTTTAATGAATAGACTATGTAAGCGAATCAATAAAGAAAATGGCAACGAAAATGCACCGGCACTCACTGTTAAAGATGGCGAACTGGTTGACGTAATACCGCGTGGTGGTAACGGTGGCGGTGAAGGTGAGGGCGACGGTAGCAGTTTTACAGCTAAAGAGACCCCGAAGTCTATAGAACTGCGCGGCAACATTGCAATCCTGAGCGCACACTTAGAAACAATTAATGACGTAGCAATACGAGCGGCATTGAAACAAGCAATAGCGGAACTGGCCGCCAAACTATAAAGGTATATTTTGAGAGTCGCTTGAACCTGAGCGACTTAATTAAATAAATTTTTATAACTGTTATAAGGGAAGAGTGAATGATTATTCAAGCAACTAAAATCGGGATGCAAGATTATACTATTGAGCAGTTAATTGCGTATGTTGAACGCACCGATGCAAAGTATAAAAAAGCCCCTGCATTTATAAAGCGCACCAGTTTTGCACGTTGGAAAAGTAACAGCACCGCTATATGCGCTGAAGTACAAATCAGATTAATAAACCAAATAAGGGAGAAATAAATTATGTTTGATTTATATTGCGCCCATTGTGGCGAGCCGTGGGATCATGATATGTTACACGAAACCCCACGCGGTCTAGGATATATGGATGCGGCAAAATCTTTTAAGGTTCAAGGTTGCGGCTTGTTCAATACTATACTACGCGAACGCCTAGAGGGTAGGCCCGTTGTCTGCAAAGCCGCGCCAGTTGTAAGCGTCGCAGAGTTATCAGGTATCAATGCCGCCCATGAATTGAGCGACTACCCCGACGAGTGGGATTATGATTTAGCCCGCGCCTGTTTTTTATAACTGTTATAAGGGAAAATAAAATGTTGAATATTAAAATAATGCGGGCCTGTACATGGTTCGACGATAAGCGAGAGCGCGGGTTCGTGGTAGTCAGTGCTAACAGTGTGCTAGAGTTTAGCTTTAGTAAACTGCGGCGACCGTATGTTGAGTACGATTTTAAGCACGGCTATTATGTACTTGTAAACACTGGGTTTTTTAATGTGGGTTTGACCGATAAAGGTTAAATAATTATAACTGTTATAAGGAATTAGATCATGTATAAAGTAGACGCAACGAACTGTCAGCGATATGCACAAACATCGCATGACAATATGGCAGATGTAACACTGATGGTGGTGTTATCCATACAACAAAATTGGCTGAGTGTGGGTGATCAACTAGCTGATGTTAGTAGGTGGGGGATTGAGTCCAAGTTTTTATGGGGTAATAAACGTAAAACCTATGAGTATTTACAGGACAATTCATATCAACTATATACGGATGCTATGGTAGTGATAAACTCTGGCGACTCAGACCGCGATAAAGCAAGGGCATTGATGGAAGTATTTTTGCGAGTCGATGGGCTAGGAATACCGAAGGCAGGTTTTATGTGCCAATTGATGGCCGGATTAGTGGGCTGTATGGACGTACACAATATTAGATTGTATGGTCTAGATATTAAAGACCTCTCACTTTCTAAGAATCCTAAGACTAGCAAGGGGATAGATGCCAATAATAAAAAGGTGTTGGCGTATATTGATATGTGCCATGACATAGGCACGGAAAAACTGTGGAATAACTGGTGCAATTTTCTAGCTACCAAATCTAAACGATGGATTGATGGTGATCATGTAAGCGCGGTACACTATAGCTATTTAACTGACGCTTAATATTTATAACTGTTATAAGGAAAATGATATGAACTATACAAGAAGGAAAGAAAGGGCGCGTAAGCGTAGGACGGCTATCATAGTTGAGGCACTGGGTTGGATGGCCGTGTCTATAGGTGTGACGCTAGTTGGTTTGGTTTGGTACACGTTTGCCGTTGTTGTATTAGGTAACGGCTAATATTTATAACTGTTATAAGGAAAAGAGATGAGTAATTTCAAACGGTATGCTGTAACTTTTGAGGCGACTATGCAGACCACGGTACGTTTCATAGCCCCAGAGATGGGCAGGGTAGAGTTCTCTCAATTTGCACACGAACAATTAGAGAAGTCTTTGAGTCACTCACCTGCCTTTCAGCAAGAGTGCTACATACATAGCATTAAGGAGTTTGATGTTGATGACAAAATGTAGTTGCGGTAAGGCGGCAGATGTAAAAGAGAAGGGTAGTTATTACTGTGCCAAATGTTGGATAATAAAATTTTCTAAAACTTTTAAAACTGATATAACTTGGAGATACAAATGAAGACTTTAATAAACGCAGTAGAAGAATGGATTGATCTAAGAATTTTTGCAAGTAGCAAGAACGCAATCTTTGAAGCTAAGTTTAACGAGATGGAGAAGATTCATATCCGCGACGCTAATAGAATTGCAGAGTTAGAGAGGCGTGTTATGAGTTTGGATGGCGATAATATTTTCGACGCGGAACGCGCCACCACTATTGAGAGTAGACTCGACGATATTGAAATGGGCATGGAGGGAAGAACAAACAGCCCTAGCCCTGAGTCTGATGGCGAAGAGTCTACAGTTACAGAGCTGAGCATGAGGATAGATGATGTTGATAGTAGACTCGACGATCTTGAATGTAGCATGGAAGAAAAGGTTGATAGTTGTGATCTTGATGATATGATTGATTCTGCAATGTCTGACTCAGACCTACCAGATTCATACTCAGTAGAAGTTATGATAGATGATGCACTAGAAACCAAAGTCATGGATGCAGTCAAGGCTGAGCTAGATGCGACAGACTTTAAAATAACAGTGGAGAGATAAGATATGAAAGGTGCTACATATAAATTCGTGGGCAGTCATCCTAACTTAGAGACAGGTAAGTACTACAGCCTGAAGGAATACTCTGAGTTGACTGAGCCACGCTTTAAAACTCTATGCAATCGGATGGCACGTTACAGACACGTAGAGGTTGACGATAACTTCATAGCTGTGAAGTACTCGCGGCCTACTGGTAACTTGGAAGGCAAGTGTGAGATTCTTTCAATGCACTGGTTGCGACAGAAACTAACAACAATTGACCCTAACTATAAGGAACACAAGAGATGATTAAACTTCCAGACGATACAACAGTACTAACAAACGAGAACTACGAAGTTCTAATAGCTATACTAGAGGAGATGCGGAGTTGTCTTCACGTTGACTTAGGCATTGAAGTGTTGAGCAACAGAGCCTGTGATGTTTTAAGCCGTGACTATCGTAGACTGCGTACCATACAGCAACAGTTAGCACTTACTATGGAGACTTTTAAATTATGAAAGGTATCATTGATACAACTAAACCAATCCAAAGCTACAGGGTTCTGATGTCTGAGTTGTCTGGTTACTATCTAACCATAGCGGCTGAGACACCTGAAGAGGCTATGGAGTATGGTAAGGACGAAGCTATGCGTAAGAACTATAAGATGTCAGAGATCATGGTGGTTGAAACTGCTGTGGTTTCTGCGGAGCTAGTAACTAAATAGTCTATGTAGAGTTATAAAGCTATTGTTCTTGTTTTTCTTATTGAAGAAAAGAAAAAGATAAGAAGTCTTTTAAACTTTAAAGATAGATTTTATCATGAATAATAGTTTAAGTGAAGCGTGTTTGTAAAATAAATTGTTGACTCTCATATCAATGGGTGTTAATATTAAATAAATTATAACTATTATAAGGAAAAAGAAAATGAATGCAATTATACAACCAATGTTTAAAAACAATACGGCACTACAAGCTATAAAGAATAGAGGCTATGGTTCAGCAGATTTTGACATAGCTGTCGCGCCTTTAAAATATACTGTGGATGAGGAAGGTTATGCAGGTACAGCACCTCAGAGATGTTACAGCAGTTCCAAGTCTGTTATCTATAGGACTGACAACGGTGAAGAGTTAGGTATTCATGGTCATGGCTACAAACCTGTAGCACCTAAGCACATGATAGATGTTACTCGCAATATCATTGAGCGTTCTGACCTGTCCATCAATGGGATGGAGGAGATCATTAGAACCTCACACAACGGTGCTAGAACCTTTGTACAGTATCGGTTGCCAGAGCATACGTATAGAACTAGTGACGGTGACGAGGCTAGTCTTAGCCTGTTATCTCTATCGTCCTTTGATGGTACGTGGCCGTTCATGATTAGTGCCGCCGCAATACAACAGGCGTGTACAAATCTACAGGTGTTCGTCGGCGGTGAGGTGTCAGTGTTTAAAGCTAAGCACACACGGTCACTCGACATTGAGCAGGGCGGTAGGATTATAACTAAGTCCCTTGACTTGTTTCACAATCAGCGTGATCTGTGGCAGGAGTGGCAGGGTCAAAAGGTTAGAGACATGGAAGCTTTAAAGTTCTTTGCAGATGCATTGGATGTTAAATTAGAGACAGGCTTTACTTTATTAGACCCTGCCACTGTACTGTCTAGCCTTCCAAGACGTAATGAAAATCTAAACTACATGTGGAATGCATACTCCAATGTATATAAGAAAAGACTTGGCTCTAACTACTGGGCTGTGTACAATGCTATGACTGATTGGTCAACACACTTTGGTGCTGTTAGAAAATCAAGTGAGAAAAACTTAGTAGCTATACAACACGACAGACAGCAGACTGTACGTAAAGCTGTACGATCTAATTCATTTTTAATGAAGGCGGCATAACATGACTAAGACTTTCGGCAAATACAACTTGAGTATGAACCTGCGTAATGGCGTGGGTTTAGACTTAGAGTTCACAGACAGCCGCCCAGTGTGGGTTGTCTTGAATGGAGCAGAACACTATGACGTTGCACAGTTTGAGGGTATGGTGATAAGCCTACCGTTCTGTGTTATAACTTTCGGACAAGTATTTTTACAGGAGAACTAAGATGGCACAGAAAGACAGAGTATTAACTTATTTAAAAACTGGTGACAGTATCACTACATTCAACGCTTACAATGAGCTAGGTATTACGCGCATCTCCGCGAGGATTTTTGAACTTAGAAAGGATGGACACAACATCATATCCAAGAAGTTAAAAGTTCTAAACAGGTTTGGGGAAGTATGCACAATAGGTTCGTGGTCACTGAGCGTTTCAGAAGAGGAGCAGGTTGCATGAGTAACGCAACACATGGCGGCAAAGGAGATAGACAACGCAAAGTAAATGCGGAGAAGTATAGTTCTAACTTTGATGCTATATTTAAATACAATAGAGAGGAGATAAAAGAAGATGAAGACAAAGGCAATAAACTTTCTGAGCAACACTGGCCTTGGGTTTCTGAGATGGATAAAAAATAATGTGTTAGAGCAAGACCCAAAACCAGTAGCAATTGTAAGAGTGATTAGGTTCTTATTCTTATGTTCAATTGCATATTTTTTTGCAGTAGTTTTTCTACTATTAAAGTGAGGTTTTTATGATATATAATATTGTTTTATTATTTGTAGGTACTATAACACTGGCAGTCGCAATTAAGTTGCTATACATTTCAGAGCTTATGATAGACGAGGAGAAGAAGTAATGTTTGCAGAGAGTATCTCAGGTAGTCCTAGCCCTGCCGCAATTGCAACAGCTAGGGCCGCGACAGATGTAGTCGACGGTAAGATACCTTTAAGCAGGGCGTGTGCTATGTATAATGTTAGAGAGCAGACCGTCATAAAGTTTATCATTGACAGCACTGAGTACGACACACTGATGAGGAGGAAAGGAGATGAGCTTTAATCCGCGTGACCCCGATGAAATTAAAGGGTTGATACTAGCCCTTATATTAGTTGTTATCGTTGTTGGTTCAGTAATAAATTCTTTTGATTAAAATGTTTACAACACCTGACAAATGTGATACACTCCACATTCTAATTTTTAACCACCACAAGAGGAAAGTAAGATGGCTATAGTAGAAGGCTCAGCATATTGGGCGGCAGTAACAACACCCAACACCAAATATGAACCCGCATACACAGTCAACCTAGTTGTTGACGAGGCTACAGCGGCAGATTTTGAGGCGCGTGGGTATAACATCAAGCAGATGGAAGAAGGCCCATCTATTTTGATTAAGCGTAAGGTCGAAGGTAAGGGAGGCATGGTACGACAAGCGCCCAAGCTAGTTGACAAACACAAGAACCCTTTGGATGCTCAGGTGGGCAATGGTTCTTTAGTTAAGGTACAGTACAACGAGTGGGAAGCTACTAACAAGTACGGTACATTCAAAGGTCTAGACTTCCAAGCTATGCAGGTGCTTGAGCTAGTAGAGTTCGGCTTGCCCGATGGCGCGGAGCTAGGCATTACAGCAGAAGAAGCAACAATGGAGGATGAATTGTAATGGCGATAGTAACAGTTGACGGTGTGGAATATGAATCAGACCTACTCTCCGACGAGGGTAGGGCAGTTCTGAACCACCTAGTAGAAGCAGATAGAAAACTTAGAGAAGCTACAATGACTGCGGGATTAATGCAAGCCGCGACAGTTGCACTGATGGCTGATCTTAAATCAAACCACCTCACGGAAGAGGCATTGTCTACAGAGGAAGCAGAAACCAACGAGGAGTAAGGCGAATGCCTTTTGTTAAACATAAACAACCCTGTCCCCTTTGTGGGGGCAGTGACCCAGTTTCAGTAAATGATAATGGATCAGGGTGGTGCTTCAGTTGCGCCACTCATTTACCAAACTACAGCACAGCGGAAGTGCAACAGACTGATACCATAACGGACTTTGAAGTGTATCAAAGGAACAGCAGGATGGATAACAATTCAACAGCTACCTTCAATGAATTAACTGACCGCAAGATTAGCATAGATACAGCTAAGAAGTATGGGGTCAAGTCAACTAAAACTGCTGACGGCAAGATTGATCAGCACTACTACCCTTACTACAACGGACATGAGTTAGCCGGAACTAAGATACGCAAACAGAACAAGGACTTTTTCTGGGAAGGTAGTCAGAAAGAAGTGGGCGTGTTCGGAGAGAACCTGTTCAAAGCAGGTGGTAAGTTTATAACATTAGTAGAAGGCGAGTGTGATGCGATGGCCGCTTACGAGTTACTTGGTAGCAAGTGGCCTGTCGTATCTATAAAGTCAGGGGCTAAGGGAGGCGTGTCAGATGTTAAGCACAGCCTTGAGTACCTTGAATCTTTTGAGTCTGTCATCATCAACTTTGATAACGACAAGCACGGCAAGGAAGCGGCTCAAGAAGTAGCAAAACTTTTGACACCTAAGAAAGCTAAGATAATGACACTGCCTGTGGACTACAAAGATGCCAACGATATGTTGCGCCAAGGTAGACACGCGGCATACGTCAGTGCTTTCTGGGATTCTAAAGTCTATACACCCGCAGGTGTGTTGAATCTTTCCGAACAGTTTGAAGCCTATCAAAAGCTAAGAGCAGAAAAGAAAACAGCCATACCTTATCCGTGGCATGGTCTTAACACTAAGCTAGAAGGCATGAGAGCAGGAGAGTTAGTCACACTCACAGGCGGCACAGGTCTAGGTAAATCGTCTGTCACGCGTGAGATTGAACACTGGTTGATCAATAACACGGAAGATAACGTAGGTGTCGTAGCCCTTGAAGAGAACTGGGGTCGCACTGCTGAAGGTATCATGGCAGTGGAAGCTAACGCCAAGCTACACCTTGATAGTGTCAAGAGTGAGTATACTGATGATCAGATGGATGGCTTCTATAAGAAAGTCTTTATGGGTGAGAACGATGGGCGTGTCTGGATTCATGCACACCACGGAGTCAACAACCTAGAAGACATCTTTAGCAAGCTACGCTACATGATCATAGGTCTAGATTGTAAATGGATTGTAGTTGATCACTTGCACATGTTAGTTCTATCAACCCTTGAGAATGATGAGCGTAAAGCTATTGATCAGATCATGCATCGACTCAGGACTATGGTAGAGGAGACAGGCTGTGGTATGATACTGGTGTCTCACTTGCGTCGAGTAGAGGGCAACAGGGGGCATGAGAACGGCATTGAGACAGGGCTTTCACATCTTAGAGGCTCACAAAGTATTGCTCAGCTATCAGACTGCGTGATTGCATTGGAGCGTAACCAACAATCAGAGGATGAGATAGAGGCATCGACCACCAAGGTCAGGGTGTTGAAGTCTAGGTACACTGGAGATGTTGGCGTGGCTACTAACCTGTTGTATGATGGCAAGACAGGGAGGCTACGCGAGTTAGATGCCTATGACCCTGCTCAATTTGACGGAGATATAATATGACCACTACCTTTAATGGCTTTGAGATAGACAAACACAAGCAGTTCTTTCGCCCTATAACTGTTATAAGGTGGGCATACTACACTCTTGAGGGTATCAAAGTTGCAATTGAACACGATGTTCTGATACAGTATTACGAAGAGATGCTGAAAGATTCACGGAGTCCACATGACTAAGCAATGTAACAAGTGCGGAGAGGCTAAGGAGCTTACGGATTTTCATAAACAAACCAATGCTAAGGACGGACACTCCTATATGTGTAAGGTGTGCAATTTAGCTAAAAGCAGGGCTTGGTACGGAGCTAACAAAGAAAAAGCAAGGCTAACACGGTCTTATTGGTATGAAGCTAATAGAGAAAAGAGTATTGCAAACAATAAGGCTTGGAGGAAAGCCCATCCAGATATATGCAAGGCTTATCGTAAGGCTTGGGATAAAGCTAATCCAGAAAAAAACACCATCAAAAAAGCTGAGCGCAGAGCCGCTATAAAACAACGTACAATGGCGTGGTCTGATCTTGAAGCTATAGAAGCTATATACGCAAAGGCTCGACACCTTACAAAAGTTACAGGGGTTCGACATGAAGTTGACCATTACTATCCGCTACGAGGAAAATTAGTTAGCGGTCTTCATGTTGAAACAAACCTACAAGTATTAACAAGCCTAGAGAACCAAATAAAAGGCACTAGCTTACAACCATAAAGGCAAAATAAAATGAGTAACTTAGTATTTGATATAGAAGCAGACGGCTTAGACCCCACGAAGATACATTGTATCGTGGCACAAGACGTTGATACTATGGACGTATTTACGTTCGACAACACACAGTTGCAAGAAGGTTATGATATGTTATCTTCTGCAACTAAACTGATCGGTCACAACTTGATAGGCTATGACATCCCTGCTATTAAAAAGGTTGCAGGAGTAGACCTGTTCGACAAGAAGATCGTTGATACACTCGTACTGTCACGCCTCTTCAAGCCAACACGCGAAGGTAACCACGGCCTTGAGGGTTGGGGCTATCGCTTAGGCTTTAAGAAAGGAGACTTTGGAAAGCAAGACGATGCGTGGGATGAGTACACGCCTGAGATGTTAGAGTACTGCAAGAACGATGTGTTGCTTAATACTAAAGTATATGAAGCACTCAAGGTTGAGAGCCGTGGCTTTACACCTCAGTCAGTCCAGATAGAACATGCAGTAGCTAAGATCATTGATCAGCAACGCACCAATGGTTTTGTGTTAGATGTGCAGAAGGTCATGGGCTTGATGGCTATGTTTGAAACTAAGCTACATGACTTAGAGCAGGAGGTTCAAGAAGAGTTTCGTCCTGTAGTCACTACTCAGATACTGAAACCTAAGTTTACAGCAACAGGTGCTATAGCTAAGACAGCAACAGACCAACACGGTAAAGGCACAAGACTAACAGACGATGAGTACGAACGTCTTGTTTGCGACATGGACAACAGGCCCATTGCACGTAAAACTGAAACACCTTTTAACTTAGGCTCACGTAAACAGATAGGTGAGTACCTAATTCGTTTTGGTTGGAAGCCTTTGAAACATACGCCAACAGGTCAGCCGATTGTAGATGAGTCAACCTTAAATAAAGTTAGAGGGATTCCACAGGCCGCAATGATTGCTAGGTATCTGATGTTGCAGAAACGCTTGGCTCAGACTAAGAGTTGGATCAAGGAGCTTGATGAAACTACTGGCAGGGTACACGGTTACGTTAATCCTAATGGTGCAGTGACATCGCGCATGACACATAGCCACCCCAACATGGCTCAGATTCCAAGTAGTTCGTCGCCATACGGCGAAGATTGCAGAGCTTGTTGGACAGTGCCGGAGGACTATAGGCTTGTAGGTATTGATGCTTCTGGTCTAGAACTTAGGATGCTTGCACACTATTTAAACGACGAGGGATACACTAATGAAATTCTCAACGGAGACATACACACCGCTAATCAAAACCTTGCAGGACTTGAATCAAGAGATCAGGCAAAGACTTTCATCTATGCCCTACTCTACGGAGCCGGAGATGCTAAGCTTGGGTCTGTGGTTGGAAGAGGTAGAGCGCACGGTAAAGGACTTAGACAACGCTTCTTTGATGGTCTACCATCATTTAAGAACCTTACGGACAGAGTACAAGGAGAAGCTAAAAGCGGATTCCTTAAAGCACTAGATGGTAGAAGGCTCACTGTTCGCTCAGAACATGCGGCCTTGAATACTTTGTTGCAAGGAGCAGGAGCAATCGTGATGAAGAAAGCTTTAGTTATCTTGAACGATAAGATAATTAAACATGGTTGGGACGCTAAGTTTGTAGCCAATGTACACGACGAATGGCAGATAGAGTGTCACCTTGATGATGCAGTAGATGTAGGTAATGCCGGAGTCCACGCTATTAAAGAAGCGGGATGTATGCTTAACTTAAACTGTCCACTGGACGGAGACTATAAGGTCGGGGAGAACTGGAGTGAAACACATTAAAAAGTATGCTGTGTATGGAAATGTATATGCTTCTGAAGGTATGTATATACCGGAGTGGTTTTATAGAGGAAATTTTTATAGATGCGAAATTTTCATAGCAAACCACGGAGACTATCACTATGACTACGAAGAAGTAGTAGGGGGTTGGTCTATTGGGTGGTCTGAGGAATATCTTGAAGAAAGATGGGATGCTATTCCAGACGAAGATGAGTTTGCAGAGCAGAAAATGGATGAGCTTATGGATGAAGAACTAGCAGACATAAAAAAACAACAAGATAAGTTTAATGCTAAGTATCGTCCTGACCTACAAGGAGAACTAGAGTGAAACACACTGAACAGCTTGAGTTTTTTGAAGATGATCATTCGGACTTAGGTAACGGTGAACGTGAGTGTAGTAAGTGTCGTAATCTTTTACCTTTAAGTTTCTACAGTAAGTCTAATGGAGGTAATTTTTTAAGGGCTGAGTGTAGGGCATGTAACAATAAACTTTCTAAAGTTAGAAAAATATTACATCAAATACACGGTAAAGCTCCTCAAGGATACACCTGTCCGATATGTCTTGGTTCAGAAGAAGACGTTAAAGGAAAGGGAAATACTAAGAACGGCTCTTGGGTTTTAGATCATTGCCACGAAACAGAATCTTTCAGGGGTTGGCTGTGTCATAAATGTAACAGAGCTTTGGGTGGCTTTGATGACAGCCCTGAAATGCTTGAAAGAGCTATAACTTATTTAAAAGGAAACAACCGATGAAACTTGATACTCTAGTACCTGACATTTACAAACACCTTGAAGGTCTATCAGGCGGCACACCTTTGCCGCTTACAGAAGAAGAGATTGATAAGACCTTGGTGGGCATGAGAGAAGCATTAGTATCTTGGGCCACACCTAGAGAGCGTGACACTAACTTCACTGTGCGTATGTCTAACGTAGGTAAACCCTCACGGCAGTTGTGGTATGAGAAGCGTGACCCGCAAGGTCGTGGCGGTATTGATGGCGCAACACAGATCAAGTTTCTGTACGGTCACTTGCTTGAAGAGGTTGTGTTGATGCTTGTACGCATGGCAGGACACGAAGTAACAGACGAGCAGAAAGAAGTTACAGTTGACGGCATCGTGGGTCACATGGACTGCAAGATAAACGGTGAAGTGGTTGATGTTAAGACTGCCTCTCGCTTTGCATTCAACAAGTTCAAGGACGGACGCTTAGTAGAAGACGATCCTTTCGGATACCTTGGTCAGCTTGCAGGTTACGAAGCCGCAGAAGGTACAGACAACGGTGGGTTCTTGGTGTTGAACAAAGAGAGCGGTGAGTTGTGCATGTACGTGCCTGATGATATGGATAAGCCTAACATTAGAACGTCTATTAGTAAGCTATTGCCCGCGTTAGAGTTAGACACTCCACCAGAGTTGTGCTATAATCCAATTCCTGACGGCAAGAAAGGCAACATGAAACTTCCAAAGGGTTGTAACTGGTGCAAATACAAGCACGATTGTTATAAAGATTCTAATGATGGCGCAGGTTTGCGTACCTTTAGATACTCCAACGGACTAACATACTTAACAGAGGTTGTAGTTGAACCTAAAGTAGAGGAACTACTATTATGAATGGTAAGAAAGCTAAGCAAATTAGGAAGCACTCAGGAGTTATTATAGTTGATTGGCTAAGGTCTTTGCTTAGTGAAGAAGAGGGGCAAGGTGTTACGGTTGATAACTATAAAAACTTTATGCCTACGCAGACGCATTACATGGCAAATAGAACTATGCACCTTAACGCTTATCATCCTAAATGGATACGCAACAAGATACAGCGGTTGCTTAAACACAACCCTAAGCGTGTGATAGCAAGCATTACTTTGGATGAAATGAAATGAGCATTGAAGAGATGATCATAGCTACAGGTAGTTTCTTATACAACTCAGGCAACTCTATTACAGATGTAGACAGTGAGTTCCTTACTGACCTGCGGCTAGTAATAGATGCAGAGTTAGAGCGCAGAGAGGTGACCATCCATTGAACAAGATAAAGAAAGGCTACCGTAAAGCTAGAGTCAAGCGACCAGTAGAGAAAGATTTGATCAAGGGCTATGACTCTAACTGGGAGTACGAATTACATTCTGGTATCTTAGATGGGTGGAGTTTTCACACAGACAAAGTTCCATATACTGTCTCACATAACTACCACCCAGATTTTATACGCGAGGTTGAAGGCAAGAAGATATTGCTAGAAGCTAAAGGTAGGTTCTGGGACTACGCAGAGTTCAGCAAGTACATCTGGATTAGCAAGACACTTCCAGAAGACACGGAGCTAGTGTTTCTTTTTGCCAACCCAAGTGCGCCAATGCCACAAGCTAAACGTAGAAAGGATGGCACTAAAAGAAGCCACGGTGAGTGGGCAAGTGCTAACGACTTCAGGTGGTTTAGTGAAGACAGCATCCCTGACAGTTGGATCAACCCAAAGAAGAGGGAGAGTTTTGACTGACTTCAACCGCAAAGACGAGAGGCGCGATAGGTTTTTAAGAAAGAAGAAGTTCAAGAAGATTAACTCTGCTTCTAAATTAAAAGATACTAAGCGCAAAGAACCTAAACTTATCATACATACAGAGGTAGAACATGAGACTCAATGACGCAACACCATCAGATTGGGACGGCTTACGTAGAGCGCATCCCGCTGTTGAGAAAGACTCCATAGACTATAAGCCATACATCGACATGGCTATGCAAGAAGCACATGCATATGAACATGAAGAAGCAGTTCGCAAAGCTTTACAAGACCTTGCAACTAAACAGACTGTGGCTGAAGATGTTGTCAATAGCCCTTCACATTACAACAGCGGTGGTATAGAATGCATACAAGCTATTGAGGCAAGTATGGAGCTTGAAGCATTCCAAGGTTACTTAAAGGGAAATATTTTGAAATACATTTGGAGGATGTCCTATAAGGGAAAAGCTTTAGAGGACTGCAAGAAATCCCAGTGGTACTTAAATAAATTAATCAGCACACTAGAGGACAAAACATAATGGATCAGTATCAACAGTTTATACACAAGTCACGCTACGCACGTTGGATGCCAGAGGAAGTTAGACGAGAGGAGTGGCACGAGACAGTCAATAGATATGTAGATTTCTTTAAAGCCCGCGAACAGATAAATGAAAGAGAAGCCTTAAAGTTATTTAATGCAATACACAACCTAGAAGTCATGCCTTCCATGCGTTGCATGATGACAGCCGGAGTAGCCCTAGATAAAGATAACGTCGCAGGGTTCAACTGTAGCTACTTGCACATTGATTCTCCGCGATCCTTTGATGAGTTGATGTATGTTCTTATGTGCGGTACAGGTGTTGGGTTCAGCGTTGAGCGTAACTTTATTACTAAACTGCCTGAGATTGCAGAAAGCTTTCACAAGACTGACAGCGTTATTGTTGTGTCCGACAGTAAGATTGGTTGGGCTTCTGCGTTCCGTGAGTTGATTGCCATGCTGTACGCAGGTAAGATACCCCAGTGGGATGTCAGTAGGGTACGAGGGTCAGGAGAACGCCTTAAAACCTTTGGTGGTAGAGCATCTGGGCCAGAGCCTTTGGTAGATTTGTTTAACTTCTGTATTGAAGTCTTCCAGAAAGCCAAGGGTCGTAAGCTTACAAGCATTGAGTGCCATGATATTGTATGTAAGGTTGCAGACATTGTAGTTGTTGGTGGTGTTAGGCGTTCAGCATTAATAAGCTTGTCTAATTTATCTGATCAGCGTATGGCTAAAGCTAAGTCCGGCGATTGGTGGAGGACTGAAGGACAACGCGCACTGGCTAACAACAGCGTAGCGTACACAGAGAAGCCTGACTTTGAATCGTTCTTGTCTGAGATGCAGACCATGTATGAATCTAAAGCAGGTGAGCGTGGTATCTTTAGTCGTGTAGCGGCACAGAAGATTGCGGCACGTAACGGACGTAGGGATGCAGAGCATGACTTTGGAACCAACCCTTGCAGTGAAATAATTCTACGCAGTAATCAGTTCTGTAATCTATCTGAGGTGGTAGTACGTGCTGACGATACTTTAAAGACTCTTAAAGCTAAGGTAGAAACAGCCGCTATCATTGGCACACTGCAAGCAACACTCACTGACTTCCGGTACTTGCGGAATCTTTGGAAGAAGAACACAGAAGAAGAAGCGTTGCTAGGACTTAGCATGACAGGCATTATGGATCATCCTGTTATTGGCACAGCATCAGATAAAACCGCAGAATGGTTGGAGGAACTAAAGAATGTGGCTGTTAAAACAAACAAGAAGTGGGCTGAGAAGCTTGGCATTAATCAGTCTGTCGCTATTACATGTGTTAAGCCAAGTGGTACAGTCTCTCAGCTTGTTGATAGTGCTTCTGGGATACACCCTCGTTTCTCTAAGCACTACATTAGGAGGGTTCGTAGCGATAAGAAAGACCCGCTTGCAGTCTTTATGGAGCAAGCCGGATTCCCAGTAGAGCAGGATGTCATGTCGCCTAGTTCTTCTGTGTTTAGCTTCCCTGTTAAAGCACCTAAAGCTAGTACAACTGTTAAACAAGTTGGAGCTATGCAACAGTTAGCTTTGTGGAAGTCTTATCAGAACCACTGGTGTGAACACAAACCAAGCATCACGGTGTACTACACAGACGACGAGTTCCTGCAAGTTGCTCAGTGGATATGGGATAACTTTGATATCTGTAGTGGCATTAGTTTGTTGCCTGTTAGTGATCACGTATATCAGCAAGCACCCTATGAAGATATAGATGCTACTACATACAAAGAGTTGTTAGCCTCCATGCCTAAGAATGTTAACTGGGAAGACTTAGGTAACTTTGAACAAGAAGATAACACTACAGGATCACAAGAGTTAGCGTGTGTAGGTGGAGCCTGTGAAATCGTTTAAAGGGAAGGAAGCCAACATCATAGGCTTTAAAGTCTTGATCAACTGTGAAGGGAATGTCGTGACAGAGATGTCCGGCATACCCCTCAGTGAGTTGTCAAGTGTTTTGAAGGGAGATGAATTGGCTATTATAAGAAACATTGTACAACTTACGAAACAAAAACTAGAGCCTCTTCATTCTTTTTTAGAGGACGAACTAAACGCCTTGAACCACCAGTAGTTTACTTTTTACTTTTAGCGCCTGAACACTTCCAACGCTTGCGAGATAAGTTGTTAGGAGTGTTCGGGTCGTTTTGTTTCTTCTTAGATAAACCCTTCTTGATTCCTAAACTTCTGGCACAATAGCTGTCACCTTTAGATGTACCTGCACGTACTCTAGGCCCACCACCTTTTGCCTTTCCTGCTTGACCATAGCTAACCTTCTTTCCACTAGCTGTAACCTTTACTTTTGCTTTACCTTTTCTGGGAGTAGCCATGTTTAGACCCTATATTTTTTAGTTTTCTTTGCAATCTTTTTAGGCTGTGCGCTGTGTTGCTTACCTGCTTTTGTGTCTTTCTTTTTCTTTGCGGTGGTTGCCGCATACTGTGCAGGTGTCAAAGCTTTGATAGCCTTCTTAGGCAGATAACGCTCACCAGTTTTAGCACTAGGCTTACCTGACTTAGTAGTCCACTTTTGTTTTGTCCAATCCTTTAAAGACTTTTGAGATTTTGCAAGTGCCATTATTTTTTCTTCCTTGCTTTTTTCTTAGCGGTATCGGACAAGTCCTTCAAATGAAATAGTTTTACACTCGTCTTGCCATGAGTCTTGCCTGAGTGTAAAGAACCATCGGGCATTTTGTGAGTGCCGCCTGTGTGCAGTGTGCCGTCTTTCTTATAATGATTAACGCCTTTCATTTGTAACCCCCTCCTTTTGCTTTATATTCTTTAGCAAGCATCTGAGCCTTTCGTGCGCTCCACTGCCCTGCTTTGCCACCCTTAGTGCTTGCTTTAATTTTATTAAATAGATTCTTACGCATTGTAGGCTTAGTGTAGTTACCTGCTTTATTAACTGTTGACTTCTTTTTTGCGGCCATTACTTGTCCCTCGCTACTGATTTTGTTTTTTCTACTGTACGCATTGCTCCAAGACCTAACATACCCATTAATACACTTGTAAGAAGTGAGCTATCTACAGGCGGGACAGTAAACCAAATACCTAAGATGGGTGCTAAGATTGTAGAGTACATTAGAGCAAATCCGCATATCCATCCAATAGCAGGTCGCCATCCAGAGACAAACAAACTCTTGTGTGCGGCCTCAACCTTGTTTACTTCTAGTTGAGCCAACACACTTTCTTGCGCGTGTTTCTGTGACATTGTTGCAATTTCATGCGCCAAAGCATTAGCTTGATCTTTGTCAGGAATAAATTTGTTTAGTAATCCTGTTACTGGGCCTATCAGTTTATCTAACATATCTCTATCCTATTTCAAAGGGTTTGACAGGTAATCCATACCCTGCCATAAGTCTTCTATCTCGCGGCTAATTGTTTTTAATTGACCGTCAAGCTTGGTTAAGTTGTTTGTCATCAGTTCTGCCTTAGCTACAGTAGCCTTCATAGTCTCAATGTCTTTCTCTAAGCTGTTTACATTTTCATCAATCAATAATAACTTTGCTTGTTGATCTATAATTGTCTGAAGGTTAACACCAAGGGCGGCTAGTTTGCCTTGGAGTTGTGATACATCGTTTGAAGAAAGCTCTTGTTCTATTAAAAGAATTTTCTCTTCAAGAGGCACAATGCTTGGAACGGTTACAGCCTCAACAGCTTCTAGTCGTGCATACAGACTGCTTGCTGTCCATACACCACCACCTAGAGTTGTTGCAAGACTAAGAAGTATAGCGATATAAACGCCTTTGAAGCTCTTACCGCCTATTGTTAGTTCTGTTTCTGCTAAGCTCATTCTCCTGTATCCTCGCAGTTTAACTGAGACATAAAGCACTCATAGCCTAAATAAGTTGGGCCAGTAAGATAGAGTTCACTGGTAGCCCCCACTGTTAAAATGTCTTGATGAGAAACGTAAAGGTCAATGTTAAAAGCATCTGAACCGTTTACATATATATTAGTTGCAGGGTTTCCAGAAGTCCAAGCAAGGCTTACAGCTTGCGTAGATGCACTGTAGCTCAAGGTGTTTGTTTCAATACGAGTGTTATTATCCATTGCACCTTGATTTAAGAAAGCGACAGCATCTGGATTAGCGGCAACACCTAAGAAAGCTCCTGCGGCATTGGCGTGTGTTTCAATAGAATCAAGACTTTGGTTGTATGTATCTGCATCACTCTGATCTATCGTTAGAGCATCCGTGTTGCTTGTAACGTATTCTTGTACTGCGGCTTCTTCATCTGGCGTGGAGGCTTCAGCGGCAAGTTCCGCAACCTCCTGCACTGCAAGCATATCTACTACAACAGCCGTAAAATCATCAATAGCAGTTTCCATTAGTGCAAGCTCTGCCGCCGCCTGTTCTTCTAGATAGTCTTGTGCGCTTCCGTATGGCAAGTACGTGACCATCCCAGAAAGGGCTTGGTTATAAGCTTCAACCTGCTGTGTTGATATGTATGCCGTACCTGCTAACTTCCCATCACTAAGGCCAGTACCAGAATGAGCATAGCCCATAGCCGCTCCTGTCATTAGGATGCCTGTGTTTATTTGATCTACAATAGCGGCACTGCTTGCTATTAAATCGTCTAGCTCACTTGCTTGAGCTACGGAACTGCTGAGAAACAGACTCGCTAGAACTTTCATCTTCATCTTCATTTGCAGTCTCTGCTCCTATGTTTAAAATTGAGTTGTACCATATTTGAGTTTTTGTGTATTTTGGTGTGGGCGCAAACTTTGTCCACGTTGCTCTGCGTTTAACTTTTACCTCGCCGTAGTCTGGTATGTATAAACTTGGTTGCATCTTCATTAGAAGAAAAGCTCTTTTACCTACTACTAATCTTCCTCCTGATAAAACAGGACAGGGCGTTGCGGATATAAATAAAGACCTCCAAACTTTTACATCTTCACACATCCTAGCAATAGCGGCTACCTTCATGCCTAGATCGCTAAGGACTTTAGCATCTCTGCGCCTGTTACAATCAACATCTGATTCGTAACTGCCTTTAGTTATACCTATAAGTCCTGTTTGAATTGAACCACCTGATCCCTGCAAGCACGTTTCCATTCCGTTAGACATATAGCTAGGGGCTATTGCTGAGCCTACTGGCATATCACTAGAGCTTCCTGCGCCGTTGTACGTGTTGCTTACCGACTCGTCTTTGCTATTGTTATTACTACTCACAGTTGAGCCGACAGTGTTTGTATTTAAACTACCATCTTGATTGTTATTAGAATCAGTATCGCCCATAGGTTCTTCTTGTGCAAACAGAACTGACGATCCTAATACAAACGCAACAGCAACAGCTAGTTTCATCCCTAGTAACACCAACACATTGGTTCGGTTTTACGGATGTCTACGTGAACAAAAGACTTAGCTACACCCACTGACATGCCCATAGCTGACGCATGTTTAACAATTGCTAAACGCTGTGCGCCTCCAGAGACTTTAATGTCTGCGGCAATACCGGATGCGTGAGTTCCTGCAATTTTTTTTGCTTTCTCTATGCTGTGGTTGGGACTTCTGTAGCCACTTGTAATGTTAAACGGAAACCCACAGGCCGCTCTGAGTTGATCTAAAGCATGTATAAAATCAACGTCCATCTCGTTCTCGCCAGTTTCTTGGCAATCAAAGTCTGATAGGCTAAAGTATTTAAAATCATCTTTCATTTATTTACAGTTCCTTCTTAGTTGGTTTAATACTTTACCACCTGCGGCCATGTTCATTCTACGCATAGGATCGTCTTGATCCATGTATGCTGTCCCTGCGCCTTCGTTATATGGCAACCCTGTGAGCTTGTTTATACGCTCGTCAGGCTCAGAAGGTGCATTAGGTACAGGTGTGGATACTACGCCTCCTGTTGCTTTACCTAGCCTTTCGTATATATCGTCTTGATCATCAAAAGGGTCTTCAGTTTCTTCACCATATAACGACAGCCCTTTAAACTCTTTAAACACTGCCTCATATTCACGAGTAACTTTTTTAAGATGTTGGTAAGTAGACTCATCCTTTGCTTTAGAAGCCTCTAAAACTTTTAAAATTCTTCCTTCCGCTTCTGGAGGCGCTGTAGGTTTAAACCTGCCCCTATATATATCTTGAATTGCAGGGCCGGACATTCCACTTTCTCTTAACATTTTTAAAGTTTTAGTACGTCCGTTAATAGAAGCATAAGCGCCTACTTTTCTAAACAGGTCTTGTTGATACTCATAGTTTTTACTTTGACGAGCTACATAATTGTCTAGCATTGACACAGCACTGTCTTTTCCAACTTTATAAATAGACTTTACATTAGCTCTTGTTAATTTATTATAGTCAGAAACTGCAAACTTAATAGCTGAATCAGGGTCATGCTGAGTAATCCTAACTCCAGTTATGTTTGTTATAAACGCATTTTTATTTACTGGCCCTAGTTTTTCTAGCTCTTCTCCTGTGTAGGCATCTACATTATCCAAAAGTTTACGCAAACTTGTAACCGATCCAAGCTCAACTGATGAATACAACTGTCCTACAACAGCCATTAATTTTTCAGATGTATCCATGCTAGGCGGCAACAATATTTTTCCTTCGCTTGTTCTGCCTTCAGGCGAACGCATAGCCGCTAATACATCTAGAGTCGCTTTAGTTGCAATAGACTCTGAAATAAAAGGAGTGGTAAGCGTTAGCATTGCGTCTGCTCCTGCTTTAAACATATACTCATCTAGCTGTTCACCTTTTAACTCGCCGTCTATAATTCTATCTAGTACAGCCAACACTGGTTCTTTAATAGTATTATATGAGTCTAAATACTTAGTAGATACCTTTGTAATTTCTCCGTTCTCTTTTCTATTCCAGATAAAGTTACTGTTTTTTTCGTACTTACCTTCAGCTAATTTTGTGTGATGGTCTCTTTCTTCTGCTGACCAACCCATTAAATCTGCTGACAGCTTAGATGCTTGACTTACGCCTACAGAAGCCGCTGTAAAACCCGAAAGTCTTCTAAGTCCTCTGTTTCTTAAAACAGCGTTGCCAGAATTTAGTTCCTTACCCGCTTGTTTAACAATATGAAAACTTGTTCTTATTATTTCAGCAGGAAAGGAAATAAAATTACCTACAGGAAGGTAGTTTAATTTTTTTAACCCTTTAGTAACACGATCATAATTTGGAATAGTGTTTTGAATAATATCTGCGGCTTCTTTTTCTAAAACATCTATAGAGGCGTTAGGTCGTGCGTTCTTCAAAGTTTCTAGTTCATCTATAAAACCTGACATTTTAAAATAGTCATCAGTTGCCATGTAAGAATTTTCCATAAACTTCAAAACAGGATTTTTATCTATTTTGTTTTTGATGCTAGTAGTGCCGTAATCGCTACTAGATATTTTTATAAGCTCTCTAAATTGATTAACTTTTAAGTTAGTGTTAATAACACCCAAGTCTACATACTTAGTATATATTTTATCTAACTCTTTATCGCCTTTGCCCTGCATGTTATTCCACAAAACTTTCATATGGCCTCTGTTTTTAGAAAGAGGATTTAAAGCCGCAAGGTTTCCGTTAGCTATTGAAAACTGTGCGCCTCCTATTATGTTTCGCAGTCCTGTAACGTGGCTATATACAGTCTTAGATGCCTGAGAGAATCCTTTATATTTTAAAAATACTTTGTAAGCTTCAGCGGCATTGTTATCATTTTGCAAAAATCCTAAAGTTTCTTCTTGTCTGTTTAAAAACTTAGCTACTTCAGCCGTAGTAAACTTGCCGTCTAGAATAGAGTTAGTACCTACAATTTTAGTATCTAATCTTTTACTGCGTACACCTTCACTTTTAGCACCTTGTATATAACGTCCAGACTTTCCAAGTTGATTAGCTATTTGATAAAAGTTATTAACTTCGTGAATACGAGCGGCTTTAGTGACACTCAAAATAATATTATCAGCAGGGTCTTTAATTTCACCTAAAAGTTTTCTAATGCTTTCTGGCATATCTTCAGTTTTTTTGTGAAACTTTCCAACTCGTCTAACTTGTGTAAGGTAATCAACAGTTTCTTTATCAGTAACTTTCTTTAAAATATCGTCTATGTCTTTTGTTGCAAGCCTCTCTGCTAACTCTGTAATTTTATCTTCGCTAAGGTTTTTACTCGTGCTACGCGCCCTAACCTCTGTTACTTTAGAGGGAAGAAGATCATCAATAGCGTCTTGCTTTAAAACATTATCAAGTTTCCAGTTGTCTGGATCATCAAAAGCTCTATAAGACCTTCTTAAATATGTACCCATATTATTTTTAATAGCCTCTACAGTTTCTGTTTGAAACCCCTTTGTCCCCGCTATCTGCTTAGATAGTTTATCTATTAAAAAACGAGCATCTAAAATAGCGTCTGCTGTATCCACACTAATCCCTTTGTCTGTGCTTAATTTAAGTGCTTGTTTATCTAAATCAAGTTTCGTGTATTTAGATAAATCCATACCTAAGATGTCTTGCGCTTTTTCCATGTTAGCTTCTTTAGTAACCTTATCTGCAAAACTTTCAAAAGAATTATTTAAACGCCTAGCTATTTGTCCGGCTTCAACAAGAGTAGCTCGTTGTTGTGCTTGACTTTGATTAAAAAGAGAAAACATTTTAGGAGGCGCATAGCCTCTTGAAGTAAAAAACTGTTGGCCGACTTGTTTTATTTTTGCTTTTGCAAGCTCCATTCCTTTTTTATTAGCTGACTGTTGCTTATAAATTTGATCAAGGTCTTCGGGAGTAGCTTCTAGAGCTTGTCTTTCAGTGGGCAGATCGGCCCTGAAAGGTGCTTCTTCGCCTACTGCCCTTGCTTCTGCATCAACTCTGCGGCTACTTATTTTTGCAAGCTTTTCAGAGTCGCTAAATTCTTTTAAGCCTTTAACAACATCATCGGCTGTGGGGTTTTTAGCAGTCAGCATGTTTTTAAACACAGGCGCGGCTTTAAACAAACCGTCAACAACAAGACCTAAACCCACATCGCCTATTAACATTTTAAGACGCTTAGAAGCTTGAGTGTCGTTTTCGTCTGCTTGTAAAGCTTGAATAACTGTGTTCTCTGTACCTTCTGGAAAAACGTCAGCCACCACGTTAAACAGATTTTCATCTAAGTCAGTTAAAACTTGTGAAGTAGCCGCACCTGCCGCAGTGTACTGCACCATTTTAGGCACAGAACGAGATGCTAGTTTAGGAGCAAACTTCATTGCAAGCTTTGGTACAGCTTTAACTAACGCTCCTGTTCCGGCAATGTATGGAACTATAGACGCAACTGTGCCTATTGCAGTTTCAGGAGCTTTAATTTTTCCTGTTAACGGATCAATGTCTTTAGAGCTATCAAGATATCCAAACCCTGCAAGGCGGCTAAGTTCTTTCTGCTTAGACAGATTTCCCATCTCATCAAGTCCAAAAGCATCGCCGGGCAAATAGTCAATAAGACTTACAACATCTCGTTGAGTGTCGAGCAAGACGCGCTTTAAATCTGTAGCTATGCTAGGCGCTTCTTTTTTCTCATCAGCTTTAAAGTAGTTATCAGCATCTTGAGTGGCCGCACTAATTTTAGGCTTATATTGAGACTTTGCATAATTAATAAGCTCTTCTTTAGTTGCATCTTCACCATGTTCTATGGTAATGGTTTTTCCGTCTGGAAGTTTTATAGTTGTTTCAGCCATAATTAAAGTAGTCCTAGCTCGTTAAGTTGTTTTTTATATTCTCTTACGATATCTGCCGGATATTTTTTAGTTCTATTGTATATTTGTTTTTCTGATGGTGTTAATTCACGATATATTTTTGACTGTAATTCTTTTGTAGCCTTTTTCTTTAGTTGTTGTAAAGTCCTGTCAGCTTTTCTAATAGCTCCCGCTTTTCTATTCTCTGTGTTTCTGCGTCGAGTGTTTGTAAAAGTTGTTAAAGCTTCAGAATCATTTAAAAGAATTTCTTCGTTTGGAATATCTGTAAGTTTATAATAATTTTTATAATCATTAATTTCTTGTTCAGTAATTGTGTCCGTTTCAACTTCTTCGGTTACTACTGTGCTATCACCTGTATTAGCCTCAACAGAAACAGCATCGCTAGTTGTACCGATTACTGAAAACTTACCAGTTCCTGTATTTCCTGTTGTTACTGCTTCTACTTCTGTTACTGCTTCTGTTTGTTCAAAAGGATTATCTTCTACTCCGTTAGCATTGTCAGGATCAAGTTCTGGATAAGAAAGAGTTACAGCTTTTACTGCCGCCTCGTCATACGCAAGCAACTCTGCTTTTAAGCGCATAACGTCTGAAATTGCTTCTTTACGATCTTGGTTAATTGCGTATTTTTCGTTTAACTGTTCTTCAGTTAGTCCTTCATTATTTTTTCGAACTTTGGCTTCAGCCTGTGTTTGTAGTTCTAGAGCATCTGATAATTTTATTGTTGCCTCAATATACGGTTTGCTTGTTGAAACAGCTAATATGCTAGCAGAGAGTGTTTTTGATATTTCCAACTCTCTTTTAGAAACAGTAGGAATAGAATTAGTTTTAAGTAGCTTTCCATAGATTTCAAGATTTTTAATCCTTTCTTCTACAGTTGTAGGCGAAACTTTAAACCCTTCTTCTAATCCAAACTTTCTTCCTTGATCAGTAATGTTTTCCATAAAAGCCGTAGTGACATTAAATACTGAGTTAAGCTGAGATATTTTAGCTTCAGGTGTTCGTGCGTCTTTTTTCTCAATTATAGTGTTTTTTATGTCTAACTCTCCAGTAAACATATCTATAGGTGTCTGCGCTATAATAACCATTCCGTCGCTAGTTACAGTCTGACTTATTTTATTTTTTTGAAAAACGCTTTGGACTGATTTATCAGCATCTAAACCAAAAGTATTTGCAATTTTACGAGCCTCAACAAAATCCCCACCTGTATCTTTTAAAATCTGATCAAACATCATAAGGTCAGCCGCGCTCTGAGCATACGCAGAGTTTCTATAAGCTTCAACTGCTTCAGCTTCTCTTTTTTCTGCACCGAAAAAAGCAGCAAGGGGGCTAGTAGATAGCCTAGATCGTCCAAGTTCAAAAGCTTGTTGTTTACTTCCAGAGCCTTTAAATTTTGTTTGGGCTTCTAAACTTTTAGAATACTTTTTATATGCTTCTTCACCTAGATTTTTTACTTCTTCAAGTTTTAAAAATTCTGATTTATAGGCTCGTTTAAACTGTTCTTGTAGCACTGGAGTTGAGTTCCACCTTAGATTTTTTTTATCTCTAAGAGCTTGTTCTAGTTGTAAATCTGCTTGTTCATCAATAAAATAATCTTTTCCTGAAAGTTTAGAAGCTTCTAAATTAGTTGTTACACCATCTATTTGTGTATTTACTTTTTCTGCTTGTTTAATCATAATGTTAGTATCTAACACTTCTTTATTCTGATTAAAACTACTAAACTGATTAGCCAGTTTACTGCTCCCAATGTTACCTATTAAAACTCCACCAAGCTGTAGCAGGTCAGCTTTCTTTTGCCGCTTACGTGCCGCTTTAGCTTGATCGTCTTTTCTTTTACGGACATCTTGAAGAAGCGATTCTCCATATTCTCTTATAGCCATAACATTAAATTCCTTGTGGGGGAGACATTAAACTCTGTTGATCTGGAGTAGTTTCTTCTTCAGGAGGAGACAATAAACTTTCTTGCTTAGTTTCTATTTCAGGAAGCTCTGCTATTTGTTGCTCCATTTCAGGCGTTATTACATTAGCCGGAACTCGTCCTGTTTGCCCTGCTTTTTGAAGCTTTTTAAGTCTGTCTTCTGCAACAGTAACGCCAAGATATTGTTGCTCTGTTTCTTCATCTTCTTCTTCTCCGCGATAAATAACCATCGGCAAGTCTAGTTTTTCAGCTAAGGCAATAATCATGTAGGCAACAGGCTCAACTAACATAAACATTAAGTCGGGATTAAACTTTCCGTCTTGAAACTCTACAAAAAGTAAAGTCTGTGTTATGTCCATAATTGCAGTGCCATCTCCAACAGCTTCCATAATTGAAGTGTATACATCTGGCTCTATAAGTTTACCAAACATGTACTCAGAAGCGCCATGCACTGAAACAAACTCAGGCGCTTTTTCATACGGAGCGGGTTTTTCTGGGTCGTTTGTTAAAGATTGACCGGGAATTGGGCGCTTGCCGCTCAGTTGGATTTTTTTATATTCTTCTTCTGCTGTTGCCATAATTTAAAACCCTTTAAACTGTAGTGGTGGAATACTGATTAGTTTGATTCATATATCCGTTATACTGAAAAGCGGTATATCCATAAGCCATTGGATTGTTAGAAACCTGCTGTTCAAAAGCACGGGCGTTCATAAGCTCTGGAGCGCCGTAAGTACCTACGTCTGCTGTTTGAAACGTAGGTATATCAGCGGCATAAGAATACTGATTATATACTGGCTTCTCTTCAAGACCCATTTCTTGAGCGACTCTAGTAACTGCTTTATTTTGTAACTTACCAGTAGCTCCTTCTAATGGGTTGCTTAAAAAACTTTTCCCTTCATTGTACATATTTTTAGGCAAGTCTAAGAAGTTCTGACCTAAATCTTTTGCGCCTTCTGAGAATGCACTTCCCCTTATTTCACCTGTTTGAAAAGATTCAAATAGTTGAGAGTTGTCCATTTTAGAAAGGTTTTCAGGAGAGGCATACCAGTTTTTATCGCCCATCTTATATTCAATATCTCCCATTTGACCTTTAGGTGAGAAGCCTTGATCTATCCATTCTTTGTCTGTTACTTGAGCGGCATAGTCATTTATCTGTCTTTCGGAAAGATCGCTAAGAGGATCGTTTGAAATCTTAGGAGCGGTGTCCATGCTTGTTTGTCTAAAGTTGTTGTCTGTTGTTGTACTTCCTTGCATATCTGTTGATTTAACAGGCGTGTCAGTAATTGCTTTAGATGCGTCATCTGCTGTAGCTTTAAACGCACTTTCATATTGTGCGTCTCTAGCTGTGAAGAAACTCTCAGACTGTGTTAAATTTCCAAGTCTAGAGGCTTCTCCAAAACTACGAGAAGATGCGCTGTTACCTGCACCAAAAAAATTATCAGCCGCATTTGCAAACATGTCGCCTTTAAAGCCTAGTTTTTTACCCGCAGTTTTTGCAAAGTTTCCAAGAGTTTCAGTAATGCCCTGAGTAATATTGTTAAACACTGTTCCTGCTTTACCAACAGTACTACTAACAAACCGCATCACGTTTCCTGCACCGTTAATAACACCTGACAATGCTCCAGTATACCCTGCTAAACCTGAAGCAACTGTTGAAACACCTGCGGCGGCTGTAGCTCCTGCGGCGGCGGCGGCACTAGCTGTAGCTCCTGCGGCAGTAGCTCCGGCAGTAGCGGCAGTACTTGCGGCAGTAGCGGCGGCGGCTCCTTGAGCGGCTGTCTGACCTGCTATGCCTGTCCACATTGACCCTAAAGCCTGACCAATTCCCGGCAAAATAAACATCATAGCTATTTGACCAAGGATGCCAATCTTATTCATAAACTTGCCAAACTTTTTAAAGGCACTTTTAATTCCTTTGCCTATTTTTTTGACACCTGATTTTATGCCTTTCCAAACTTTGCTAAAAAATCCCATGTTTTTTTATCCTTTATTTAAACTTATTTATTTATAATTATCTGTTGTCTCGCGGGTCAACTGTTACATCAGGAGTGTAGCTTCCACTATATCCATATCGACTTAAAATATTCATTAATCCACTAGTTGATGTACCGATATCTTTACTGCCTGTCGCACTTTCATTACCAATTGCTGTAGCAATAAGCTGAGCTTCGCGTTGCTCATTGTTTTCGTAACTTTGACGAACATAAGCCGCTTCGTCTCGCAATGTTTGCCACATTTGAGTTTGATCTAGTGCAGAAATGTTATACGCATTTTGAACATTTAATTGATTAGCCGAATTAGTTGCCGCAGTTTCTGCTGTGTTTGCTTGTCTGCGCCACTGGACGTTTGATTGCTCAACAGCCTGTGCGTTAGAAGCATTCCACTGGTCACGTTGGTTATCAATAGAAACATTAAACTTGCTTATATCTGCTTCAAGCTGTGCAGTTAAACTATCAGCTTGCAACGTGTTGCCCGCTTCAATAGCTTCCATACGATTAGATTCAGTGACGTTAAAGGACTCCATAGCATTCCGCGCACTTGTATTAAACTGCTTCATGTTGTTAGACTGACTAATCATGAACTGGTCTATTTGGTTTTGAGAAGTAGCACCAAATTGCAACGCGGCATTTTTAGCGGCTTGATCAGACAACAAAGCCTGTTGAGACATCTGCTGATCCATAACAATGCCTTGTTGCGCGTTGCTAAGATTAGCCATATCCATAGTTAAGAAGTTTTTAGCGTTCTCTACGGATACTCTTGTACGTGCATCAGCGTTAGCAAGATCAACTTGAGTAAGGGCTGTAGCATTCTGTATTGCTGTCTGCTGATCGGCACTGAACTTTGTAGCCGTCATAGTCTGCATAAACTTACTATTAGCCATTTCCATTTGTTGTTCGTTGCTCATCTGACTCATATCAAAATTAGCGTTTACTTGGGCATTAAACATTGCCGCGCTTTGTTCGTTGCTAAGATTTGCAAGTCCCATCTGCTGTGCAAGCTGTGCGTTAACCTGTCCTGCCGCCATCTTCTTTTCGTAGACTTGAAGCTCTGCAATGTTCTCAGCAGACATAGAAGCCATATCAGCTTGACTCTGTGAGCTAAGATTAGCAAGACTGATCTTTTCTTCCATAGAAAGATTAGCCATGTCAGCGTTTTGTTTAAGCTGTTCGTTCTGCGACATAACCTGAACAAAAGTATTAAGCTCTTGAGTCCTGCTTCTATTAGCTTCAGTAAAGTTAGCGGCATCTACATTTGAACGCTCTTGAAGGTTTGCAAGCTCCATCTGTTGTTCGTTGCCTAAATTCGCAAGCTCCATTTGCTGTGCAAAACCTGCATTAGTTTTCTTAAAGTCTACAAGAGCATTAAGATTAGCAAGCCGCGTTTGTTGATCAGCCGACATATTAGCTCTTTCTGTAGTATTCTTTTCAGAAAGTTCTGACAGTTCAACCTTGAGCCTTGCATCTAAATTTACTTCTTCCATGCGCGAGTTAAGCTCAGTTTGGCGTATAGAGCGTTGAACTTTAGCGTTGTAGGTAGTTAACTTAGACTGCTGTTCGTTAGTTAATGATTCAGAATCAGCCCGATTTAAAGACTCTAAGTTTGCAAGCTCCACTTGCTGTGCTTGTGTAAATGTTTGTGAAATTGCTTGTTGACGCAACTCAGCATTTAAAGTTTCTGTTTTAAGTTTTGTATTTAAATTAGCTAACTCAACCTGCTGATCTTTATTTAAGTTCTCAGAAGACGCTTGGTTTTCTGCCATAAGATTAGCAAGATTAATTTTTTCAGAAGCTGTAAAGTTTGCAAGTTCTGTTTGCTGTGCTAACTCAGTGTTCTGCGACATAAACTGTGCATAAGTCTGTAAGCGTTGCAGTTCAAAACGATTATCTTCAGTAAAGTTAGCAGTATCTGTAGCCGCTCTTTCAGCTAGTTCAGCCATATTTATCTGCTGTTCGTTGGACATGTTAGCCAAATCCATCTGCTGAGCTAGTGTTGCGTTAGTCTTTTTAAAATCTACAAGAGTGCTTAACCGCGTTAATCTTTCTTGATTTACTGCTGACATAGAATCGCGTGAAGCCACATTTTTCTCAGCTAAATTAGCTAGTTCTACTTGCAAGCCAGCACTTAAATTAGCTTTTTCCATATCTTGCTGTAGGTCTGCTTTTCGCATAGTTCTAGAAACTTGAGCGTTATACGTTTGCAGTCGTGCTTGTTGATCAGCGTCCATCTGCTTGCCTGATCTAGCACTTTCGGCTTGCAAGTTGGCTAAATCCATTTGAGCATTGGTGTTTAGCTCTGCAATAGCGGCTTGTTGATTCTGTGCCGACACTTGTTGTGCGCGTTGCTGAGCCATCTGCGCGTTAGCCATGCTTGTATCTTGTTGTTGTTGAGCAGAGGTCATTACAGCTTGTTGATCAAATGATCCTTGCTGTACTTTAATCTGCTGTGCCATTTCTGCTGTCTGAGAGGCGGCAGTCTGACGGTTAGCAAGATTCTGCATTCTTACTTGCATAGTGTTTTGTGCAGAAGCAAGATTAGCCTGTTGTTCGTTGCTTAGGTTTTGTTGTGCGCGTTGCTGTAAAGCTTGAGCATTGCTCTGAGCCATTGGCAAAGCACTTTGGATAATAGCATTAAACAAAGCATCACGACCAACTGTAGAAGCTGATAGCCCTCTACGAGCCATCTGAGCCTCTATAGCCGCGACTGCGGGTCTAGCCCATGCAGGAGTTTCACCATCTTCCATTCCTGCTAGTAAGCCTTCCATCTGTGTAGAAACAAGTGCTTCAACAGGAAGGGCCGCAACAGCCGCTGTAACTGAAGGATCAGCACCAGAGTCTAGTTGAGCTTCTACAGTTGCAGGGTCTTGAGTTATAGCGGCTGTAATATCTTCAGGGATGTTAGCAACAACTGCCATCATGTCTGCGGCGGCTACAGTTCTTTCTTTTCCTGTAACTGCTTGCATAGTGGCGGCGGCCATTGTAGGAATACCACCAATCTGTGCGGCGTTTCCTATAGGTGCTTCGCCTGTAATAGCTTCACGTTCTTTTAAGTCTATAGAAGGTGCAGTACCTAATTCATTTGCAATTCTTGTTGAAGCTTCGCCAACTTGAGCTACACGTTCAGCGGCTTTTTCATATCTAGGTATTGCATCTAAATTAGTTTCAACTTTTTCAGCTTCTGTTAAAACTTCTCCTGTTGCAAAGTTTCTATCGGCTACACCTATGCCATCTACAACACCTGCTTGAGCGGCAGGAACCGCCCCAACGCTGTCAGCAGTACGGCCTTCACGACCTGCAAAACCTGCTTCGCCTACGTCAGCTATCTGTTCTTTCTGTCCTGCGGCAACATCAGCGGCTTTTAAGAAATCTGCTTGTGCGGCAGTCTCGCTAGGCGCAACACCTGCTGTAGCGGCAGTGCCTTCTGCGGCTGTGCCTGTTTGGACTTTACGCTCAACCATAGCATCGCTGTAAGCTTTAAGAGCGTCTGTAGGATCAAGCCCACGCTTTTCAGCATCTAATTTAATTTCGTCAACTTTAGATTGTGGTATTGTTACTCCTTCGCTTATAGTAACTTTAGGCTCGTCTACTGTTGAAGTATCAAAACCGTAGTCGGTATCATCTTTAGCGGCTGTAGCATAATCTTGATACTCAGGTCGCGTAGCGGCAGTACCTAGTGCGGCTTCTTCAGCGGCTAGGTCGCGTTTAGTTTTATCAGCTTCAGTAGCGGTTGCTTGGCTTGCAACGCTTGTTTCAGATACTTTACCTTCAGCGGCTTTAGTAGGATCAAGTCTTCCGGCTGTTTCGGCATCGTAAGTTGTTGCGCTCCTTTCAGTTGTGTTGAATGTCATTTTATTAGCGACTTCAAGACCTTTAAGGAAATCAGAATCCATTAACCAAGAAGGCATAGGCTTTTTAGGGCCGCCTGATCTTTGACTATATGCCCATTCTCTAGCTTGATTTTTTTGAACTGTGTTCCACTCAGGATATTGTTCAATGTATTTATCAGCGTACTGATCAGCTTCAGAGTCAACTCCAGATACTGTAGCTTGCTCCGCTCTGCCTTGTTCGGCTGTCATAGCTCCCGCAGTTACAGTGCCTGACGTAGCGTCTGTAGCATCTCCAAGTTTTTGGATGTTCTCATCAGCCGTTTCTGTCATTGTTCTATCAATACCTACAGCTTCCATTTGACGTAGGGTTGCTTGCGGCCCTTTAATTTCAATACCTATAGGCGGTTTACCGTTAGACGCAGGAGGGGTTACACTCCCCGCTGTTCCAGTACTAACAGTTTCAACTGTTGGGTCAGGGACTTGAGCTTGTTGATAAGCGGCATTGGCGGCTTCAAGTTCGGCATTAGTGCTGTATTCGTTGCCATCTAAACCTGTGTAAGTTACTGCGTCTTGTGGCCCGCCTGAAGGAGGAAGAGTACCAGTGTCTCCACTAGGCTCAACACTTCTTGTACGCGGTGGAAGAACGATTGGCTTTGGCTTAGGCGCAACAGTTTTTGGCTTAGGCTGAATGTTGCTGTCATCATAAGGAGCGGGGGTTGTTGGCTTAGGAGTAGGCCCTTTAACGCTATCATCAAAAAGATCACGTTTTTTAGGTAGGATTTTAACAGGCTCATCTGCCCTGCCGCCTCTAGCATATTGCTTACGTTTCAGAGACTTCAAAGTCTTGTTAGCGTTTTTCTTATTTCCTTTTTTACTCATCGTTATCTACCTTTCTATTAACAAGTTTTTGAATTGTTTCTGATTCATAAATCCTAATGCCTAGCCATACAATTGTAAACAAAGAAGCAGTAGGTGGTAGCCAACTAATCATAGTCAGTACTCCTGTGCTTGCGGCGGCTATATCTATTACTTCTTTGGTTTCGTTCATAAGGTTTAATCCTTTGCTTTGTTGCCGAGAAAAGCGAATTGCTCTAAAACCTTATAAGCTTTAGCAACCCATGCGTCATCTTTCGGGGTGTTTGTGTAGTTACATACAACACTAGCCACGCTGACTAGTGAGGTTGCAAGTACATATAGGTCTAATAAATATGCCATTACCAAGGCACTCCTGCGGCCTGTGTAGCGGCACGATCAATTTGACCTTGGACTCTAGATGTACGGTTAGCTTCAATACGCGCTTTAGCTTCTGCCGCTGTCTCTTCGTCTTCAATAAGGCTAGTCCAAATCCAACCAAGAACATCAGCTTCAGTTAAAGAATCGTATGCAATATACCCTGCCGCTGAAGCATCATAGGTGCAAATTAGCTTGCCGCCTTCTGAAGCAGAGTAGGATGGGGTAGTGTCAGACGTTGCTACACAACTCCAATAGGCTTTAATAACGCCACCATCTGCATCAACGTGTGTCATGTCGGTCACTGACCAAGTGTTTGTTATAGCCATGTTTTATACTCCTGCGTTTTCGTTAGCTGTTTTCTTAGCGGCCTTTACTGCGTCTGTCCAGACTGCGCTTGTAATGCCTTGAACTTCTGTAGACTCTCCAGATACATCAGTATCAGTATGTGTCCAAGAGTCATCATCATTCTTTATAGATGATACGCATTGAAGAACGCGCCTATGAAATGAACGCGATAACTCTGTTCCGTCTTCATCAATTACCGTAGCGGTTCTAATTTGTAGGTCTTTATAATCGCCCACTACTTCTAATTTGTCATCTGTTACTGTTTTATTTAAAGCCATTGTGTTGCTCCTGTCTGTGCCTACCATCCGATAGGCGTATGGTTATATTGTTATGCTGTAAAGTATTGTATAGAAAATCTAAATTCAGCGGGAGCATTTAGTTCAGCTTGAGTAATTGCAGTTGCATCAGAATTTACTCCACTAGCATTGTGATTACCGTACACTTCTCCAGTTGTAGTTCCCGCAGTAGCAGTTAGAAATAATGAATTAACATTATCACCCCAATTTGCATAATAGCCAATAGACCCACTAGCTTCTACCCCTGTAACTGCAACAGTATCTCCTACAGTAAAAGGAAAACCCGTTAGGACAGCCGTACCATTACCGTTAACAGTTGCTACTTTTACATTTCCATTTAGTGTTACCATGCGTCCAATCTTAGTATAGGAGCCACTTGCTCCTAAGTCTGTCACAGTAGCCGCTGTCGAGCCGTGTGTAATTCCGGGAGTCCAAGTTCCCTCCTCATAATCGTCTAATTTATTGGCCGTGCCCGTCCCGCCGAGGAAAACTCCGCCTGATAATTGGAGGTCTCTAAAGCGGTTGGAAGTGCTACCTAAATCTATGGCGTTATCAATTCTTCCACCATTTCGTGAAGGGGTTATGTCGCCACTAGTGCCATGAAAATGCAACCCAGAGCCGCTTGTTGTGCCGCCCTGTATATATAGGCTGTCACCGCCTTCAAGACCGATTAGCCCTATATTTGCATTTGCCTGTCTAAACTCTATTGCCGCTCCTTGCCCACCCTGTCTGTTTAGTAAGAGGAGACGGTCACCTACGTCTGAAGAAGTAGTAGTGATAGAAAACAAATCATTATCGTTCCACATAACACCTGCATCAGTAACACCCCCACCACTTTTACCAAGCCGAACAGAGTTGTCTTCCCCATCAACAACCAACATATTAGCGTTGCCGTCAGACTCAACGCGGAAGTCAGAGTCTACGCCACCTTCGTTTATTACAAAAGCAGTCCCTGCTACAGGAGTTGTTGTGATAGAACCTGCTGACGTAATTCTAAGCCTTTCTGCCCTAGAACCTGCGTATACAGGTGCAACAACAAAAGTTCCATGTTGGTCTGCGTTTGTATTATCTTCAATAATACTTCCAATGTAGACATATTCGGCTTCTGTTCCGTTTGCTGTTTCCATCCCTAAACTCATACCTGCACCTGCTCCATTGGCAGACACATTTCTATATTGAGCGTACATACCCCAAAGAGCCGCAGTGTTGGTGTTTGTTGCTCTTACAATAAGAGGAGTTACGCTATCTTCAAAGTAAGTACCTTGTATACCATTGTTAAATAAGGCTCGTCCTGCATTGGACATATCAAGGGTGAGGGCTGTGATTGCATTGCCACCATCGTTGCCTACAAAAATTATGTCTTTATCAGCAGTAGATGATTTAATGGTTAAATTACTTGACGCTCCACTTATTTGACCAAAGCCTGTTCCTCCATCATCAAGATAAATATCACCGCCATCAGCGTCAAGAATAATATCTCCAACAGCGTCTAATCTTACAAAGCTAGTTCCGTTATTAGTGATTCTAAAGTATTCAGTACCACCATCTTTAAACAAAACATCATTGGCATCCGCATCAAAAATAATGTCAGCGGCGGCATCAACAATAAAGTCACCTGTGGATGTAAGTGTAGAACCGTTAAGCGTCATAGTATCTACTACTACACCTGCGTTGGCTGTGACTGCTCCTGTGAATGTAGCCGCTCCTGATGAGTCAATAGTAACCCTAGTGCTACTTGATGTGCCTAGACTCATTGAATCATTGCTATGGTTATAAGCCAAATATCCTCTGTAGTGGTTGGCGGCTGTCCCTGCTTCATCTCCAAACTGTACAAAAGACTGTTGATTAGTAGCCGCCCATAGCTGAACTCCTCCCGCCACGCTACCTGCTGTGCCAACACTTATTGCTCTGGTTCCTGCATTTCCTTTTACAGCACCACCTACGTTTAAGTCTGTAGAAATTGTGGCTGTGCCGTTAAAAGTAGCACCTGCGTTAAACGTAGCCGCACCTGCCGCTGACATATCAAGACGTAAGGCCGTGATAAACGAGCCGCCATCGTTTCCTTGGAAAATCATATCTGAATCTGACACAGTAGAGCGTACAATTGCATCTGTGCCGCTAAAGCTAAGTTGGCCTACCGTGCTAGTATTTCCCCAATCTAAAGCGGCAGCGCCATTGCCGTAAATTATGGTGTTATTTGCGAATGCCGCGCCCGCATTAAACGTAGCTTTACCTGCTAAACTCATATCAAGGGTGAGGGCTGTGATGGTTGAGCCGCCATCGTTGCCTTTAAATATTAAATCTTTGTCTGAAACAGCACTGTATAAAACAACATTTTGACTGTCTTGGCTAAATGTAAAAAGTGTTGTTCCTGCGTCTTTAAATCGCCAATTACCACCATCAGCATCAAGGATGATGTCTCCGCCCGCGTCAATAGTCATGTCTGAAGGTACTGTCATAAGTAGCGTCTGAAAGCTACCCGCTTCAATATATGCCTGAGCTTGAGAACTACCAAGTTCTAATCCAAAACCTGCGCTTTGATGAAACTCTGCAATTTTACCAGAGGCATCTGGTCTTCTTACATCTAAAGTTGCTGTTGGTTCAGTAGTGCCATTGCCAATACCAACAGAGTTAACACTAACATCTACAAATAAAGTACCACTATCAAAGTTTGCATCACCTGCAACCGCTAGAGTACTCGCCATATCCACAGCACCATCAATGTCCACGACATCAAGGTTAGTCGTGCCATCTACGTCTATGTCGCCTGAGATGTCTAGGGATGTTGCCGCTACCTCGCCCGTGACCAAAATACCGCCAGATGCTGTGGCTAGTTTGGGTGCGTTATCGTAGTAAAAAGTAGTTGCACCATCAGCGGCAAAAATAGCATAAGTTTCTGAAGAACCGCTCATCAATTTAAGATTGTTACTTGACTTTATTGTAAGATCACCAGTTCCAAGCTCATTTATAAAACTGTTGTTTCCATCATGAAAAATCTGTAGATCATCACTAGCACCGAACGTAGCCTTGTCGTTGTCGCCCAATGCTATGCCACCGTTGGCTGTGATTTCAGCAGTAAAGGTAGCCGCACCGTCTGAGCCTATGCGGAAGCTTTCTGTTGTACTCCCACCAGAAGGTGTTGTACTGAATACAATGTTTTGACCTGCAACAGTGTGTTTAATATCCCAATTAATTCCACCTGAGTAAAGTAAATCGCCTGTGGTTTGTGTAATATTACCACCAACCGCTAAAGTACTAGCCATATCCACAGCACCGTCGATATCAACAACGTCTAAGTTTGTTACACCATCAACATCAATGTTACCACTAATATCCAAACTAGCCGCAATGATTTCACCGCTTGCGTTGATAGCTCCATTAATATCAATCGTTGTAGCCGCTATCTGAATCTCTGTGTCAGCGACTATATCTAACTGGCCGTCTGCGCTTGAGTT